>ENA-OQCK01001108-OQCK01001108.1-human-gut-metagenome-genome-assembly--contig:-NODE-1108-length-10940-cov-3.097290_pt1 | contig 10940 bp, 13 predicted proteins | sample MGYA00242498_ERZ504578 | MGnify/ENA primary metagenome ERZ504578 (study PRJEB26092, sample SAMD00036229) | human gut metagenome | host: Homo sapiens | study: EMG produced TPA metagenomics assembly of... | reverse complement strand
CTGATTGGTAGTAAGAGTGAAGAAAAAACAGTTTTTCATCTTCACGATAAAGCTTTCGTTTTGAAGTCATAATAGTAACACATTTATTAGTTTGTAAATGTGTCTACCTATATCAGGATAAGACATACCGACACTATATGCAGCTTATTCTCAGATGTATGGTCCTTTTAAGGAGGAATGGCGTGGAAAAATCGTTGCAAAAGAGATTGTTGCAAACCAGATGCCCGATGCAAGATATGACCGTATTGTATTCTTCTCCGGTGGTGTTGATGCCATCCATGCAGGAATAAACAACCCTGGTAAACGGAATGTTTTAGTCAGTGTGCCAAGCATAGAGGTACATTCCAGAAACGAAGGTGCCTTACGGAATGAAAAGTTTGTTATGATAAAAGAGTTCTCCCGTGTTATAGGAAGCGATTGGCTTTTGGTTGCCAATGATTTCAACCAAGTTGTTTTCGATGATGAAATAGGAAGAATGGTAAAATTACGAGGTACCTTAGGAACACTCTCCAGCTGAATACGGTAGCATTTAATCATTCAGGCTTTTGGGGAATGAGGTATATTCCCAATTTGTGCTCAGTGGCTCCTTTTGCATACGCTATGGGAATAAAAGAACTCATCATGGGGTCTTCTTTGATAGAAGATAAACTTGAACCAGCTTTGGATGGAACCAACCATTGTTAACCAATGGGTTCAAGTTCGTAGGCATTTCTTTTGCGGAACAAGACGGGCTTTATACCCGGCGTTCCCAAAAGTGAAAAATATAGTTTCTACTTTTAAGAACCAAGGCAAACATGTTAGGATTTGGGCATGTTTTGTAGACAACAGCGAACAGTGCGGTGAATGTGCCAAGTGCGTTAGGACGCAACTCAATATCCTTTGTACCGGAGAAAACCCGAAGGATTGGGGATTCGCCCGCTTTGATGAAAAAAAGTTCTCGCAACTGGTGCGTTCTTACTGTTGGTTTGAAAATAGTATTGATGATGTATGGGGTATTATTGACTCCATAGACGACTCCCGTACTTATCCTTATAGTAACGAACTGCTGCATTGGCTTAAGCGAGTAGGTTATAAACGGTATTTCAACCGTTCCCGATGGATGCGCAAACTGATGTTGAACATAATTTTTAAGTTCAGTAAATATCCGCATTATATTTGTGTTGCTTGGCACAAAATGATAGGAAGATGAAAACGGCAATAAACTCGTAGAGCTGATTCTTATACATCCAAATTACAATCAAGATATGAAAGCAGGTTAAGAAAAATATAAAATAAAAAATATGGCTAAGGAAAAATTTTATACATCAGAGAGGAATGTACAAATCGTGTTGTCGTTGTTGAAAGCCAATGGTATTAGAAAGATTATAGCTTCACCGGGTGCTACTAACTTCACATTTGTAGGTAGTGTGCAAAATGATCCATTCTTTGAGGTCTATTCTGCTGTGGACGAACGTTCGGCAGCATATATGGCTTGTGGCATGGCGGCTGAAAGTGGAGAAGCTGTGGCTTTGAGCTGTACGGGTGCGACCGCCTCGCGTAATTACTATCCAGGATTAACAGAGGCTTTTTACCGCAAATTGCCGGTGCTTGCCATCACTTCGCACCAAGGGACAGATAGGATAGGACAACTTATTCCTCAGAACATAGACAGGCGTATTCTTCCGAATGACATAGCACGGCTTTCGGTAGAACTGCCTGTGGTCAAAGATTGCAGGGACGAAGACTATGTCGTGATGGAAGTAAACAAAGCCATGCTTGAGTTGCGTAGGAATGGAGGAGGACCGGTTCATATAAATTTGATAACAACCTACAGTCGTGATTTTTCGGTGAAAGAATTGCCTCATGTGAAAGTCATACGCCGCTTCAGGCCTGGGATGAACTGCCTGTGCTGCCTGAGGGAAGAATAGGTATTTATGTGGGCTCTCATACACATTTTTCTGAAAAACAAAATAGGGCTATTGATCGCTTTTGTGCCACTTATGACGCTATAGTGATTTGTGACCATACGAGCGGCTATTACGGTAAATACAAGTTACTTCCGACGCTGGTCCAGTTGCAATCCGATATCACTTCACCATTCCCTCCATTGGATTTGATGGTTCACATCGGGGAAATATCAGCAGCTTCTTTCAACGATACAATCCCAGCAAAGGAGGTTTGGCGAGTAAGCGAAGATGGGGAATTGCGTGATCCGTTTAAAAAACTGACAACGGTATTTCAAATGTCCGAAGAAATTTTTTTTCTGCATTATGGGAAAGATGGTTGCAATCGGCACGTTTTGATAGATGAATGCCGAGAACTATTTGGTGAAATCTATGAGCAAATTCCTGAATTGCCTTTCTGCAATATTTGGACTGCCATGCAGCTATCTTCGAGACTTCCCAAAGGAGCGTTGTTCCACATGGGCGTTTCCAATACCCGGCGTTGTTGGAATATGTTCCAGTTGCCGGAAAGTGTTGAGTCTGCTTGTAATGTAGGTTGTTGTGGTATTGACGGTTGTGTCAGTACATTGGTCGGGGCTTCATTGGTCAATCCCGATAGGCTTTGCTATGTCGTAGTGGGTGATTTGACTTCTTTTATGACCTGAATTCCTTGGGCAACCATCATATAGGGACGAATTTACGTGTTATGCTTGTCAATAACGGGAGGGGTACGGAATTTCGCTTGGGCATTCATCATTGCAATGTTTTTGGCGATGATGCCGACAAGTATATGGCTGCAGCTGGGCATTTTGGTAATAAATCTCCTCTGCTGGTTAAGCATTATGCTGAGGATTTAGGTTTCCACTATTTGTCTGCTACTACCAAAGAAGAATTTATGACTGCATTGTCTAATTTCACCAATCCACAGTTAAGTGATCATTCTATGATATTGGAAGTCTTTACTGACTCGAAAGATGAAAGCGAGGCTTTGTATCTGATGAGCCATATTCAAAGCGATGCCAAAGGCATGGTACGTAGTAAGCTGAAAGATGCGGTAAGGAATGTGGCAGGAGAAAAAGGCATTAATGCTATAAAAAAAAATTTTGAAAAAATAAAAGATGGAACGTATTGTTGGTGGGAATAGGTGAGGCTACAACTACGGCTGCAAAGCCATCGGGTGTGGGACGGTGAATATCTTGGAGCAGGTAGATTTCACGTTTCTTTTTTGCAACTTGTGAAATTTGAATATATCTATATGAATAATAACTGTTTAACAAGCGAAAAGGTAGAAAATATTCAACTACTGATTCGCATTATTTAAGAAATAGTGCATATCTTAATAATTTCTCTTCCTCTTCATACCAATATAGGAGGAATATTACAATCCTATGCCTTACAGACTGTTTTATCTCGCAATGGTCATGATGCAATAGTTCTGAACAGACCATTTTGCAGTAAGCCCAGTGTTGCGAAAGTTCTAGCCAAGGCTTGTTGTAGATTGCTTAAGAAAATGCTTGGTCGTGAGACTGTACCATTATTTTATGACTTCAAGCATTATAAAGAATATACTGTCATCAGTCAGCATACTGAGGCATTCATAGAGAAGAATATCCATTGTCGTTATTACAAACGCTATACAGATATACGGGAAGCGGATTGGGATGCTCTCGTGGTGGGTAGTGACCAAATCTGGCGGCGCAACTTCAATCAAAAGATTGAGAATGTATTTTTCGATTTTGCTTGGGACTGGGAAAATGTGAGACGGATTGCCTATGCTCCTTCTTTCGGACTGGATACTTGGGGATATTCAGATGTTGAAACGAAAAATTGTGCAGGTTGGTGAAGAAGTTCAATCTTGTTACAGTACGTGAGGAGTCTGCAGTGGGGCTTTGCGAGAAGCATTTAGGCGTAAAGCTATGCATGTCTTGGATCCAACGATGCTTCTCGATCGAAAGGATTATGAAGCACTGACATCAGAAGTTAAAGAAAAGTCTGATGGTGATATGTTGGTCTACTTGCTCGATCCGATGGAATCAAACCTTGTTACGGTAAAGGAGGTGTCTGCAGTGCTTCATCATAAACCTTTCTATGTATTCTCAAAGGTCAATGACACAAGTCTGCCACTCAGTGAACGTATACAGATTCCGGTAGAGAAGTGGCTAAAGGGGTTTCAGGATGCTAAGTTCGTGATTACAGACAGTTTCCATGGCTGCATATTCTCTATTATCTTCAATGTGCCTTTTGTGGTGTTGAGAAATGAACAAGGTGGATTGGCGCGTATTTATTCTCTTTTGAGCATGTTCTGTTTAAAAGACCGTTTAGTAGACTCAGTTGATGATCTGAAGCAGTTGAAGATTATTGATTGGAATAAGGTCAATGCCATCCGAGAAAAAAAGAAGTATTTTGCATTGGGATTAATTGATAAAATACTAAGATAAACCAACAGCTTCCTTTACAATAATAAATATGTCTTTATGCTCTCAATAATTATTCCCCTTTATAATAAGCAAGCTGTAATAGCGCGCACCATTGAGTCGATACTCAGCCAATCCTATATCAATTGGGAACTGATTATCGTGGATGATGGATCTACCGATGGCAGTGATGAAGTGGTGAGACTGTATCTTGGTGATCAGCGTATACGGTATATACGTAAGCCTAATGGTGGGGTGTCATCAGCCAGAAACCGGGGTATCAAGGAGGCTAAAGGGGAGTGGATATGCTATATTGATGCGGATGATTATTTTCTGCCGGAGGGATTGAAGACAATGGTTGAATTGGCAGAGAAATATAATGTAAAGGTGGCTGCAGGACGTTTTTGATAGAAATTAAAAAAAGAGATTTCCGGGAGTGAATGGTAAAAGAGAAGGCGTATTGGAAGATAATTTTAAAGAGTGGTTTTTTAATAGGGTGATACCTCGTGCAGGAGCTGCTGTCTTTCATGCCGAATTATTGAAGAATCATTTGTTTGATGAGACATTGAGTCGATATGAAGATGCAAAATCTCTTTTTGAAATTTTACGTGAAAACAGAATGGCTTATACTCCTATTGATGTGATGACTTATTCTCTTGATAATCTCGGTCTAAGTGGTAAGGTGGCTGATTTTTCAAAGGATTTTATATTTAGTATGAACTTTGATGGAAAGTCTTATTGGGAAAAAATGCTTTTGGGGGATATGCTCAACCAGGGATTAAAGCTATATCCCGAATATAAACAATTCTTATTGAATAAATATGGCAACGATTTAATGTGGAGTAATAAGGCTAAACGATGCAATTTTATGAATAGGATAATATTTATTCCGAGAAAACTAATAATGAAGTTAAAGTTTTATTTGTCAGGTCCTTTAGCGGGATAAGCTATTGATAATGAGTTTATTATTGGTGAATTTTGTTGTTTTGTATAAATCTGATTTCTTGCCTAAAGTAGGTAAAAGGCTAAACCTTGATTGAAGTTAGTCCGACTGACGCACCCGATTACTGGGCTATACGTGGTTGGACAAATACATTGCAAAAAATGAGTTATGATGCGGATATTTGCTTTTTGGGTAATTCAATTACGTATGCGAGTAATTTTCAAACTTATTTCACGGATAAGAAGATTGTAGAACTAGGCTATCCTGGTGATACCATGATTGGCATGATGCGACGTATGGATATGCTGCGTGCTGTTTGTCCTGAAAAAGTGTTTTTGATGGCAGGTATCAATGACTTGGCAAATCAAAGTATGGATATGGATGAGTTTGCTGAGCGGTATAATGTTTTAGTGGATTCTATAACTAACGCTTGTCCTCATGCAGAAGTCTATTTGGAATCTATACTTCCAGTCAATCGTAGTCATAGAATGTATAGAAACTGTGACAGAATTATTCAAGCTAATCAAATTATTACTCGTATAGCAGGTGAAAAAGGAATGATATATATTGACCTATTTTCTCTATATTGTATAGATGGACAGCTGCCTGATGAACTAACTAATGATGGCATTCATCTTTTACCAAAAGCTTATGATAGATGGGCTGAAGCTATTCGTGAGTATGTAACAAGTTCTCTCAAATAAAAGTATATAAGACCACTAATACTCTTTGTGCTATTGATATATGGTTGTTTTGATATGGTGAATAAGAAAAACAATAGGAGTTCATTTTTTTGTGTATTTAAATACTTGATATTTATATTACAACATTTTCTAAGATGGATTTTTATTAATAGTTTATCTAGAGGATTTTATTATAGTATTAAATATTCTAGTACGGTTACAATAGGTTATGGAGCTAAGGTTACCCGTATATCTAAGTTTGAAGGATGTAATAGAGTTTGTGCGCACAGTACATTTAATGGCACATTAGGTTATGGATCTTATATAGGATTCAATTCAAGAATAAGTGGAGAAATTGGACGTTTTACTTCTATTGCAGATGATTGTATGGTTGTTCGTGGACGTCATCCTTACGAGTATCCTTATGTAGCCACAAGTCCTATGTTTTTCTCTATGATGAAGCAAACTGGATATACTTTTGCTGATAGGCAATTTATAATGAATTTAAATTTGTAAGAGAATGTGTTCCAGTGGTTATTGGTTCTGATTGTTGGATAGGAGCAGGAGCAAAAATCATTGAAGGAGTTACGATAGGTATAGGGGGCATGGTACTTGCTGGCGCTTTAGTTACTCATGATGTACCCCCTTATGCAATAGTGGGAGGGGTTCCCGCTAAAGTCCTCCGGTTTCGATATAATGAAGACGCTATACAAATGCTTCTGAAATCTAAATGGTGGGAGAAAGATGAAAAGTGGTTCAAGATAAATTGGCGTTTACTAAATGACCTAGATGCTTTTGAAAAGTATTTTGCTAATGAAAGTAAATGAGATGGGGAATTCACTAACTAAAACAAGATGCTGATATATATATTACTGATTATATTGTCTACCATAATATTTATTTCACACATATATGTGAAAGATGAAAAGGTCAATTTTGTGACAGCATTTGTGTGGGTATTGTTGATGACACTCTTTGTTGGTTCACAAGATGGTATAGGAACAGATCACAGTAATTATATTGCTCAAATAGAGAGCCCTTGGGTTGTTCCATCAGAACCTTTTACGATTTTAGTTTTTGCAATAATTCGTTCATTTGGAATATCTTCATATGCCTTTTTTTATATATATGCTTTCTTGACTTATTTTTATTTAGCAAAAGCAGTGCTATTATCTGATCGAAATATTAGGTTTATTGTTGTAATCATGATATTACAATCATTGTTGTTTTTTCAATCATTCAATTTGGTTCGTCAGATATTAGCTTGTGCCATTTTCTTGTATGGCTTAATGTTAATTTCTTGTGGGAAGAAACATTACATAGTTTTTGTTTTGGCTTTTCTAGTGCATTATTCTGCATTGTTCGGGATATTGATGATTGTATTAGCTAAAATGATAAAGGTGAATATTGTAGTGTTGATGATATATATAGGATCCGTTTGTATCTTACTATGGGGAGGATTTATGAGTGGCTTTATATCAATATTTGAGCTATAATTGGAAAAACGTATTATGGCTATTATTTGGAATCAGCACTTATAAATGAAAATCAAACAGCTCATTTTGGTGTAGTATATCAAGTGATATTTGTATTATCTCTTATTGTTTATGCGAAGAGAAATTATTATGTATCGAATAATTTAGAATTGATTTTGAATGTTTTTTTTCTTGGTCAGATAATGTATAATGTGCTTTCTGCTAATATAACTTTACAAAGAATTACATATTATCCCTATGTCTCTATGGTTTTTGTAATTCCTTTATTGGCTAAGTCTTTACATTCTTATTGGACGACTAGAAATGCTTTATTATTATACTTGATTTATTTTGTTTTCATCTTGGCTTCTTTATCTTCCAAAGGAAGCCCGTATGTACCATATAAAAGTATTTTATAAATATTTGCAAAATATAAAGTGATGAAGTTCTTTATTTAGGTTGCTTTTGTGAACCTACAATTTCTACATTTATAAAAGAATGTACAAAAGGGGTTATTACAGTAAGCGCAACTACATTTCAGAAAGCTCTTTTAGCGGGATGTAACGAGTGTGGTATAAGACCTGATTATATAGTGAATGTACCTGATATTGGTAGTTTCCCATTTCGTTGTAACAATTTGTTTTTTTCAAAATCTAAGTTTGAATATGCTTCAATAAAAGGGGTAAATGCATCTTTTTTTAATGTCACATATTTAAAAAAAATGCAGTATATATCATACCATTATGAGAGAAGCCAAATTGTGGCTTAATAAAAATAGGGAGGAAAAAGTAACAATTTTAGTTTATTCTTTGATTTATCCTTATTTGAAAGCTGCTATTGATTTGAAAAAAATGTACCCAAATGTTCAAATTTGTTGTATCGTATTGGATTTGCCTGAATATTTTGGAGATAGCACTTCTTTATTGTACCGTTTTTTAGGTAATTTGGAAACTAAACGAATATATTCATTAGTCCCTCTGTTGATTCCTTTGTTCTTCTTACCAAGTATATGAGAGAAAAACTTAATGTTGGTTTACGTCCCAGCTTACTCTTAGAAGGAATATATAATCCAGTATGTATAGTTCCTCAGAAAAAGCGGAAAAAAACTATTTTATATACAGGCAAGCTAGACATTCGTTTCGGGATTAGAGATTTAATCAAAGCTTTTAACGATATTGATGATTCAGAATTTGTTTTGTGGATATGTGGATTTGGACTTGATAGAATCTTTGTTGAAGAAGCTGCAAAAAAAGATAAGAGAATAATATATTGGGGAGTTGTAGAACAGAAGCATGTTTTTGAAATGCAACAACAAGCTACATTGTTAGTTAACCCTCGTAAAGGGCATGAAGAATATACCAAATATTCATTTCCATCAAAAACAATGGAGTATATGGCTTCGGGTACTCCAACTATAATGTATAAACTTCCAGGATTACCTATAGAATATGAAGAATACCTTGTTCTATTACCAGATAATTCACAAGAAACATTGACTGCTATTTTAAAACAATGGGGAAGTAAAACACAAGCAGAACTATATGAGTTTGGAGAGAAGGCGAAACGGTTTATATTAGAGAATAAAAATTCTGAGATTCAGGCCAGTCGACTAATGAATTTTATAAAACATAGCTAAGGTGTGAAAAGAATTTTATTTTATTCGAGTGTGAATTCACTTGAGTTATTTAAGACTCAGAAATTCTATCAGATAGATATATCAATATTGAAAGATTTAGGATATGACGTTTTACTATCTAATCGAATATTCGATAGCCTTTTATTTTGGAAATATGATATTCTGTTTTCTTATTTCTATCGATATTCATTTTTTGCTGCATTGTTAGCAAAATGTTTTGGTAAAAAAACATATTTTACAGGAGGTATTGACTCTTTGGATTCGGATTATGCATCTGCTTTTAATTATAAAATACAAGCATTGTTTTTTAAACTTTGTTATTGGGTGGCTGATTCTTGTATAATTGTGTCGCAATCAGATTTGAAAAACATCTTTAAGGTATCATCATTAAAGAAAAAATTGAGTTATAGCGAGCATGTTATTAACACAAAACTTTTTTATTGCTGATGTTCCAAAAGAAAAGATATTTACTTCTATAGTTTGGATGGGAGATGAAGGTAATGTGGTAAGAAAGGGGGTGGATAAGGCTTTACAAATTTTTGCTGAATTGAAAAAAATACCGGAGTTTGTTGATTATCGATTTGTAATTATAGGCAGAAAAGGAGAAGGAGAAGTCTTGGTTCGGTCAATAATAGATAAATATAATTTGAAAGGCTCAGTTGAATTGAAAGGAGAAGTGTCTGAAGAGGATAAAATTAATCTTTTGAAACAATCTAAATATTATTTTCAACTTTCATTGTATGAGGGATTTGGTTTAGCTGCATTGGAGGCATTATGTGCTAATAATATCATAATTCATTCAGGAAAGGGTGGTTTGGCTAATCCTATTTATAAAGAACAGTTGTTGTTTGACATAGATAATGATTTCGATAGTGAATTGCTTAAATTGGTTAATAAATTAGCTTGTTTTACTCCAATAACTTCATATGATAATCTTCTAGAATATTATGATATTCAAAGGCGAAAGATGATTTTGAAGCTATAATAGTTAATGGGAAAGCAATTATAAATTAAAATAGTTATGTCTATATTCAAAGACAAAATTTTATTAATCACTGGCGGTACCGGTTCCTTCGGTAACGCCGTATTGCGTCGTTTCCTCGATTCAGATATCAAGGAAATTCGCATCTTTAGCCGTGACGAGAAAAAGCAGGATGACATGCGTCATCACCTGCAGAATCCGAAAGTGAAATTTTACATTGGTAATGTCCGTGACCGCCAGTCTGTGGACGGTGCCATGATGGGAGTGGATTATGTGTTTTCCGCCGCCGCCTTGAAGCAGGTTCCCAGTTGCGAGTTCTTTCCGTTGCAGGCTGTGCAGACCAATGTGATCGGTACCGACAATGTACTGGAATCCGCCATAGCGCATGGTGTAAAGAATGTAGTAGTGCTTTCTACCGACAAGGCCGCCTATCCCATCAATGCCATGGGTATCAGCAAGGCCATGATGGAGAAGGTTGCCATAGCCAAGGGCCGTGCGTTGGGTGAGGAAGCCGGCACAACCATCTGCTGTACCCGTTACGGCAATGTGATGGCAAGCCGCGGTTCTGTAATTCCCTTGTGGGTGGAGCAGATAAAGAACGGCAGGCCCATTACGGTAACGGATCCTAACATGACCCGCTTCATGATGACGCTGGACGATGCCGTGGATCTGGTAATCTATGCGTTTGAGCACGGACATAACGGTGACCTGTTCGTGCAGAAGGCTCCTGCCGCCACCTTGGATGTACTGGCGCAGGCCTTGAAGGAAACATACGCGCAGGTTGATCCGAAATACGGTGAGACGGAGGTGAAGACCATCGGCACGCGCCACGGCGAGAAACTGTATGAGACACTGGTAACCCGCGAAGAGATGGCAAAGGCTGTC
>ENA-OQCK01001107-OQCK01001107.1-human-gut-metagenome-genome-assembly--contig:-NODE-1107-length-10958-cov-7.157049_pt1 | contig 10958 bp, 12 predicted proteins | sample MGYA00242498_ERZ504578 | MGnify/ENA primary metagenome ERZ504578 (study PRJEB26092, sample SAMD00036229) | human gut metagenome | host: Homo sapiens | study: EMG produced TPA metagenomics assembly of... | reverse complement strand
GCCGCGTCCCGGTCGGTGAGCATTTTTAAGGTCGGGGTCTTGGACGCGCCCCACGTTCAAGGTCTTTCCATACAGGCAGGAGAAAAGCCGGGTGGCGTTAATGCCGATAAGCCAGTCAGCCTTTGCGCGGCAGAGGGCAGACGCAAAGAGCGCGTCGTAGTCCCGCCCGTCTTTGAGGGAAGCAAAGCCCGCCTTAATCGCCCCGTCCTCCATTGAGGAAATCCACAAGCGGCGCATGGGCTTCTTGCAGCCCGCCGCTTCGTAGACAAAGCGGAAAATCAATTCTCCCTCGCGCCCCGCGTCGCAGGCGTTCACCACTTCGGAAACGTCGGCGCGGTGCATAAGCTCTTTTAAGGTCTTGAATTGCTTCCCCTTGTCCGGGTCAACGGCGTACTGCCATTCCTCCGGCAGAATGGGTAAGCTGTCAAAACTCCATTTTTTATATTGCTCCCCGTAGGCGGCAGCTTCCGCAAGCTGTACCAAATGCCCGACGCACCATGAAATGAGGTAGCCGCCGCCCTCGATATACCCGTCCTGTTTCCCCTTAATGCCAAGCGCGGCGGCGATAGTCTGCGCCATGCTCGGCTTTTCTGCAATCACAAGTCTAAATGCCATGAAAAAATCCTCCTTTCAGCGTTCCGGCGCGGTGTGCTTCTTCTCCTGTGCCTGTTTCAGACAATAGCCGATACAGGGGGATTGCGCCTTATAAGGGCAACGCATACACGCCGGGGATTTTGGAACGGGCGGCGCACTGTCACGCCGCCCGGTGGGTCTTTGTACCATCATTTTTTCTAAAGGGTTTTCGGTGAAAAGCGTCATGCTTCCTCGTCCTCCTGTTCTTCATCAGAAAGCCCGTCCCCCTCGTCCTCGTCGTAATCGTCAAAATCGAAATCTTCAAGGTCGGTGTCGCCCTTGACGTTCTGCTTTGGCTTCATAAACTTAAAATAATAGAACGCGCCCCCGCCGCCAAGAAGTGCCACGACAAGGAAAAGCACAAGCCCGCCTGTATTGCCTTTCTCTTTGGGCTGCTCTGTTGGTTTCTCGGTTTCCGGCTCCGCTTCCTTGCCGCTGCAAGCGGTCATGTTGTCCTTGCAGACAGGGCAGCTCACATTTACCTTTCCGGCTTCGCATTTATCGGTGCAACTGCAAACGGCGGGCGGGGCTGCTTCGGTGCTTCCGTCCTCCATAAGTGCTAAGAGGTCGGCTTCGTCCACTTGATTAAGGAAATGTACGGTGTCCTCGCCCTCGTCGTCCCGGTCAATGAGGATATAAAAGTAATTGCCGTTTTTGGTCGTTACGGTGATAAGCTGCTTGTTGCCGCCGAAATCGTCTACAAGGGTCGCGTTCCCGTCCGGGGTAAGGGGTTCTTCCTTTTGGGGTTCCTCGTAGACAACGCCGCTGTCGTTGGTGTCGTCCTCTCCTCCGGGGTCTGTGCAAAAGCGGTGACGGAAAAGCCGCCCATAAGTACAAGGGCGGCGCAAAGTGCGGTCAAGGTTCTAAGGATTTTCTTATTCATTCTCGGTGTCCTCCATTTCTTCGGTGTCATGGTCTGCGGGTTCTGCGGGGTAGCCCGGCGCGGCTTCCATACCCGGAATACCGCCCCCGGAAAGCATAGCGGAAAGCTCATGCGGGGAAAGGCGCATGGAGCGCACAAGCTGTACGATTTGCAGGTTTTCCGCTTCGGTTTTCTGCGCTTCAAGCCCCCTTAATCTGTTCTGGTACTCGGTGATTTTCTCGCGGGTCTTTGCAATCTCTTTGTCGATACGTTCAATTTTGTTCATAGCCATCAATAAATTTCTCCTTTCAGATTTTCATTTTTTTGTTGTCAGTTCCAATTCATTAAGCCGTAGCCCTTGATACAGGAGTAATTGACGGGGTAGCTCTTTATCTTGCAGGCGTCGCCGGAATTGCCCTCGACGGTATAGACGCGCTCCCCGTCCGTTCCGATAACAAGCCCCACATGGTCTGCGCTCCCGTCCCCGTCCCAGTCGAAAAAGATAGCGTCGCCGGGGGCGATATTCTCATAGCCCCTCGCGCCCCATTGCCCGCGTGACTGGAACCAGGGTACGCCCTGTGACTGGCACCCGGCAAAGCGCGGCTCGCTCTTTCCGGCTTGATTGTAGCACCATGAAACGAAACAGGCGCACCATTCCACGCGGCTGTTAAATCCGTACCAGCTCCAAAAGGGTCGCCCGCCCACGTTGCCGACTTGCCGCTTCGCAAGGTCTACAACGGCGGTGTTGCCGGGGCGTGTGCCGTTTACAAGCTGTACGCCGCTTAAATCCTCGGACGCGCCCATATCGGGGGAGCCGCCGCCGAAAATCAGCGGTTTGTTTCCGCTTGTTTCCAGATAGACGCGGTACATTTCAAGCTGCTGTGGCGTTAGAAGTTCCTCCGCAATCTCGGAAATGGGCTTGTTCGTCAGCTTCACGTTGAGGATATGGTACTCGTAGGGTACTTCCTCGGTGGTCGTTTCCCCTGTTTCCGGGTCTGTGCTTGTTTCTGTGCGGTAGCGGATTTCCGTTTCTTCTGTCAGCGTCAAAGTGTACTGCATGGCAAAGACGCGATTTAGCTCTGCCTGTGCGCTCTGCGGGGTGTAGGTCTGCAAAAGGGCGGTGAGGTAGGACGCTAACTCATGGGGGTTATGCCCGATACTGTCAAGGTCATAGCGGTATTCGTCATAGCCGGGGTGGGTGCTTTCGATATTGTCAATCTGCTGCTGAAGCTCGTTTTCCTTTGCGGCGTAATTGTTCTCCGTCGCCACAAGGTCGCTGTCCTCCGACGTGTAGGAAGTCCCAAGTATGCCGTTCATCAAGCCGGAGAACATGGAACCGCAAGAGGAAAGCCCCGCCGATACCATGATGAATAAGAGCAGCGCGGCAACGGCGATACATACGCCCGCCGGGTGCCGCCCTACAAAAGCGATTGCCTTTTTTGTTTCCTCGGCGGTCTTTTTTGCCGCCTTGCGGGTGTTCTCTGCGGCTTTCTGCGCCGTTTTTGCGCCGCCTTTCCTTGCCGACTTTGCATACTGCCGCTTGATTTGCTGCTTCTGCATGAAGCGGGAAAGGGGATTGCCCGCAATCTGCGGATTGTCATGCAGGGCTTTATGGTACTGGAAATCCACATTCGCCTTGAACGCCGCTTTCTCTGCCTTTGCCGCCGCCCGGTAGGGTTTGAGCTTGTGGCTGTGGTAGCCCTCCTTGACTTTCCGCGCCCCGTACTTTGCGCCGCGCTCTGCCAGTTCTTCGGATTTGTGCGCCCCCTCAACGCCGGAATTGTCCTTTTCAACGGAATGTATCTTGTTGTGGACGAAAATACCCGCTTCCTGTGCGGGGCGGGATAGCGGGTTATTGTGGGGCTTATTCTTTCCTATGGGCTTTTCCTGTTCCTCAAAATGTAGGCGGGTCTTGCCTTTCCCGGTGGCTTCATCAAAGGTGCGCTCCCGTACAAGTTTCTTTTCTTTGGGGATAGCCGCCTTTGCCGCGTCCAGACGGTCGGCTGCTTTGTCCGATTTTCGGATATACCTTTCAAGCTCCGGCGTTGCCCGTTCCTCGTCGGTAAACTGCAAGCGGGAAGATTTTTCTTTTGCTGTGGCTTCTGCCTGTGCTTTCCTCGCCGCCTTTTTGCTCGCCTTTCTGGTACGCGCCCCGTCGATACGTTCCAAGACGCGCTCGGCTGCTGCGGTGTCCTGTTCCCGTTCTGCCCCCGGCGCATGGGGAAGCGGCGGCGTGTCGGTTAAGGGCGGGGAAGTTGCGCCGCCCGGTAGGGGCTGCGCTGCCTGTTCCGGCTGCGGTGGGGCTTCGGTCTTTGCAAAGTCCGCGTCCCTTATCCGCTTGCTGATACGTTTCTTTTTCCCGGTAGCGGCGTTTACCTCGACAGCCCCTCGCGGGTCATTTTCTGCGTGACTTTTTCACGCGCCTTATATTGTTTTATGTGTCTGTCCCTCCAATCCGCGCCCTTGCAAGGGCGCAATACTCGGCGTTTATCTCAATGCCTATATAATGCCTGTCAAGCTGCTTTGCGGCTGCCCCCGTCGTGCCGCTGCCGAAAAAGGGGTCAAGCACAACGCCGCCTTTCGGACAGCCCGCCTTGATACAGGTTTCGGCAAGTTTTGGCGGGAACGCGGCGAAATGCCCGCCTTGTAGGGAACGGTATTGATAAGCCACACGTCCCGCCTGTTCCGCATGGTCGGCATGAGGCTTCGTCGTAGTAGCTGCCGCTTCGCGCCCGGTTAAGCCCTGTACGTTCCCTGTCCGGGTACTTCGTCCGCATATTTCTGTCCCGCGCTGCGCCCGGTGCGGTACCGCGCCGCCGTTGTGGGGGCTAACGGCTCGGCTATGGCGGCTGCGTCATAAAAATACTTCTTTGACTTCGTAAGCAGAAAGATATGTTCATAGCAGCGGGTAGGGCGGTCTTTCACGCTCTCCGGCATGGGGTTTTCTTTCTGCCAGATAATGTCGCTCCTTAAATACCACCCGTCAGCGCGTAGGCAAAAGCTAAAAGCCAGGGAATACCGATTAAGTCCTTTTGTTTGCAGCCGGAAACGCGGTTGTTTCTTGCAATCTGCTGTCCGTTTCTCCCTTTCGGGTTCTTCGGGTCTGCATGGTAGCCTTTATTTCCTGTGCCGCAGTAGGTGTCCGCGATATTCAGCCAGAGCGTACCGTCAGAACGCAGTACCCGGCGCAGTTCGCGGAAAACCTCGGTCAGCCTGTCAATGTACTGCTCCGGCGTGTCCTCCCGCCCAATCTGCATATCAAGCCCGTAATCCCTAAGCGCATAGTAGGGCGGGCTTGTGACGCAACAGTGTACGCTTTCCTCTGGAAGCTCCCGCAAGGCATAGAGCGCGTCCCGGTTGATAATGGTGTCTGTCCTTAATTTTGTCATGCTTCGCCCACTTCCTCCGGCTTCGTCGTCATTACCCGGTAAAGCTCGGTGTCTTTCGGGAAGCGGTCTACAAAGGGCAGCACCACGTTCCCGTAGAAGATAAGCCCCTCGCCCGCTTCGGTGTGGGTGACATACTTCATCTGCTGCGGGGAGATGTTGAGCTGCTTTGCAAGGATAGCCCGGTCGCCCGCCGCCTGATTGAGCATGAGGACAAAATCAGAGTTTTATAGTGATAGGTAAGCCCCTGATATCATCTCAGGCTTTTCCCCCACTTCACACCGTGCATGCGACTTTCACCGCACACGGCGTTCCATCGGTTAGTAGATTTCGTTGTCTAAACAATCAAACCTGTCATAGAAATACTGTGTTGTGTTGATTAGTGAGAGATTAGATTAACGGCAGAGACGCAACTCACGGAGCGTATTTACCTTTTTGAGCTGGCTCTTGTCAAGCTGTAGGAGTTCCAAATATTTTGCGATTGTATCTGCATTGATGGCATGAATCAACTTGTGTACAGAATCCTTCACTAAAATAAGATTCCCATAGGAATCATCGCCTCCAAGATACCGGGGCAGTTTGTGATGACAGTGAATCTCATGTGTACTTGAGAATTCTTCACCGGTAACAGCACATTTTCCCCATTGAGCAGAGAATAGTGATATTCTGTTATCTGCATATTCCGCGCTATAGCCATAGGGTGGCTTCCGCATAAGCGAGAGCAGAATGGCCATATTGATTCGTAGGTTATTGTGAATGCCTTCCCGCCCCTCTGGAGTGTAGTAATTCCATGTTTTTTTACGGAATAAAGGATTCTTGTGTTGCGTGTAGCCAATAGGATATACTGGCTCATTTGTGCCTGCAACATATCGCATCATTTTGGATTTTCCAAATCGGCTTCTTTCAAACTCAGTCAATTCCCGTCCGGTTTTAACCAATCGATTCCCGTTACGTACTAAGCCTATTTGTGAGCAGTGTCATAACTGCACGATTTAGTATTGCGCAATCATGGTTGATATGGGTGGCAATGCAGTAATAATTCTGCATTCCTGTGACCATACTGTTATAGAGCCTGATTTCACCCTGTTCTCCATAGATTTTTCGGGGATGGACAATCCGTTTTGCCTGTGTTTTCAGCTTCTGGCGCTTGTGGTCAAAATTCTTATCAGCGATGTATGAAATTACCACCAGCTTGTTGCCTTTCCTGTGAACTTTCATCTTGAACCCAAGGAAGTCTGAGTAATGATTTCTGACATTGATAATCCTTGTTTTCTTTTCTGAGATTTCCAGTTTCAGCCTTTCTCTTAACCACTGTATAACTGCGTGCATTGTCCGTTCAGCAGTATCTTTCGTTCTACAGTAAATCCGAAAGTCGTCCGCATATCGAACAATGAACATCTCTTTGAGGTTGGACTTTTTCGCCTGTCTGTACCCGTTTTCAGGTCTGACATTTCTTTTGCATATCGGACTCCATTGCCATTGGCTTTCAACCCAGTGGTCGAGTTCGTTAAGAACGATGTTTGCAAGGAGTGGAGAAATGATTCCACTGTGGTGTTCCCTTATCAGGCGTAATAAATGTTCCGTCCTCAAGTTTTATCTGTGCTGTCAGTATTCTCCGAAGCACAAATATAAGCGCCTTATCGTGAATCCCCATTGCCCAAATCTGCCGAATCAGCTTTGCATGGTTCACATTGTCAAAAAATCCTTTAATATCGAATTCAATGACATAGTGCAGGTTTGCTTGCTGTAACAGTTTATAACTTCTGGCAATAGCGTTTTCTACGGAATGGTTCGGTCTAAAGCCATAGCTGTTCTCACTGAACTTAGCTTCACATACCGGCTCCATTACCTGCTTAATACATTGTTGGATTAACCTGTCCCAGATGCATGGAATGCCTAAGGGTCTTGTCTTGCTCGGGTCGTATGGCTTCGGTATCTCCTTTCGCCTGACTGGCTTAGGACGATAACCATGCTCACTTCCGTTTACAATAAATCTCACTTTTTCAACTACTTCATCAGGGGAGCACTTTCCAATGTCCCTGATTGTGAGTTTATCTGTTCCACACGTTTTACTTCCTGTGTTTTTCTTGATATTTCTGTATGCCAGCAGAATGTTTTCCCTTTGAAGGACGATAGACATGAGGTCTGTAAACACCTCACCATTCTTACTGGCAGCATATAGATTATCGAAGGTATCTTGCATTCCGTAATACTCGTTATGTCGCAGATTTTCCTCACATAGCAGTTGTTTCTTTTTTCTGGTCATAAGGCATCACTCTCCTTTCGCGGGAAAGTGTCCCTTTTTGTCTTACTCGTAATCCTTATACGATTGAATGACAACAATAGTTTCTAACCGACTAAAGCCCATTCCTCAAGCCCGCCTTTTTCGTTGGGCTGTCATAGGTTCGAGCTTCGCTTTTCAGCACAGATTAAGCGGCTTATATGATTCGTCCGCAGATTGCTTATGAGCAACTCTGTACCTTTCCACGTTCCGATAACCCTATCTGTACATATATCCTTAGGTGTCCGCTATAGTCCTGTCAGCTTGATTGTGCCTGTAACACAATACGGAATTTCATATTTTCGATTTTTACTTTACCGCACTGACCCACATTTAAGTGTCCGTACATTTCTATACGGTAAACATCTAGACCCGTACATTCGCGGTTTTCGTCAGTCCGTCGTAGACATTCTCACCATAGATATTTTATAGACTCCCGGCGTGTCATCTGCATACAGTACCTCTACTGCACTTTCGTCAGCCGTGTTGCCACGCTGTTACGACAAACTTCCGCCGACTTTATCGAGCTCCAGACTCCAGCCATTACAGCCGAAGCCGGTCGAAGTATCAGAGTAGGCATTTCAGGGCGTTACTCCTTCATTCTACCTATCGGGTTATCAGTTGTTGCTCATCCTGCCGAGATAAGCCCGACGCTTTTAGCATCACATGGCCATAAGTCTATGAAGTATTACCCTCATAGCGTGATGTTTGTGCGTCAACGTGTCGCACCAAAGATGTTCTCTACCTCGCGGCTGCTCAAAAGGTCTTTGACATTCTGGGTGATACCTGTGGGAATACCGCCCCATTTACGGAATCGCTTCCAGATTTCCACCGTATAGGCAGCGGTTTGCTCCTCCTTCAAAAGCAGGTGCATCTCGTCGATGTAGTAACGGGTAGACTTGTGAGCGGCACGGTTGATGGTGACACGATTCCACACCTGATTGTGATAGGTAATCCGCCGCTTTTGCCATATCTCCCGATATGGTAGTCAGGACAGATTTTCCCCCACGTCGCACCGTGCGTGCGGCTTTCGTCGCACACGGCGCTCCATCAATACGGATTAGTTGTTGCGTGTATGTGAAACTACCAGTTTTTCCCTATAACTTAAAATCTTCTTTTGCACTTGTTTTTCATAATCACTGATGTCCATGCCCGGCGTGTTAATCGCCATAGAGCATTTCTTGTGTACTGATATAAGGTTGTTGACACGGTTTACTTTATCCAGCGGAAGATATGGGTTAATTCTATGGGTGTATGGAGCATGGTCTATCAACCATTTTCCGCAAACCCTGCATTTGAGCCGGTCACGGTTCAGGGCGTATGCCTTATTCATGACAAACTCAAAATTGTTCAGATAGCCCCATTTACCCTTTAAGACAGCGATTGACGCATTTTCTGAATACACATCATCCAATCTGGCTTGTATGCGCTTCTTCTTAGTGCGCCTGAAATTGATTTCCCGTCCTTCGGCAGTATAGGGCGTTTCTTTTGGATTTTTCCCTCTCGTTTCCTGCCAGTTACAGAACGTGAGCGATGTAACTCCAACATAGATGTCACGGTATTTGACAGAAGGTATCTTTTGCCTGTAATTCTGGTGTATTCGGGGAAGGTTCTGCGTATCTTGGGCTCGAATCCATTTCCCTTTATACTGTTTGAGCCGGCGGCTCGCTGCAAGTTGTATCTTTCTGCCATATTTGTCCATGCTCACGCTAACCCATGTGCAGCATTGATAATACTGGATGACCCCTCGTATCTGGCTGTTAATCCGATTGATTTCATCAATCAGCTTTTCACGGCTTGTATCCCGTGGGATTTTCTTAATATTATCCGCTATCACATCAACTTTGCGTTTCAGTCTTTCTCTGTCCGGCTGTGTTCTGGTAACATAACCATGTTCGCCTTTCCCCTTTACTACCTTAAACTCGTATCCGAGAAATGTGGCGTGTTTCTTTCTTACATCCGTAATCAGTGTTTTCTCTTTGGATAATGTCAGCTTCATCTCTGTTTCCAGAAATTCCTTTAACGATGATTTCCAAAATTCAGCATGTTCCCGGCTATCTGTAATAATTACAAAATCGTCGGCATACCTCACTAGGAATCCCGGCACCAGTCTGGTCTTTTTCAATGCCCTTCTTTTTGCGGAATCCTGATTGTATTTGTGGGTGGTGTTTTTCAGTTCCCACTGTTTTGTTACCCATTCATCCATAATGTCGAGATAGACATTTGCAAGCAGAGGCTGATAATCCCGCCCTGCATAGTGCCTTCTTCATTTACTTCACATTCATCAAGAACGCCTGCTTTCAGCATTTGTTTGATGATTTGAAGCACACGCCGGTCTTTAATTCCCAAATGATATAGTCTGCGAAGAAGTATAGCGTGGTCGATATAGTCGAAACATTTACTGATGTCTCCTTCCACAAACCAGTAATAACCTGTGTGGAAAGTGATGAAATTCAGTCTTTCCAGCGCCATTGCCGTATCCCTCATTGGGCGGAAACCATAAGAATGTTCAAAGAATAGCGCTTCTACAATGGGTTCCAACACGATACGCATACATTCCTGTACAATGCGGTCCCGTATTGTAGGAATACCTAACGAACGCTTTTCCTTTTTCCCCGGTTTGTCAATATATTTCCTGCGTATTTTCTGTGCTTCAAACTTTTCAAAAGCTCTCTGGATGTCGTTAATAACCCATCGGTAGGGTTTTTGCAGATATTCCCGCCGCATAGTCTTGTTATCGACACCGGGAGTATCACTCCATGATTGCTCTTGATATTGTGAATTGCAGTCACAATCGTTGTTTCTGCTGACATAATTTCCAGTAATCCTTTGAAGGCAGGGGATTTCCCTTCCTGTCTGGCTTTCCTGCTTTGTTGATACAATTCGTCTAACAAAGTGCGTAATTCAGTTTCAGTTTTTGGGCAGTCGAATTGTTGTGCCATACGCACCACCTCCTTCCGAGGTTGTGTTTCTGGTTTTAGTCAGGTTTGCCTACGGCTTCCTCGACTTTCTGTTCACATACGAATCCATATTGACTATGCCCCTTCGCTCCACTCCCATTACAGGAGCTTCATCACTACTACGGGCTGATGCCCCGTGGATTAACAGGTCATTTCCTACCTGTGCGGCAAGGGTGGCACCTTACTTGCACCGGCATGTACCGGAGCGCCGTCCACGGTTCCTTTGTTCCCTATATTCTAGCTTTACATTTAGTTTTAGCCCGTCCCTCTGACCCGGCTGCCATCACTGGCTTGTGTGATTGATTGCCAGTGACATTCGACCATTCCGGTTTTCTGCCGTTTTCCACCAAGACATATTTCAACGGCGACAGCACCCCACATGGGGAGGATGGCTGTGTTATCATCCATCGTTTACGAGCCTTACACTCAGGACTTTGTCGATTGCAACAAAATATACTGGACATGACTAATTTATAGCTTCTTGCGGTTATCCAAGCTGTCTCAAGCTTCTTCCCCGCTTTTCACCGAGCTTCGTACAATTCACCTGTCACAATGAAATGCACGTCGGAGATTAGAATTTTTGTAACCCGTCACACCGGGTCAGACAGGAACTTCCCCTGTCAAATCGAATATAGAGTTCAGATTTCATTAGAAATCTGTCTTGCTTTGTTCCATATTTCTATGGAGATTAACAAGAAACAAAGCGCACATCCTGGACCACCAACATACCGATTTTCTTGAGTTGCTTGCCCAGCTCCTTAATGTCATAGCAGACAATGCGGTTATTGATGTCCACATTGCTCTGGTGATTGAACACATTGAGGGAGCCGGTTACA
>ENA-OQCK01001105-OQCK01001105.1-human-gut-metagenome-genome-assembly--contig:-NODE-1105-length-10983-cov-1.542281_pt1 | contig 10983 bp, 14 predicted proteins | sample MGYA00242498_ERZ504578 | MGnify/ENA primary metagenome ERZ504578 (study PRJEB26092, sample SAMD00036229) | human gut metagenome | host: Homo sapiens | study: EMG produced TPA metagenomics assembly of... | reverse complement strand
GCAGCATGATTGATGAGGGGATCCGCAGGCTGGGAGAGCTTCTGCGGGAAATATAAAGCAAAAACATCCGGCTTATCATTCATAGGGAAGGGACTATAAGGAAGGATCTGTAGGAAAGGATCTATAGGGAAGGGACTGTCCCCGCCAGGGGAATCCGTACCGTGAACACGCTTCCCTGTCCTTTCACGGATTCCGCGTGAATGCTCCCGCCCAGTTCTTCCACTGTGATACGGGCAATATAGAGCCCCAATCCGCTGCTTTCTGAGGCATCGGGCCGTCCTGAATAAAAACGCTCAAAGATATGGGGAAGATGCTCAGGCTCAATCCCCATACCTGTATCGCTTACCCGTATCGTCACGCCGTCCTGGTCCAGGCAGGGGGAAATGGTGATAACGCCGTCCTCCGGCGTGAATGATATGGCATTGTAAATCAGGTTCTCAAAAAGCAGCAGCAGCTTTCTCTTCTGCGCCAGGATAAATGCCTGGTCTTCCAGTTTTTCCACCCGCAGTTCTATACCGGATATGCAGGCCTCAGGTTCATTATCGTGACTGACCTGGGACAGCAAGCCGTTTATTTCTATTAATTCCCTTGGCTCCGTAATCTTATCAAAAGCATTTAAGTCTCCCAGCACGTACATTCGTCTGCATAGTTCTTCATTTTCACTGCTGATTTTATCCAGATATTCCTTCAAATCATCATCCAGATACAAATTTCCCCTGAGAATCAAATCTGTAAATCCGTGAATGGCCACCACGGGCGCCTTCAGGTTGTGGGCCAGGTCCGAGAAAAATGCCTTGCGTTCATCCAGCACCGCATGGAGCTCCCTGGTGCGCTTCTGTACCTGGTCCTCCAGGTGCTCGGTGAGGGCCTGGTTCTGCTTCAGGACCCGGCTTATGTGCCGGACCGTGAGAATCCAGAAAACGATGACCAGGATAAAGCCGCTGTATTCCGTCTGCCATCCCGTATAAACAGGCTCGAACTGGTTATTGTCCAGAAGATTGGACACCATGGCGGCCCCCATGGTTAAACATCCGGCCAGCACCAGGCCCGCGCTGTCCCGGTTCATCCACAGGCCGTATACCGCACATTCCAGCAGATAGAGCCAGATAAGAAGCTTGTATCCGTCCAGGAAGGCGCCGTAAAGATTCACCAGGCGGGGGGAGGCAGGTATGAGGAAGAGGACGGACAGGCCGCATACGGCACAGGCCGCAGCCGCAGCCGGGCGGAGGAATCTCCTGTACCACAGTTTTCCGCTGAAACCGGCTTCCACGGAGGAAAGTACCATGACCTCATACAGCATAGCCATCCAGGAGACATCCTCCACGGCATACCAGAGCCTTCCGGACAGGCCCAGCTGGTGAATGAACGGATAAGCGCAGTGGATGGAAAAGAACAGGCATAATAAGCCGAAATGCAGCAGGCGCCTGTCCCTGTCCCGTATTCTCCAGGCAGCGGCCGCGTAAAGGCACAGGGCCAGGGGAAAGATACACAGTATGCCGTAGAACATATGGCGCAGAAATAACATCCTGTGGACAGCTCAGGGGTGCCAAGGGCAGGGGATAGTCAGACCGCTGTAATAGTGGCTGCGGTTGTCTGTGTTTAACAAAATTTCGGCGGTGCGTCCATGTAAAAGGCTGCAAAGGGGCTGCCCTGTTCCACTGGCTGTCCGTTTATCCAAAGTTGATAATCCGTAAACAGCTCCGGCACTTCCAGGGTCAGAAGCCTTGGTTCTCCGTCATATCGCAGCAGCAGGCGGTAGGTGGCCCTGCCAAAGGGCGAATGGCCGGAGGAGAGGAAGGAAAAGTTGGAATACTGTCCGATGAATATGAAGGACATGGATTGGTCCGGAACAGAACCAACGGTATCAGGTGTCAGCAGCTGGTCCGGATAGAATTCCCATCCGTCAATGAGAAACAGGGGCCTGCTGCCTGTCAGGTCACGGGCGGAGAATGCAAAGACACCCTGACTTCCATAGGGAGGCCCGTTTGTGTATTTGTTATCTTTCTGATACAGGAACTGGAACAGAATAAGGACAGCCAGAAGCAGGGCTGCCGCTGCCGTTAAATTGAGCCATTTTGAATTCCTGTACTGCGTCATGGCTTTTCACCGCCTCTCACGATTACTCTCAGCTGTTTTCCGGCAGGAAACGGTACCCCTGCTTCCACACGGTTCCGATGAAGCTGTGTCCCGGGCAGGCAGCTTCCATTTTATGCCGCATACGGGCCACATGCACCTTGACGGTCTGGGTGTTGTCCAAATCAGGCAGTTTCCAGATCTCACGGTAAATGGAGTCCGGGGAAAAGACATGGCCCGGAGAACGGGCCAGCAGCAGTAATATGTCGAACTCATAGGCGGTCAGCGGAACACAGACATTCCCTATGGACGCCTGGCGGGTGCCGGCGTCAATGGTTAAAGGCGGGAATTCCAGCTGTTCACCCTTAAGGGAACGGTTGGAACACTGGCTTATTCTGGTCCGGATCCGCATCTCCAGCTCCTTAAGGTCCCAGGGCTTGGTGAGAAAATCATCTCCGCCCAGGGAAAAGCCCTGATATAAATATTCCTTTTCTGTCAGGCTGGTGAGGAAAATCACAGGTGCTGTCATCTGGGTTTTAAAGCGGCGGCAGAGCAGGAACCCATCAAAGCCCGGCATCATAATATCCAGCACCACACAGTCTACCGGATACTTTTTCACATGGTCCAGGGCCTGGTCCGCTGTCTGGGCCACGGATACGGAAAAGCCCCTGGATTCAAAGTAATTACGGTTTATATTTAACACATTGGAATCATCGTCCACAAACAAAAGATACGGCATGGTCCCTTCCTCCCGTCAGATGCCTGTTATTCGAGCTGTACTCAATAACAGTATACCATATATTCCCGGGAGCGGTCCGGGAAAAGGTTACATTTTGGTTAAGAGTGGCCGGGATTCCACATGAACTGGAATCTTTCTGATAAAATCGGCATTAGAATCTGTCTGGTTCTGTGCAGAGAGTGACGGAATAGGGACATAATATGCCATTTATACAAAAAAATCCGTCATTTATCCCATAATCAGGTATACAGACCATATTATGGTAAAATACATCGTTAAGATACAAAAAGAGGATGGATGATCATGCTTCGTATTGCAATATGTGACGACCTGAAATCAGAAAGGGATATGGTAAAGGGTTTCCTGCGCTCCTTTTTTGCGGCCGTACCCTACGAGTATACATTGGCAGAATACAGCCGCGGCGAAACCATGGTGGATGATTACGATGACGGTTCCGTTGATTTTGATCTTATTTTTATGGATATTTTCATGGACGGTATGCTGGGAATGGAGCTGCCGCTGTCTGCGGCGGTACGCGCCCCATGTGTCCATTGTGTTCCTGACAACTACTCCGGCATATGCCCTGGAGAGCTATGATGTGTATGCCTACGGATACCTTGTCAAACCCTTGGACGGGGAGAAGACGGCAGCCCTGCTCAGACGTTTTTTGCAGGAGGAATACGAGGGAAACCAGAAAACACTTCTGCTCAAAAAGGGATGCAGGGGCCGCAGGATTGCCTACCGGGAGATTGAATACATAGAGAGCCGCAGGAATGTGCTTCTGGTATTTCTGGAAAACGGAGAGGAGTACCGGGTATACGCAAAACTGGACGATGTGGAAAAGGAGCTGAAGGGACACGGATTCCTGCGGTGCCACCAAAGCTTTATTGTGAATATGAACCGGGTGAGAGTAGCGGAGGAGGATTTCATGATGATGTCCGGGGCCCATATTCCTATACGGCAGCGGGGCAGCCGCGCAATCCGGGACGCGTATTTCGGATATCTGCTGGAACGGGCTGAGCTGACCCGTATTTAGTACAGGAGGAAGATTTGTTATGTCTGCAGATAAGAGACAGTTGGAACAGTATTATGCCTTCCTGGCAGGCCATATAGATGAGGTGCGCAGGATGCAGCATGACATCCTGCACCATCTGCGGGTGATGAGCGGATACGCCCAGGCCGGGATTATGACCGTCTGAAGGAGTACCTGGATGCCCTTGTTGAACAGATGCCGGACATGGACGGGTTGTATTACTGCGGGGACCATGCGGCCAATATTCTTTTAAAATATTACGGGGAACAGGCCAGAAACGGGGGGATCAGGTTCAATTGCGACGCCCAGATTCCTCCTGACCTGCCCTGTACTCCCGTGGATTTGTGCACGGTGCTGGGCAATGCCATGCAGAACGCCGTGGAGGCATGCCAACGCCAGGGCCGTGGAGCCGGACGGTATATCTCGCTGCTGGCCCGCCTGGTAGGGCATAACCTGATTATGGAAATCAGAAACAGCTATGACGGAAGGGTAAAATGGGATGGGGACCGGCTGGTTACCCTAAAAGAGGAACACGGACACGGACTGGGACTGGACAGTATCCGGCATGTGGCGGAGCGCTACCACGGCTACTGTGCGGTCAGCCACACCGATGATGAATTCACGGTCAAGGTGGTACTGGCCCTGGAATAGAAGGAAGCCACACCGTGTTAAAGGCAGGGTTATGCAGTCCGGTGTCAATTATCCCGGAAAAACCGTTTTTTGTCCTGCATCCCTCATTCCTTTTAAAGGCTGTGATATGTTTGTTCCGTGGTCAGATGATGCTGTTTCACATTTGGCTGCAAATCATGTTTATGAAAGAGGAGTGTGCGGCCATGTCGGAAAAGGAAATCCGGGGAGCGGTGATTGGCGTGACAGATGACGGCTACCCGATTGTGACAGAGGATTACAGCTGTCCGTATTTTACCGGGACCAGCCGGAGCATGCCTGCTGTGCGGGAGTGCTGGTACTGCAGGTATGCCGACTTCCGTAAATCCACAAAGCTCCATATACGCAGCAGTATCTGCCGCTGTATGGAAAACAGAGTGGATACAAGGTTCGGTTTTATGAAAAATGAAGAATGACAGGGAGGAAATGATAATGACAATCACAACCACAAAAAATAACGGCTGCCTGACTCTGGAGCTGGAGGGACGTCTGGACACCACAACGGCACCGGAGCTGGAGACTGTGATTAAAAACGGATTAGAGGGTGTGGACAGACTGGTGCTTGATATGGAAGGCCTGGCATACCTGTCTTCCGCCGGCCTGCGGGTGATTCTGGCGGCCCAGAAGCAGATGAACAGGCAGGGAACCATGACGGTACGCAATGTGTGCGGGACAATCATGGAAGTATTTGAGGTCACAGGATTTACGGATATCCTGACCATTGAATGAGAGAAAAGGGAGTGGAAAAAGGGAAATGAAAAACAGGGACCGCTTTACAGGCAGAATATTCCGGCGCATGTGGGGACCCGCCATCATTTCCTCCGCAGGATGGGCGCTCAGTGATATTGCGGACGCGGTTGTGGTGGGCCAGAGAATGGGAGCCGTGGGTCTGGCTGCCATCGCGCTGATTCTTCCGGTTTACATGATTAACTGCATGTTTGCCCATGGGCTGGGGCTGGGAGGTTCTGTCAGGTACTCCAGGCTTTTGGGGGAGGGAAAGCCCGGGGAGGCAGTGGACAGCTTTAACCAGGTGGTGACAGGGGCTCTGGCATTTAGTATCCTGACAGGAATACTGGGAAATGTTTTCATGACGCCGCTGCTGGCTGTCCTGGGCACTGTGCCGGATGACGGACCGCTCTTTGAAGCCACCAGAAGCTACCTGGCGGTGCTGGTTTCAGCCACACCTCTTTTTTATATGTCTAATATTCTCAATTACTATCTGCGTAATGATGACAATGAGAAGATAGCCGGTCTTGGTTCGGTTGCAGGCAACCTTACTGATATCGGCTTCAATATCCTGTTTGTGCTGATACTGGGATACGCACAGCGGGAGCAGCCTTGTCCACCATGATTGGCCAGGCAGTTGCCATCCTGTGCTATCTGCCATGTATCCTGGGAGGAAGGCATATACTAAAATTCCGGCCTGTCCGTCCTGCGCCGGGGGCTGCAGCCAGGGCCTTTAAAGACGGATGTTCCAGTTCCGTCCAGTATCTGTACCAGCTTATTTTCCTGCTGCTGTGCAATAACATCCTAATCCGTGCCGGGAATGAGGCGTCTGTAGCTGTTTTTGACATGCTGCAGAATGCTCCTATCTGATTCTCTATCTTTACGAGGGAACCACCAGGGCTATGCAGCCCATGGTGAGCACCTATTGCGGAGAGCACCGCGGGGAGGGAATGAGGAATGTGCGCAGATACGCCTTTCGGTATGGATGCAGCGCGGGAGGCCTGGCAGCTCTTTTGATTTTCCTGTTTCCCCGATTCATATGCGCTGTTCGGGCTGCGTGAGGCAGCGGCTGCCGCCATGGGGGCAGGAGCCCTCAGGCTTTACTGCGCAGGTACGGTGTTTGCCGGTATATCCATTCTTTTGGCCGGATATTTCCAGTCCTGCAATCAGGAGCGGGAGAGCCTTATCATTTCGTCGCTGCGGGGCGCCATCGTGCTGATACCCGGCGTATTGTTCTTCTCATTCCTGAGAATGGACCTGTTCTGGTGGATGTTCCCGGCTGTTGAGGTACTTTCACTGGGATTGTGGATAATACGGTTTATAGCGGGCCGGGGCAGGACGGAGGAATTTGACGGATCCAGGGTTTACACCTGCACGGTCAACCAGGGAAACCAGGATATGACCCTGGTCACAGGGGAGGCCGGGGCATTTTGTGAAAAATGGGAGGCCAGTCCCAGACAGACGTATTACGTGACCATGACCATCGAAGAATTATGTGTTGTAATTCTGCGGGACGGAGGCGGGGATGACGTATGCATCGAGATTACACTGGTGGCCGGGCAGCAGGGGGAATTTGTCCTCCATATCCGGGACACTGCAAGATATTTTGACCTCTTTGCCCTGGAGACGGGCCGTGTCAGCCAGGAAGGCGGTTTTGATATGGATGCCATGGGAGTGAGGGTTATCAAGAGTAAGGCAAAGGAGTTCTTTTACCGGCGTTACGGCGGTTTTAATTCTCTGGTGGTGAAATATAGGTCTTCGGGCCGGTGAAACATACAAAAGACAGAATACCGGGGGAATAACCGATGAAAAAGTTTGTGGGAGTCAATCTGTTTTTCATAGTGATTTTGTCATTCACAATTCATGCTATGACGGTGTTTGGGCTGGACGGGGCGGATGTGAATGGCCAATATGGGAAAATGGTGACCGGGATCCGTGTTCCGGAGACAATTTGCTCTATAGCAAAAGGAGAATTACAAAAGAAAAGAGAGAAACCTGCGGGAAACAAAGGAGGTCCACAAAACAGGTGGGGAATACAGCTTGATGAGATAGAGCTGGACATGATTGCAAGAATCACCATGCTGGAGGCAGGCGCGGAACCGGACAGGGGACAGCAGGCTGTAGTGGAGGTGATTCTGAACCGGATGTATTCCGACCAGTTTCCTGATACGGTTTATGAGGTGCTCAGCCAGAAAGACAATGGTGCAGTCAGTTCGTCACATGGAAGAACAGGAATATGGACGCTGCGAAACCTGCGGAGCGTGTGAAACGGAATGTAAAAGCAGTGTTGGATGGGGAAACACAGATTCTGCCTTTTAAGACCATGTATTTTTCCCTGGAAAAGGAAAATGGACATATACAGTGCGTGATTGGAAACCATGTATTCTGTAATCAGACTTAAATGATAGGGAGAGCCGCGATGCGTATTTACAACAGAAAGAAACGAGCTATTAGTTTGGTAATGGCCATTATGGTAATGAGCAGCAGCATTCAGATAACAGGCCTGGCAGAGGGCGAAAAAGAGGAAGGAAAGAAAATAATTATTTCCGAGTTCCAGGAACTGCCGGAGGAACTCTCCTCTATGAAGGTGCCTGAAGGAACCAGCCAGGAGGAATTTGAAAAGCTGTTTCCCGATACTTTGATGGTAAAGGCATACCGGGATGATGCTGAGGAACAAAAACCGGAACAGCCAACGTCAGCCGTAACACCGACCGTACCAGATGGGGTCCAGAAACCGTCAGAGGGGGAGATGCCCGAAGGTAACCTGAATCCATCGGAGGGAGAGAAGCCGGGAGAACCCCAGAATCCGTCGGAGGGGGAGACACCGGGAGAGAACCAGGGGCCGTCGAGAAGGTGAGACACCGGAAGGAGACCAGAGTCTGTCGGGAGGAGAAAAGCCGGAAGGGAACCAGAGTTCGTCAGAAGGAGCGGTGCCGGAAGGAACCAGGATACATCACATGGCGCATCAGCAGATAGTGGCAGCTCTGATGATTCCGGGGCTTCCATATCTACATCTACCGGCAATGCTGATGGCTATGACAGTACGGATAATAATGATTTTGGAGATTCTATTGAGATTATGGGCCGGATGGTACCATGGCAGGTCTGCCGGAGAATGCAGATACAGGTGCGGATGTTACTGAGAATGACGGTAAAACGGGAAGTATTGAAGCATATACAGAGACCGCAGCGGAAAAGGTAAATGTAAAAGACGGGAATACAGAGTCCGGGAATACAGAGAACAGTAACACAGAAGAAACGGATAACCAGTGGACTGAGATAACGGTGAAGGCGTGGGAACCGGATGAGGGAGAATACGCTTACTCCCCCGAGGATGAAGCAGGAACCACCTATTGCTACATACCCGTTATAAGCAGCCGTTATGATATGGATACGGATACAGAGCTGCCAATGATTTTTATAGAAATTACAGATGCTGTGATTATATACCTACTTCCGCCATGGAATCTGTTTATGAGAAAATCCAAGCGCTTCCGTCAGCGGAGGAAATAGTGGAGTTGGTTGAGCGGATAAGTGTGGCCACGGCATCCCAGATTCCCGATATCCAAGGAATAATGGAGCAGGAGAAAGAAGCAAAGAAGGCATATGATGCGCTCAGCCAGGATGAGAAGGATGAATTTGATTCGGAGCTGTACCGGAAGCTGATGGACCTGGACACATTTTTCAGCAATATGAAACTGGTGAATACAATAGAGGAACAGGTTATTAACATCAGGGTTGATGGCGGTATGGAACTGACTGGAACGGGACTGGAAGACGCTTTGAAGGATCAGACTTCTGACAATATTCATTCCCTGGAGATTCTGGGAGGTACTTTTTCGGAAAGCGATTGGCATTATCTGCGGAATATGGTATCACTCCAGACATTTATTATGAGTGATTCAGTAGAAAAAGAAAAGATAGCAGATATGCCGGACGTTTCGTCTGGTTCCATCTTTCCGAAGACCATTTGTTCTGTGGAATTGGGTCAGGCAGCACGTATAGGTCAAAATGCATTTAACGCATGTGGACAGTTACATGAATTAACCGTGCCGGAGAGTGTAACCTCTATTGGGAGCAATGCACTGGGTACCGGCAGCAGGCTGGTGGTTTCTCTGCCCCGGAATACAGGGGTTCCTGAGGGGATTGCAAATAGTATCACAGGATCCGGTTCTGTTATTATCAGAACGGATCAATTGGAACTGGGCAGAGCGTTGTATGATGTATGCAAGAGTGAGTATCCCCGTATCAAAGTCACATTTTCTTCAGACCTGAGCCATGAGCTGGAACCTGTGGAGACAGAGAATGGTGTTCTATCATTCCGGCTTTCTGCATCAGCAGACAATTACGATGTACATGGAATAAAAGATGGTAAGAATGTACAAACCACCTATAGTAACAACGGATATTACCTGGGGGTCTGCGCAGGTAAGGAACCTACAAAATTTTCGGACTGCACGTCCATTAAAAATTTGGAACGTGAACCGGTTTTTGTTGAGCTGAAATCAGGAGAGATATTGGCAGCAGGGATTTCCGCTGATTTTGTGAGCGACGGAAAATATCTGAAGGTGACTCATACCCTGGTAAATGTATCAGATAAGACTATGGAACGGGTATGTATTGGGGTAAATGCAGATATTCAGATTGGAAGCAATGACGCAGCATCTATTTACAGAACCGGAACGGGATTTAGGATGGAGGATCCAGGCAGTCAGCAGCAGTTTTCACTGGCATGTAAAAAGGCGCCGGGGGCGGATGATATATCTACCATGTGGTTTGGATACTATAGCGACAGACAGAGTAATCAATTTAACGATACCAGTGCAGACGATCTAATCGGAAGTGACAGCGGCCTGGCCTTCTCATGGAAAGATATGGAGCTCTCCCCGGGCGAACGTATTACGCGTTCTGTTCTTTTCTCAGTTGGGGAAATTGCGGACCCGCCTGTACTTTCAAAAGACCCGTTCAGCTTTACGCTGGAGCAGAAGGAAAAAAGAGCATTAAGTAGATGCCAGGGTTACGGATAAAGCAGGGCGGACTGATTCCATTTACTATACCATTAAAAAGGACGGGAAGCCCCAGCAGGAGGAGAGGAATCTGGCCAGTGTACTGGCTGACGGCAGCGAGAAGACCATCACAGGGTGATTGGGGAAGCCGAGTTCCCGGATGACGGTACCTACATTGTTAATGTATGGATTATGAATGACTCGGGCGCTATCAGCGAGGCTGTAACAAGAGAAATAGTCGTTGAAAACGGACAGATTACAGCGGGTATCAACGGTGCTGCGCCGATAGTGGATGTAACGGTTACCCTGTCAGCGCCTTCCGGCCTGGTTTATTCAGGGGAGGAAAAGGCAGCTTCTGCTGTTTCTGCTGGGGCGGACCTGACGGAAGAAGATTACACCGTAAATTATACCCGGACCACAGACAGCGGGCAGTCCGTACCGGTCGGCCATGCGCCTGTCAGCGCAGGCTCTTATACTGCCGTATTCGCGCTTACGGAGAGCGGTGCGCAAAAATATGAGCTGACGGAGGATTCTGTCACTGCCATATCTTATATCATCAAACCTAAGCCGGTTCCATAACAGTATCAGGGTGCAAAGTATATCAGTCGGATCCCATTGGCGACAGCGGCTTTATAGTTACATGGCCGGGAGATGAAGGCCTTACAGATGCTGTAAAAGCGTCCATCAGTCAGCGCTTATTGTTTCCAGCGAGGGCAATGCAAAGGAGGCCCCGGCGGGAA
>ENA-OQCK01001104-OQCK01001104.1-human-gut-metagenome-genome-assembly--contig:-NODE-1104-length-10985-cov-3.608860_pt1 | contig 10985 bp, 10 predicted proteins | sample MGYA00242498_ERZ504578 | MGnify/ENA primary metagenome ERZ504578 (study PRJEB26092, sample SAMD00036229) | human gut metagenome | host: Homo sapiens | study: EMG produced TPA metagenomics assembly of... | reverse complement strand
AGCATTACTATTTCTTTTTTGATGTACTTTTCTGGTAATAACAAAAACTTATGCCTCAGGAAGTCACGCCTTAAAAATCATTGCTCAATGCGCGGGTTAATCTCATTTTTTATTTCCTGAGTTTAGCCCTATCATTTTTTTCCAGAAAAATCTTTCTGGACGTATTGGGTGCGGATTTTATGGGGCTGATAGGCACACTGAACAATCTCTTGGGATTTCTGAACCTTGCAGAATTGGGTATCAGCACAGCCATCGGCTACGTTCTGTATAAGCCCCTCTTCGAACACGATGAAAGGAAAATTAATGAAATCATTTCCGTTTTCGGTTTCATCTACCGACGTATCGGTTTCGTCATTCTAAGCGCAGGATGTGTATTGGCATGCTTCCTGCCCTGATATTCCCCAATAATGTCTTTGATTTAGGTGTCATCTATTTTGCATTTTTCTCGTATCTGACCACTTCACTGATAGGATATTTTGCCAATTACAAGCAAACCCTTTTGGGAGCGGACCAGAAGAACTATGTAGTGACAGCCTATTTTCAAAGTGCCGTACTGATAAAGACTCTCCTGCAAATGGGGTTAGTATATTATACGGGCAATTATTACCTGTGGATTAGTCTGGAACTTCTGCTGGGTATTACCTATTCCATTATCCTGAACTGGAAAGTCAATCAGGTATACCCCTGGCTGAAAAGCGAAGTGAAGCAGGGAAAGCTGCTTTTCAAGAAATATCCGGAAGTAACCCGGTATACCAAACAGTTGTTTGTACACAAACTGGGCGGTTTTGTACAATTCCAAACCACTCCCTTCCTGGTATATGCCTTCGTCTCACTCAAAACTGTGGCTTACTATGGGAACTATACGCTCATTATTGATAAGATAAGTATATTTATCAGCAACCTATTAGGGAGTACCAATGCAGGAGTAGGCAATCTGATAGCCGAGGGCGATTCCAAACGTATCCAGCAAGTATTCTGGGAGCTGATGGGTATCCGCTTCTTGATAGCCGGAACCATTTCATTTGCCCTGATTCGACTGACCGGCGCTTTTATTTCATTATGGCTGGGAAGTGAATACGTATTGCCCCAACATATTCTATATCTGATTATCATCAACTCGTTCATCAACTACACCGAGGTGCCATAGACCAATTTACCTATGGGTATGGCTTATTTCAAGATACTTGGGCTCCCATTGCGGAAGTAATCATCAACTTGACTGTTGCCATCGTTGCAGGACATTTTTGGGGACTGCCGGGCATATTGATGGGAAACATAACCAGTTTATTTCTTATCATAGTCATTTGGAAACCTTACTTTCTTTATTCGCAAGGATTCAAAATATCCGTTCTCCACTATTGGATTGGCTACATCAAGCATTTACTGATTATACTGCTACCGGCAATAGTATGCTATTATCTCTTTCCAAACAATAAGTTCACACCCGAAAGCTCCTTTACACATTGGATAGTCTATGGAGCTATTATAATTTCCACTTACGGAATATTCACTTGCTCATTACTCTATCTTTTACTCCGGGCATACGTGCATTCGCTCACCGGATACTGAAAAGGCATCATTGACGGACTGTTGATTTCAGTCTGCCAAAAGTCCTTTCCCACTCGTCTGCCACATTCTGTATGTCAAAGCGTTTCACATACTGCACACAATTTTTTGACATCTCCATACGCAGTTCTTCATCTTTCATCAATAAGCCCAATTTCCGGGCAAACTCCTTATGCGAGAACGGAGGAACCAACATTCCGGTTTTTCCATCATCAATAATGTCTGTTATAGCTGCATACGAATTGAACGCCACCGGAACCGCCCCGAATGTCATGGCTTCGGTCAATACCATTCCCCAACCTTCAAAGTCACTCGTCAGACATAGGATGCTTGCATCCCGGTAAAAAGATTCAGGGTCTTGCCAACCGGTGAAAACAACCCGTTCCATCTTTGAGGCCTTCTGTTCTAATACCTGCCTTATGGTCCATCTCCCACAATGACCAGCTCCCAATCGGGAAAATCCTTATATATATACCTCCATATATCAATCAACCGCCCTACACGCTTCTGGCGCCACTCTATCCGGCCTACATACAATATCTGCTTCTTCTTGAGGAAATCCGTGTTTTCTTGAGCGGGATATGTATTCGGATTGGGGATGGCAATCACCCGGCTCAAATCTTTGAATATATCTGCCTCAAATCAGGAAGAAATTTCAAGGAAAGCAAACATAATGCATCTGTATATCGAAAAATGCCTCCATAATCCGATTGTAATGTACGCTTATAATCATACTTAAGCATAGGAATCTTTATGATACGGGCCATCTTTCTGATTTTTCCCATGATTGTGTTTTTTCCCGGTACCCACATCACGAACTCCCCCAAATGATGGTATATTCCAAGAGGATTATAATGTATCACGGAAATAATGTACACCCCCCGCAAGGCTTTAGAGAAAGGATATAATTTATAATAAGTCTGCGGTCCTGGTCTATGACCATATCAATACGGTGCTCTTGCAGGAAACCACGGAAAAACAGCCCGTTCTTTTCCACTTCCCGAACCTGATATGGAAAAAAATAAGAGGATGCAGGATATGCATAGTCCATACGGCTTTCATCCCGAACATTGTGCAGACAAAGGACGTTGTGCCCCCGTCTTATGAATTCACGGCATAAAAGGTCACTCACTCTTTCAATCCCTCCTCTTTGAGGGTGGAACATGACAGGATGTATAAACAGAATATTCATAATGCCCTCCGTTATTTCGCTCCAAACATTTTCTTGAATTTTATACCCGACAAGAAATACATCCACCCATCAAAAGCCGATGCCCCCACCCTGCAAAGCAAGAATTTACCCAACACATCCGCTTTATACTGTGGAAGAAAAAATCTTCTTATCCATTCTTTGTCTGATAAAAGGACTTGATGCAAAAAAGATAACCGTTCCTGCCGGGTATACTTATGCTCAGGTTTATAGATTGCCAAAATCACTTTATGAAAAAAGACAGTCAATGAATTCCATGTTCTACCCAGTGAACTATCCTCCAAGTTAAATTTCTTTTGATATACATAGACCCTTTTCAAAAAATTAGAGAATGCTGCATATTCTGCCGGAAAGCTGTTTATACGCACAGACAATACATCTACAGAATACCCTACTCTATAAACGTAATTATTGTAATCACGAATAACCATAAAATCCGCATACATCAAGTAGTCCAACATAAACAGCATATCTTCCAATCCGGAAACAAAAGGCACAAAGCTCACCCGGTATTGCTTGATAATTCGATTATCGTATAGCTTGCTGCCTGCATACGTAACACGCTTGTCTATCAATCTGTCAGCACAAGATACATCTGTTCCGAGACCAGCTCTTGTTCGGGAACGTGAAACGTCTGAAAGTCTCCATTTGGCAGATATGCATCAAGAGAACCGACTATTACTCCCTCCTTCGTTTTATCGGCAGGCAATGCACCGTACAGACTTTCAAGATAACAAGGCTTAACATAATCATCCGAATCAATAAAAGTCACATATCTTCCACAAGCATTCATTAACCCCGTATTTCGGGCACAGCTCAATCCTGCATTGGCCTGATGGAAAACCCGTATCCTCGTATCCTTCCCGGCATACTCTTCACAAATCTCCCCACAACGGTCAGGGCTCCCGTCATCTACCAGCAACAGCTCAAAATCCGTAAAGGTCTGTGCAAGAATACTGTCAATGCACTGGGGCAAGTACTTTTCTACCTTATAAACGGGTACTATAACGGATATTTCCGGAAGATTATTCATATTCGCTCATTTTACATGAAACACTGCCTTCATTTTTATAGACAACACCAACAAATAGTAGGCTGACTTTACAAAAGCCTTAAAATACAGATAGCCGGCATACGTAGGAAGCACATAATGGATGTTCTGCAGTATCAGCTTCCATTCGAGGCACAGCCCCGTCATCTCCAACAAAGACGCATACTTTTTGTTCCTGAATACCAAATAACTCTGATAATGAAAGGATGTGTCTTTCGTGAAATACAGAATACGGTCAAAATATTTCGCCTTCAGACTCTCAAAGTATATATATATCAGCCGGTTATCCTGCAAACACCGGGAAGACCGGATAAAGTCGTAGATATAACCAAGCACCAGCACACGACATTCCAAATTACGCATAGACGGCGCCCGCATGATGGAATCCGGCTGCATGGAATAATAGTAAGTGTCTCATTGACGACATACATACTTTGAGACATACATGCCAACTTAAATGACCATAAATCATCCTCGTGTACAATGCCCTCCTGGAAGTAGAGTTTATGCTGCAAAACGAGGGGACGACTCACCAGCTTGTTCCATGCCATGACATACCATTTTCCCTGCACATAAGTGGAAAGTACAAGAGCATTCCCTTCATAAAACCCGGTGCCTAATGATAAAGGAGGAGCCCAACGTCTGGCGCCGGTCACCTCGTAATTGCCTATCACAAAATCCGGTCGCTTCTGCACCGCTGCATCCGCCAAAAGCTCTATTGCATTCGCTGAAATATAGTCGTCGCTATCCAAGAAGTACAGATAATCGCCAACAGACGCTGAAATACCGGTGTTCTTGCAGCAGAAAGCCCTCTGTTCTCTTCATGTTCCAGACATCTCACCACCGTTCCGCGCGGATGCGAAGCCACCACCCGTCTGGCTATCTCCATAGAGTCGTCCAAAGTGCAGTCATTCACAAGAATGACTTCCAAATCCTGCCAAGTCTGGTTCAACACGGACAACAAACACCGTTCTATGTACTTGGCAACATTATAAACCGGAACAATAATGGAAACTTCATGCTTTCAATCATATTTTCAGAATTTCACCTCATGTCCTTCCACAAACTCTTCCCACCACACAACAAGCGTCAACAGATTGAAATATTGCAAAGCCTTGTTCTGCCTATGCCAGAACCAACCACCCTCCTTCTCTGCAACTTGTTCATAATCTGTAAGAAACTTCTCCACTGCATCACGACGCAGATAGTTGTCCATAATGCCGGAAGCAAGAATAAATTCCTTAAAGAAAGCACGTCGGGCCCTATCACGGAAGAACAGTGGCATAGGTGCAAAACCGCCCTGCTTCTTCTTCAAGGTAATGGCTCGGGAAGTAAAGGTTTATAATGGTGCTTTAACAGATATTTAGAAACGGAACGGCCCCGCGCAATGTCCAGTACACTGTTGCCCCTGCACTTCAACCCTACCGGCAGCTCCTGCAGGAAATGGAAAAGCTCCAGGTCCATAAAAGGATACGTCAGATTGTTACCGAACATGCGTGCCATGCTGGAAGCCTTGAAAAGAATGATACGGTTGATTACAGTCTCCAAATCGGAAAGAATGGCATGCTGCGCGTAAAGATGTTCGAAACTGTGGATATCGGGCCGTAGTGATTTTACCGGTTCAAAATCTTCTTTCGGATTTTGCAGAAGGGCACACAAGGCAGAATCGGAGAAGCCGAAACGCTCCCCTTCCAGAATATGAAGTATCTTATCCAAATGGAAATTGATGCGGGAAAGCTTTCCGCCGGTATCAAAGGTTTCATGCTCCAGCAGACGGTTGATGCCACGCAGCAAGGGACGCAATCCTATGCGGGCGGCTAAATAATGCAGCGCCACTTCACGGCCGGAAGTACCGAAATACTGGTCACTGCCGTCACCTCCCAGAATCACGTCGGGCTTGTCATCGCCTATCATGCGCATGGCACAATAGTTTACCATCAGCACCTTCCATAAAAGGCTCACCCAGAAAACGGACAATGTCGGGCAAGGCACTGATTTCCGTACCGTCAATCTCGTACTCGTGGTGACGGGTACCAAAGGTTTCAGACATCAGACGGGCCATGGGCAGCTCCGTCCAGGCATCTCCTTTAAAGCCCACGGAATAGGAGTCAATCTGGCCGTCGTAAATGCTGCGCAGCGCAGCAAGGTTTGAACCGGAATCATAGCCGCCACTCAGCAGGATACCTACCCTGCGGCTATGGCCGATACGCCGGCGGATGGCTTGCGCATGCAATTCTCCATAACGGCGGGAGTAGGTTTCTACATCCGGATTCCGTTCAGTCGCCACCTTGGTTCATGCTCAAAAACGCTGTCGCGCTTCAGACAATAAATGTCATCTGCCACCTTTTCATATAAGCTGGGATTTCTTTCCTTCAGCGAATCAAACATGGAATGTACTTTCGCTTGTGTCTCTAACTTTACAGAAGCCCAAACCGGCATCAGATAACCAAGCTCTGTCAACATGTAGAACTTTTCGCCGGCACCTAAAGAATGAACATCGAATAGGGCGAAATTATTCTTCTTCAAAATGCCACGCTGAAGGAATGTACTCAATGAAACCAGATTAGGCTCGAAATTTTCTTCCAGTTGGTCCTCTAAAAATTGCCAGGAAGTGGCAAAATTACCATCAATGTGACAATAGACGGGATAATGCGTGCCATGATGGTCGCGCACCACTCCGCATTCATTTTCTGAATAATATACTATGGTGAACGAACCGTCCAGGCGTGAAAAGCCATATGCCGGATCGGATAGAAACGCATCAGCAGCAAGCTTGGCATTGGTATCATCCGGAGTTGCCTGCAAGGTGTCCCGATTATACAAAGTTCCGAAAAAGAAAAGTCTCAGATTATAACTTTCAAAAGAAGATTCCGGCTCTTCTCCCTCTACGCAGGCTGTACGCCAATCTTCTAAAGTGATTTTTCCGTATATCATTTGTTTGCTTATAGACTTATTTGTTTCACGTAAATGCACTTCTTCTATTTTTCGACCACCCCATGCTTTGTATGTATAAAGCTCTTGTTTGCCCCCCGCAGCTTAAAGATATTTCCCGCCATCAGCAGGAAAGTGTAAGGTATCTTTTGCAGGGCCATTGCCAGGCGGCTGGTACAGAATCTTTTGGGAACGGCAACGAGCAATGCCACAGCGAGCAGAACCAGAAGCAGCCACCACTTCAGTCCCCACGTCCAGCGATAAATCGTAAATAGTACGGAAAAAAAGAACGTGAACCCCATCAACAGCAGGCGGGGAATGGAAAGCTGCTGGAAAAGCTTGTCGCAGAAGTCCCAGTTACGCGCAGCAAGCGCCTTCCACAGAAACTTGGCGAAGGTCTGGCAGTAATGCCATTGTGCCGACAGCCAGCGGCGGCGCTGACGGGAGAAATCGTCGGTGTTCTGTATCTTCTCATCGAACACAAAGGTTTCGGGCAGATAATAAAAACGCTTGCCGCGATAGAGCAGGGTCAGCTCCAATTCACGGTCGAAACCGCCCACAGCCTTGATGTCAGCCATCGTATCACGAAACAAGTCATAACGGAACGCCATACCGGAACCGATAAGGGCAGCCGACAAGCCCAGCTTGGCATGCCCCAGACGGAAAATGGTATTGTTGATTTCCTCACTGATGGCATCGAGCAGGGCCATGTCATTGTTCAGGTTCTTGGCACTCCGGTGGGTCTGCACAATCTCGACTTCCGGATTGGCGAAGAGGTCGTTAATATCACTCAGATAATCGTAAGGGATGACATTGTCCGCATCGAGCACCAAAGCGATGTCATAGTCATTGCCGATGGCAGCCATGGCGGCATTCAGAGATTTGGACTTGGTGCTTTTCTCAAAATGCACTTCAACCAGGCGGACAGGAAGCACAGCGAGGGAAGCGTTGGTTTCGGGCTGCATACGGTCCGAAATGACAACCGTATCAAAACAGTCGGCGGGATAATCCTGCTCCAGACATGAATGGACGCACTCGTGTATCACGGCGTCTTCGCGGTAGGCAGGAATCAGTATGGCAAAACGCTTGTGTTCCTTGGCTGGAGGGGGCAGAGGCAGGTCACGCCGCGTGACGCCAGACTGTAAACCAATAGATACAGTATGTTTATTGCAAACCATATGTATAAAAGCCAATCGAATATATTCAATATATGTTCCAAAATCAGAGCTATTTAAGCTTTAGAGTTGCTGCTTGTTTTTAATGGGTATCCGACACAAAGATACAAAAAAGAAGTAGAGTCTGGACAAAATATACAAAAAATGCGAAGAATATAGGAATAAAAAACGAGCAAGCTCTCACGAACCCCTCGCCCCTGTAAGAAAAGCCTTAAAGGCTTTTCTTTTAAACTGCATCAATGTTACCTAAAAATCAATCTTTCTCTTTACCTGAAAAATAAAACTTCAATTACCTATTCTGAAAACTTCAAAATCCAATTTTTACCTTTACCTAATTTACCTATTTATTCAAAACATTTAGCTTATGAAAAAAATCTATTTTCAATCCTTTTACCTAATAACTAATATCCTTTATTGAAAACTGTTTTGTTATTTATCAAATCCAAATGCAGTTTCCCAACTGCACTGCAAAGGTAAGTGTTTTATCCGCGCGCGCAAAACGCCGGCACATTTTTCGCGCGTTTTATAACATTGTTTTAGAGTTTAAGGGTACAGTTTACACTTATAAACATTTTATTGTTCATCGGGAGTATACTTTCCAGTAAAAAACAAACCACCGAAGCGCCGAAACGCTTCGATGGCTGTCCCCTTTAAACACCTTTAAACAAAATGAATTTCTTCTTTATTTTCTTGCTTCGGCAATATACCCCAAAGCTTCTTTACATTTTTCTGTAACGTAAGTCCAGTCTTCGGCAGCGACCTTATCCTTCGGGAAGAGTTTGGAACCCATACCTACGCAGAACACACCCGCCTTAATCCAGGAGGTCAGGTTTTCCTGAGTCGCTCCACCCCACCGGTCACCATCAGCTTGGACCAGGCATCGGAGCCAGCAGACCTTTCACGAGTTTGGCACCAAGCACGTCGCCCGGGAATATCTTGCAGAGGTCGCATCCTACTTCTTGCGCGAAGCCCACTTCTGAAACGCTTCCGCATCCCGGAGTATAGGCTACCAGGCGACGGTTACAAATCTTGCAATCTCCGGGTTGAACAACGGGCCTACAACGAAACATGCACCCAACTGCAAATACAGCGCCGCAGTAGCAGGGTCAACGATGGAACTACACCCATAGCCATCTCCGGGCACTCTTTGGCCGCAAACTTCACAACTTCCGCAAACACCTCGTGGGCAAAGTCACCACGGTTCGTGAATTCGAACGCACGAACACCTCCATCGTAACAAGCCTTTACAACTTTCTTTGCAACTTCTGCATCCTTATGATAAAAGACGGGCACCATGCCGGTAGAACCAATCTTATTCAATACTGAGATTTTATCAAATTTACTCATCTTTTTATTTACTATTTACAATGTACAATGTACAATTTACCATGCGGACTACTTGTACAATGCTTAATTGTCATATTACTTAATATATTATACTTACCTCTATATATTATACTTTACCATTTACTTTATCACGCATAGTGAGTATAGATTTTACTACAATCTTCAAAAGCTCCTTGTTTTCAAGATACAAATCCTGCAACAAATCAGGTTTAACAAGTTCCAATTCCATTATAAGCTCCAACCAATAGGCCGTTTCATCAAGTTCTTCCTCTACCATTTTTAATTTGTTTAAGAAATCCTTGTCTGATTTTCCAACACAAGCTGCCCGATAATTGGCACCGGGAGAAGTACCGGAACGGACAATCTGGTTGCCAATAGCTCTACCTGCTGATGTATTAGGCAACTTGTCTACCAGCCTTATTATTCGTACCGCAAACATCTTCAAGCGGTTTTTCATATCATCTCGATTCATCAGCAGCACAAATTGTACATTGTAAATGATAAATTGTAAATGAACTTATCTCTGCACTCGTCCGCTTGCATCCCCTCCTGCCAGCGCTTCTACCTCTTCTGTGGAAACAAGGTTGAAGTCACCGTTGATAGTGTGCTTCAAGGCGGAAGCGGCTACTGCAAATTCGAGGGCGGCACCCTGGTTGGGTTTTGTCAGCAGGCCGTGGATGATACCACCTGAGAAAGAGTCGCCGCCACCTACGCGGTCGATGATAGGATTGATGTCGTAACGCTTTGACTCGTAGAATTCCTCGCCGTTGTAAATCATTGCTTTCCAGCCGTTGTGGGTAGCGGAGAAAGACTCGCGCAACGTAGAGATTACGTATTTGAAGCCGAATTCCTTCGCCATCGCCTTGAAGATTCCCTTGTAGCCTTCAGCGTCCGTCTTGCCGCCTTCCACGTCTGCATCGGGCTTGAAGCCCAGACAGAGTTCAGCATCCTCTTCATTGCCGATGCAGACATCCACATACTGCATCAAAGGCTTCATGATGGACTGGGCTTTTTCTTTGGTCCAGAGTTTTTTACGGAAATTGAGGTCTACCGACACCGTAACGCCGTGACGTTTGGCAGCCTCGCAAGCCAGGCGGGTCAACTCGGCGGCCTTGTCGGAGATGGCGGGAGTGATACCTGACCAGTGGAACCAGTCTGCACCTTCCATGATGGCATCGAAATCAAAGTCTGCCGCATCTGCCTCGGCAATGGCAGAGTGTGCACGGTCATAGATTACCTTACTGGGACGCATGGAAGCACCGGTCTCAAGATAGTAGATACCTACACGGTCACCACCACGCGCAATGAAATCTGTTTTTACGCCATACTTGCGCAATACGTTGACAGCCGACTGGCCTATTTCATGTTTCGGCAACTTGGTTACAAAATAAGCATCATGTCCGTAGTTGCACAGCTGACAGCACGTTGGCCTCGCCGCCGCCATATACCACATCAAAAGAGTCGGACTGCACAAAACGGGTGTTTCCCGGAGTAGACAGCCTCAGCATGATTTCACCTAATGTAACTACTTCTTTCCCATAATCTTTCTATGTTTATTTTAATATGAAATTAATTTGTTTCCTTTCAATTTATCATTCGAGGTATAAACAGAACCTAAATACCTGAAACTATGGAGAGTAAATCAAAATAAATATTCGTTCTTCATAGTCTTCGTGTACGGGCACAAAGATACAACAATTTTGAA
>ENA-OQCK01001102-OQCK01001102.1-human-gut-metagenome-genome-assembly--contig:-NODE-1102-length-11025-cov-2.102588_pt1 | contig 11025 bp, 17 predicted proteins | sample MGYA00242498_ERZ504578 | MGnify/ENA primary metagenome ERZ504578 (study PRJEB26092, sample SAMD00036229) | human gut metagenome | host: Homo sapiens | study: EMG produced TPA metagenomics assembly of... | reverse complement strand
CATCGGGAAGCGGGCGAAAGCATTGATGCCTGTGCCCAAAGAGAGCTGCTTGAGGAAACGGGAATCGCAGATGCCCGTATGAAGCGTATCTGTGTGTATTCGGTTGAAGGCAAAACACGGGTGAATGAAACAGGTGAGGAAAGCTTCGGCATGCTGTATCAGGCAGAGGCTTCCTCCTTCAAAGAGCTGCCGCAGAGTGAAATTGCGGAGGTAAGGTGCATGACTGCGCTCCCAGAGGCCCTGACATATCCGGCAATTCAGCCACTCCTTTTTCATATGGCTATAAAAAGCTGTCTTCGATATGAGATTTTTGACGGCTGTAATCCCGACGACTCGCGTGCAGTATTAAAGCAGCTTCCGGAATGGTTTGGACTTCCGGATGCTTTGGAGGATTATGTACAGAAAAGCAGGGAGATGAAAACCGTCGGCTGCTATTTCAAGAATTACATGGTTGGCTTTCTGTCACTGAAAAAGACCAGTCCAAAGGCGATGGAGGTTTATGTTATGGGCATTCTTCCGCAGCTGCATCGTATGGGAATCGGTACGAGGCTGATGCGGATGGCAGAACAGGAGGCAGAAAAAGCGGCAATGCAGTATCTGCAGGTGAAAACATTATCTCCTAAGGTACAGGATCCCGATTATTTGAAAACCTATGCCTTTTATGAAAGAATGGGGTTCTGTCCGCTGGAGGTGCTGCCATTGTGGGATGAATGGAATCCGTGTCAGCTCATGGTGAAGTACATTGCGATGAAGCAGCAGCCTGCTTTGTGTAAGCCTTGAACTGCTACAGTAATTTGATTGGTAGTTATACAGACACGCATTAAGGTAGTATATAAAAAGAGTAGCGTATCATCCCTTCGTATGCATATCTATGTAATAAAAAATAGACGAAACAAGAAATCGCCTATTTTTGCAGCTTTGCGCAGGTACAAGCTTTTTTAATCCGTAATATGTTAATAATAAATCGATGCCTTCACTTCCTCTGCCTTTTTCCTTCCCTCCAGCTTTTCAATGATGGCGAAGGCGAAATCAATCACAGCGGCTGCACTTCTTCCGGTGATGATTGTTCCATCAATTACCGCATACTGATCCACATACGTTCCGCCGAAATCCTCATTCATACTTGTAAAGCAGGTGTACTTTCTACCCTTGAGATAGCCCTGTCTTCCTAGAATGGTCGGTGCTGCGCAGATTGCACTCACCAGCTTTCCCTGATTCATAAAATCCTTTAAAATGGAAAGCACACGTTCATCGGCTTCCAGCTTCTGATAATGCGGACCGCCCGGCAGAAACAGCATATCATAGTCTGCCGTATTCACATCCTTAACATCTGCCAGATTGCTGATGGTAATATCAAAGCGTCCGGTTGCTGCTGTATGATCAATCGCATAGACATCAATCCTGATACCTGCTCTTCGAAGCAGTGCCAATCGTACCGACAGCCTCCAGCTCTTCAAATCCATCCGTTAATATACACATAACATTCATAATGCAAGACCTCCTTAACGACACCATTATATCACCTTTTTCCCGCTCACTTCCCTGTATTTCATTCTTTTTATAGAGGTATAAGAATATAGTATAACAGGAGTGTGAGGTTATGGATAAACTGATGCTGATGAATGATCAACTCAATGCGGTTGTATGGGGGAAGTACATGATCTTTTTTTTATTGTTTACGGGCTTCTGGCTCATGCTGCGTACCAGATTCCTTCCCTTTACCCATGCACGGCTGATTCTGCGTAAAACATTGGCTCACTGGGAAAAGGTGATAAGGGGGATGGGGTTACTCCCTTTCAGGCTGTAGCGACCGCACTGGCTGGAACACTGGGAGTCGGCAGTGTGGTGGGCGTTACCACGGCTTTGACGATGGGAGGGCCGGGTGCACTGCTGTGGATGTGCGTCAGTGCCATCTTCGGCATGATGACCAAATATGCAGAGGTTGTGCTTGCCATCCATTATCGTACGAGGGAACGGATGGCACCTTTATCGGCGGACCGATGACAACACTGGAGAACGGCTGCCATATGGGCTTTCTCGGTATTTTGTTTGCCGTGCTTTGTATTTTTGCATCCTTTGGTATCGGGAATGTCACACCGGCAAATACGATTGCACATACGATCACATCTTATATTTCCATACCTTCCTGGAGCATAGGTCTCATCATGCGCTTTTTATTGCCTGGATCATGATTCGGAAAGGGAAATCTTATCATGCGGTTTAATGAAATTACGATTCCTGTGATTTCCGTGCTTTATATTGCCGCGTGTCTGTATCTGATTGTATTGCATGCCGATGCGCTGCCGCAGGCACTGCGACTTGTATGGTATGATGCTATGCGTCCCATGGCCGGGGTTGGCGGTATCGGCGGCTTTGCCATCAGCCGGGCTATGCATTTCGGTATTTCCAGAGGCGTATTTTCCAATGAAGCGGGGATGGGAAGCTCACCGATCTCCCATGCCTGCGTTTCTCATGCCAATGCAATCGAGCAGGGTTCTGGGGAATCTTTGAGGTGTTCTTCGATACGATTGTCGTCTGTACGATTACCGGTCTGATGATTTTGACCAGTGGACTGCTCGACAGCGGGATGGAGGGGTGGCATTAACGGTTGCCTGCTTTACCTCCGGCTTCGGTCACCTCGGCGGTATCATATTCTCCTTTTCCATTGTTGCCTTTGCGATTCCCTCCATTCTCGGCTGGTATTATTATGCGCGGGAGTGTTTACGGTATCTGTTTAAGGGAAACTGATGCTGTATATCTATCAGGGGGTTTTTCTGGTACTGCTGGTTTTCGGAGCACAGCTGCAGCTGACATTCGTATGGGATGTTGCGGATACGCTGAACGGACTCATGGCGATACCCAACCTGATTTCTCTGGTAATTTTATGCCGAGTTGTGGTAAAATTAACGAAAGAGTATTTGGAAGAACATGGGAGTGATTAGATGAAGGTTGTAATTGCCTGTGATTCTTACAAGGGCTGTATGACTTCAAGAGAGGTTGCCGAACGTATTGAACTGGGGATTCGACAGGTGGATGATGCTGTTATCACAACATCCTATGTCATTGGTGACGGCGGGGAAGGGACAGTGGAGGCATTTCATGAAACCTGTCACGGAAGGAAACAGCCGGTAAGTACCACGGATGCTTATGGAAAGAAAATCATAAGTGAGTACACGATCATTGAGAATGGTGAAACAGCAGTGATCGAGGTAGCAAATATCATAGGATTAAATATGCATGAGCGGGATAAGCGGGCACCGTTTTTCGGCAGCAGCTACGGTGTAGGTACGTTATGCTGGATGCGGCTGCACAGGGCTGCAGGAAAATTATCATCGGCCTGGGCGGAAGTGCAACCAATGACGGCGGAATGGGTCTACTGCAGGCACTGGGGTGCCGGTTTTATGACAGCTCCCATAAATATCTTTCCCCGCAGGCGATGAATCTGGACAAGGTCCGCTATATCGATTTCAATCGGCTGAACAAGCTGGAGGGTATTGAACTGATTGCAGCCTGTGATGTGAAGAATCATCTGCTGGGAGAAAACGGGGCAACCTATGTATCGGAAAACAGAAGGGTTTTTTCCCGAATCAGATTCGTAAAATCGATCTGGGAATGGAAAATTTCCGCAATCAGTGCGGCGGTATCTGCATGTGGATATTGATTCCTTTGACGGCGGAGGAGCGGCAGGGGGCATCGGTGCTGTTTTAATCGGTATCCTGCATGCGAACATGATTTCCGGCATTGAGCTGCTGCTGTCCTTCAGTGACATGGAGGAGCAGGTGAAGGATTGTGATCTTGTGATTACAGGAGAAGGGCAAAGTGACCGTCAGACGATGTTTGGAAAGGTTCCGGTGGGAATCCTGAAGTTGCCAACCGCCATCATAAGCCATGTATCTGTATCAGCGGTGCCTTGGGAATCGGATATCAGGAGCTTTATGATCTTGGATTTATCGGAATATACAGTATAGCGGATCGGGCTATGACGTTTCAGCAGGCTTTGGATAATGCTCCGGATAAGCTGACAGCCACCACCTATGGGGTAATGAAAACGGTTATGTATTACATGAATCGCATCAACGGGAACAGAGGATGATCTGTTCTTTTTTTTACGGTCATATGGTTCTGCGGTTTTGTAAATCAATGGAGCGCTTCTTTCGTTTTTGAACCGGTATATGATATAGCATAAGCGAACAGGCTGTGAATTTGGCGGTTGTGCGTCTGTAATGCATTGTGTCCGTTCGGCTTGCAGTCTTATGATTTTAAAAAAGATTTTATTTTTCTATTTACAAAATGCGGATTCTCACATATAATACATATGAACAGATGTTCATATGTTAAAAGAAATGAGGAAATCAAATGGTAAAGGAAGCTATGGAATGTGAAGTAACAGAGGTGCATACGGATACCGTTGCAAGATTAAAGGATACTCTGCTGAGTCAGGAACAGTTTCAGAATCTGGGTACCCTGTTTAAGATGTTTTCGGATCCGACAAGACTGAAAATACTGAGTGCGCTGTTTCAGGAAGAACTATGTGTATGTGATTTGTCGGAGCTGCTGGAAATGACACACTCCGCAGTTTCCCATCAGCTGAGCGTTCTTCGGCAGAATCGCCTGATAAAGTACCGCAGAAGCGGGAAGAATATTTACTATTCTCTGGATGATGAACATATTCAGCTCATATTTGATGCAGGTTTATCCCATATTATGGAGGGATGATATGCTGTCGAAAAGGTTTTGTTTCAGGAAGGCACAGCCTATGACCTCTGGAATTCTGTATCCTTGCAGGATAGTGTCGCAGTTTCGCAGGCCAACCGGCTTTGGCGGACGCTGTGCAACGCGAGTAATGAATATTATGAATCGCGCACAGTATCACCGGGTCTTAAAGGAGCTGCCGCTGCAGGGACGTATTCTGGATATCGGCTTTGGAAACGGGAACATGCTGAAGCGAGTGTTGAAAAAGGGCTGCTGCAGTGTTTATGGGACGGAAATCAGTGAAAGCTGTATGACTGCGGTGGAATGGAAGCTGCTGCCAAGCCTGCAGCAGGGATATCTGAAGCTTGCTATGGGCAGTGCCGAATCCTTGCCATTTGCAGATGCCTGTATGGATACGGTATACAGCATTAACACGATTTATTTCTGGGAATCACTGGACAAGGGGCTGTGTGAGATAGCACGGATACTCAAGCCGCAGGGTACGCTGCTTTTGGCCTTCTATGATAAGCGTTTTATGTCACGTCTTCCCTTACGTGAATACGGCTTTCAGCTATACGATCCAAAGGATGTGAAAGCGGCATTGAGGCATAACGGATATACGTCTATTGAGGTTCATGAAGTGAAAAAGGAAAAATCCTATTGTATTCGTGCAAAACGCGGATATGTTTAGGAACGTAGAACATAAAGCTTTTGTACAATTTTATACAGAAGAGGCAATAACACAAGTAATTATAAGGTAAGGAGGCAGCATATGGAACGCATATATATACTGGATGAGCTTGATTGCGCCAACTGTGCAATGAAGATTGAAAGGCATGTAGGAAAAATCAAGGGTGTGAAGGAATGCTCGGTGGATTTTGTTAGTAAAAGGATGTTTGTAGATATGGAGCATGAGGGGATTGAAGCTGTGCTCAAAGAAACGGTGCAGGCGATTGAACCGGATGTAATCCTGCGGCGTAAGGATGATAAAAAGGCAGCTTCTGCCGGAAAGCAGGGGGCAAGCGGGAAAGCTGGACATTCCAAGGCAGAGGAACACTATTCTGCACAGGAAGACTGCGGCTGCAAAAAAGCGCATCATCACGACCATGCAGATTGTGCCTGTGCACACACGGATGGACATGATCACCACGATGCCTGCAATGGGTCGCATGCACATGAAAACGACGGACACCATCATCATGAAGGCTGTGGCTGCGGGCATGACCATGCTCATGAAGCACATGAGGATCGTGAAATTCAGGGAGCACTCAAGCTGTATGTGAAAAATCTCGATTGTGCAAACTGTGCAAATAAAATCGAAGCATATGTCCGCAAGATGGACAATATAAAGGATGCCAGTATGAACTTTTCACAGGGAGTTCTGTTTGTTGAGCTGCAGGATGCAAGCCGCAGCGAGGACACCATCAAAGCGATTATGGCGGTTATACCTACCCTGGAGGACGGTGTGACTGTTGAGCGGGAGAAATCTACAGAAGAGGAAAAGCCTTCCCGAATGTTTTCCTTTCAGGAAACGCACGGCTGTATCTGGGAATTCTGCTGTTTGCGGCAGCTGTTGTATTGGAAGCACAGTCCTGGTCTGTCTGGCTGTTTCTGGCTGCCTATGTGATGGCAGGAGGTAAGGTGGTCTATATTGCACTGCGCAATATACTGAAGGGGGAGGTTTTTGATGAAAACTTCCTGATGAGTGTTGCGACGATCGGAGCACTGGCTATCGGCTCCTATGAGGAAGCAGTTGCTGTTATGATTTTTTACGAAATCGGGGAGATGTTTCAGTCCTATGCAGTGAATCGTTCCAGAAAATCGATTTCCTCCCTGATGAATATCCGTGCAGACTATGCCAATCTGTGGAAGGATGGAAAAGAGGTCAGAGTTTCACCGGAGGCGGTTGGCTTCATGATCTGATTGTGATCAAGCCGGGTGAGCGGGTACCGCTGGATGGTGTGATCGTTGAAGGAACGAGCTCTCTTGATACCTCGGCTCTGACAGGAGAATCCCTTCCAAGAGATGTCGGTGTGCAGGATGAGGTACTTGCAGGCGTCGTCAATCTAAGCGGTGTGCTGAAGGTGGAGGTCAGCAAGGCGTATGGGGAATCTACCGTATCGCGTATTCTGGAGCTGGTGGAGAATGCGAGCAGTAAAAAAGCACCGATGGAAAAATTCATCACACGCTTTGCAAAGGTGTATACGCCAACGGTTGTCTTTCTGGCAATCGCACTGGTTGTGCTGCCGATGCTGTTTATACCGGATGCCGTCTTCACTGACTGGCTGTATCGGGCACTGACCTTCCTTGTTGTGTCCTGTCCGTGTGCACTGGTTATCAGTGTTCCTCTGGGCATGTTTGCGGGATTGGAGCAGCAAGCAAATCCGGTATACTGATTAAGGGCGGCAATTATCTGGAGGCATTGAAGGATATCGATACGGTTGTGTTTGATAAAACCGGTACTCTGACAAAGGGCGTATTTACAGTGACACAGATACATGCCATACAGCGCAGTGAGGATGAACTGCTGGAAATGGCAGCCTATGCGGAAAATTATTCCACTCACCCGATTGCACTTTCCATTCGCAAGGCATATGCAAAGACGATCGATGCGGAAAGACTGAGCCGGTATGAAGAGGTTGCCGGAAACGGGATTCATGTACAGCTGGATCAGCATGAGCTGCTGGTGGGAAATTACAAGCTGATGCAGGCAAATGGTATCACCTATGAAGAACATGATGCATTGGGAACAATCGTGCATATCGCCGTTGACGGCACATATGAGGGCTATATTGTTATTGATGATGAAATCAAGGAAACTAGTAAGGAAGCCATTGCTTCTTTGAAAAGCAGCGGTGTTAAGAAATGTGTTATGCTGAGCGGTGACCGCTATAAGGTGGGAGAGCATGTTGCGTCCGTTCTTGGATTGGATGAGGTTCACATGCAGCTGCTTCCTGCGGATAAGGTGGAAAAGGTCGAAGAACTGCTGCAGCAGGAGAGTGAGCATGGCAAGCTGGCCTTTGTCGGCGATGGCATCAACGATGCGCCGGTACTTGCAAGAGCTGATATCGGTGTTGCGATGGGAGGCATTGGAAGTGATGCCGCAATTGAAGCGGCGGATGTCGTCTTGATGAAGGATGATCCTTCTGCATTGAGCACTGCAATCCGCATCGCAGGAAAAACCATGCAGATTTTATGGCAGAACATTGTATTCTCTCTGGGAATCAAGGTTGTAATCCTGATCTTAACAGCCTTTGGCATGGCAAATATGTGGATGGGCGTGTTTGCGGATGTCGGTGTGACACTGATCGCCATTCTGAATTCCATGCGCGCTTTAAAGATACGGTAGTCTAACTGTTTGTATTGCATAGAAAGAGAAGCTTTTGGAAACAGAAGCCTCTTTTCTTTTGCTTTGTTTCACAGCTGCTTTTTTCTGACAGGAAGGAAAGCGATTATCCATACATATGACAGTGAAAGGGGAAGACTCAGCGTTTCGATGTGTCTGATTGCTGTTGAATAATGTAAGGGAAATGGGTATAATAGGGAATATTCCGAAAGGATGAGGTGATATCATGAAAAAATTTATACTGTCTGTTTTCTGTTGTATGCTTCTGCTTACCGGCTGCAGTAATAAGGTGCAGGAAAAGGGGAAGGTGCAACAGATTGGAATCGAGGATGCGTTTTCCAAAATGGATAAAAAGAAACGTTTCTGCTTATGATTACAAGAGATAAATGCTATTATTGCCAGCTGATGCACAAAATGCTTGACGATACGATCGAGGATCATCCGACGACCATCTATAATGTAAAAATGGATGATTCCACGACCGAGAATCTGTACGCGGATAATGACCTGTTGAAAACCAGACTGGAAAAGCCCGGGACAACACCGCATGTTTATTATATTAAGGATGGGGTGGTCAAGGATGACATCACCGGCTTTGATGAAGAAAATCCGCTGGAGTTCTGGGATTGGGTAAAGAAGCATAATATCGAGAATCTGAAATAGAAACAGGAGGATGGAAAAACGTTTATTTCTTGCTTTAGAATATCGTTGCATCCTGGGACAGAAGGGAATCAATTTCATCGCTTAAAAACAATGAGGTTGATTCTTTTTTGTCTCGGTCATTACGCTTTGCCTATTTTCAGGTAGGAATCAGACAGGAGGTATTCTCATATATTATGTGTCCTGCACAGATTTTATGACAGGAGAATGACATAAAATGAAAAAACTTATGAAAATCTTTTAAAAGGATTGATAATTTTTTTCATAACCGCTATAATAGTAAAGTGAGTAAGAAAGCTTTTCATGGAAGTTGAAGAAAGTGATGTGTTGATATGAAAACGTGGCAGGAGGTTTATGCAAACGCAAAAACTCTGTGCGCAAAATGCAGATGCTGTCCGGTATGCAATGGATTGGCATGTCGAGGCGAAACACCCGGTCCCGGAGGAAAGGGCAGCGGGAGTGCATTTGTAAGAAATGCTGAAATGCTGAAAAAGGTATTCATTACCATGGATACAATCAGTGACAATACGGAAATCGATACGACTTCCGAATTTTTTGGCCATAAGGTATCATTACCGGTGTATGCGGCACCAATCAGCGGTATCCTGCAGAATTATGGTGCAGAGCTGGATGATATGAGCTATACCAGAGCGCTGGTGGATGGCTGCCGCCGTGCGGGTACGCTGGCATTTACCGGAGACGGTATGCATGATGAAATGTTCAAAGGTCCGATGTCTGTGGTTGCACAGCATGAAGGCTTCGGTGTGCCGACGATTAAGCCGTGGAGCAGGGAACATATGGCCTGGCGGATCGAACTGGCGAAAGAAGGACATGCGCTGGCAATTGCCAGTGATATTGATGCCAGCGGTCTGACAAATCTGAGAACAAGCATTACACCAGTCGGATTTAAAAATGTTGAGGAGCTAAAGGAAATTACGCGAATCTGTGGAGATGTTCCTTTTATTCTGAAGGGGATACTCAGCGTGAAGGGAGCCCGCAAGGCACTGGAGGCAGGAGCATCCGGTATTATTGTAAGCAACCATGGCGGCCGTGTTCTGGATGACTGTCTGTCCGGTATCGAAGTGCTGGAGGACATCGTAAAGGTGGTAGACGGACGTATGAAGGTATTTGTGGATGGCGCGTTCCGTACAGGAAATGACGTTTTCAAAGCACTTGCACTGGGGGCTGACGGCGTATTGATCGGCCGACCGGTATCCCAGGCGGTTATTGGAGATGGCAGCGACGGCCTTGTGACCTATTTGGAAAAAATCAGACTGGAGTTAAAAGAAGCGATGGCAATGGCTGGTTGTAAGACGATTCAGGATATAACCAGAGATTGCGTCAGCGTAACATTCTAAAGGAGGAGATCATTATGAATTCTTTTGAAAACAATGCATTTTTCTGGCAGAAGCTGGATACTTTGTTTTTATCAAGCAAGCTCGTAATCGACAGGCCTAGAAATACCTGTCATTACAAATACAGCAACCTGGTATATCCGGTGGATTACGGGTATCTGAATGATACCACAGGCTCTGATCAGGCACCGATTGATGTGTTCAGAGGCAGTGAGAAAAGCAATCTTGTACAATCCGTTGTAATCAGCGCAGATATATTGAAAAAAGACTGCGAGGTCAAGCTGCTGGTTGGCTGTACGGAGGAAGACGAAAATGATATTCTGGAATTTCTGAATCAGACAGAATTTCAGAAGGCTGTATTGATTCGTCGCGGAAATGAAGTTCCGGAATGGGCACAGAACGATTAGGCTGAAGTAATTCAGCTTTTTTTCATATTTATGGACAGTGAATAAAGCTGTTTTGTGATACAAGGCATATATAGAACGGGAGGTGCTATCCCCTGTATGTGGAAAGAGCTTCCTGCCGTTTCCCGGTATTTTATGCAGGAGCTGTTGTTTTTTTGATTCTTACCATGCATGAATTCTTCTTTTTTTCCATACAGTAGAAAAGGAGGTCTTTTGCATGAAAAAAATTATTGATTATAGGATTGCTGCTATGCCTGATGAGCGGGTGCCAAAAGAATACGGGTACCTTTGCACAGGGGGATAAAAATCTTTCCAGCGTATTTGCGGATATCAACGAACAGATTGCGGACGGAGCCTTTTCAATTCCATTGTTAAAGGACACTGCGCTGAGTGAGCGGGAGGTGGAAACAACTCTATCAGCTGGATATGACGAAAATAGAAGCTGTATGGTGAAAACCGCTGCTGTGCAGGCACAGCTTGGGGAAATTGCATTGTTTCAGGTGAAGAAGGAACATGAGGGGGATGTGAAGAAGGCGATCAAAAGCCGCAAGGAAGCATTGAAAAAGCA
>ENA-OQCK01001100-OQCK01001100.1-human-gut-metagenome-genome-assembly--contig:-NODE-1100-length-11037-cov-2.346929_pt1 | contig 11037 bp, 11 predicted proteins | sample MGYA00242498_ERZ504578 | MGnify/ENA primary metagenome ERZ504578 (study PRJEB26092, sample SAMD00036229) | human gut metagenome | host: Homo sapiens | study: EMG produced TPA metagenomics assembly of... | reverse complement strand
ATGTATATCTGAAAATCGGAATATTCGGTTTCGGTGGTGGCTATGCAATGCTCTCCTTGATACAGGCAGACGTGGTGGACCGCTACGGATGGATCTCATCACAGGAATTTACAGATATCGTCGCAATCTCACAGATGACACCCGGCCGATCGGGATCAACAGTGCTACTTATATCGGTTATACAGCCATCCACAACGCCGGCTATTCGCCCGCGATGGCCATATTAGGCTCCTGCCTGACGACATTTGCCGTCTGCCTGCCCTCTTTCCTGTTAGTGCTGGCTATCTCATACGCCTTTGCCAAATTCAGGAACAACAAATATGTAGCAGCCGCGTTCTACGGCCTTCGTCCGGCTACAGTCGGCTTGATTGCCGCCGCCGCCCTGCTGTTGATGAACAGCGAGAACTTCATCGACTATAAAAGCTTCCTGATCTTCGGAAGTGCATTCATCCTCACCTGGAAGTTCAAGATCAATCCGATCCTGATGATCATCCTGGCAGGGATTGCCGGAATTGTCTTTTATTGACACCCCTTTCATCGATAGAAATTCCTCCTTTGTCGAGGAAACACACCTCTTTTTCTAATCTGATTGTGCAGGTTTTCATCTCGTTGTAGTTTTGCTTTCGTAAAAAGGTAAAAAGATTGTCAGGTTATAAAACGAAAGCATCATGAAACAGATTTCTTCCATACTCCTCTCCTGTCTGCTCCTCCTGCCCGCCGGATGAAAGCAGAGGGAAACGCACCCAAGCAATGGACGCTTCGCGATTGCATCGATTATGCGCTGGAGCATAACATCACCATACAGCGAAACCGTATCAGTGCTGAAAGTGCCCAAGAAGACGTAAGACAGCAAGCGGATTCCTGCCCTCCCTGAGCGGAAACATCAGCCAGCGAATCGTTAACCGCCCGAACAGTGCAAGCGGCACCATCATCAGCGGCGATAACATCACGACAAGCGAAAGCAAGACTTCGTACAACGGTAGCTATGGCATCGATGCAACTGGACCGTGTATAACGGCAGCAAGCGGGTGAACACCGTCAAGCAGCAAAAGCTGAACAACCGCATCGCCGAGCTGAACGTGGACGAAAGCGAAAACTCGATCGAAGAGAATATCACCCAACTGTATGTGCAGATCCTCTATTCCGCCGAAGCCGTCGAGGTGAACCGGTCGATACTGGAAGTAAGCCGGAAACAATACGAACGGGGACAGGTACTGTTCAACGTCGGGAGCATTGCTTCGAGCGACCTCGCCCAATTGGAAGCACAAGTCAGCAGCGACAACTACCAGTTAGTGACTTCCGAAGCGACCTTGCAGGATTACAAATTGCAACTGAAGCAGCTATTGGAACTCGACGGAGACATCGAGATGAATCTCTACCTGCCACAGTTGGATGACAGCAACGTCCTGACTCCACTCCCCTCAAAAGATGATGTCTACAACACCGCCCTCAGCCTCCGTCCCGAAATAGAAGCAGGAAAGCTGAACGTAGAAACCTCGGACCTGAGCATCAAGATGGCACGTGCAGGCTACCTCCCGACCTTAAGCCTCAGCGCAGGCATCGGAAGCACGAATGCCAACGGCAGCGACTTCAGTTTCAGCGAACAGGTCAAGCGGAACTGGAACAACTCGCTGGGACTGACTCTCAGCATCCCCATCTTCGACAAGCGGCAGACAAAAAGTTCCATCAACAAGGCTAAGTTGCAAAAGCAGACCAGCCAGCTGGACCTGCTGGACAACCAGAAGACACTCTACAAGACTATCGAAAACCTCTGGTTGGCTGCCAACAGTGCACAGCAGCAATACGTGGCAGCTTCACAGAAGTTGAAGAGTACGGAAACCAGTTACTCTCTCGTCAGCGAACAGTTTAACGTCGGCATGAAAAATACAGTAGAGTTGCTCACAGAAAAAAATAACCTGTTAAAGCGCACAGCAGGAAACACTCCAGGCCAAATATACGGCCATACTGAACGCAGGCTTATTACGCTTCTATCAGGGAGAAGAGATCAATTTATTCTAAAACACGATTCGGGTGAAACACTAATGAATATATTCACTCTCTTTTTGTTTCGGTCCCTGCTTCGATTCACTCCGGCAGGGACCTTGCAAAAGGAACCGTTATCAAAAAAGAAATAAAAACAGATAAAAATATGAACAAGAAGAAACTAATTATCGGTATAGTAGGTGTACTGGTCGTAGCCGGAGGCATCTGGTTCTTCACAGGCAAAACATCGAAAGGCGGCATCCGACTCGAAACCGCCAAAGTGGGCCGCAGTTCCATCTCGAACACGGTAACGGCAACCGGAACAGTCGAGCCGGTAACGGAAGTTGAAGTCGGTACGCAGGTATCCGGCATCATCGACAAGTTGTATGCAGACTACAACGACGTAGTCAAAGCAGGGCAGTTGATCGCCGAAATGGACAAGGTCAACCTGAAAGCCGAACTCGCATCCGCCGAGGCACAGCTGGCAAGCAGCAAAAGCGAATACGAGTACCAGCAGAAGAATTATGCCCGCAACAAGATCCTCTTCGAAAAGAAACTGATAAGCGACTCAGACTATGAAACGTCCACATACAACTACGAGAAGGCAAAAGCCGCCTACGAACAGAACCAGGCGGCAATGGTCAAAGTGAACCGTAACCTCGAATATGCAACTATCACCAGCCCGATCGATGGTGTCGTGATCAACCGTGCCGTTGAAGAAGGACAGACCGTGGCCGCCGGTTTCGAAACCCCGACCCTGTTCACCATCGCGGCCGACCTAACCAAGATGCAGGTGATCGCAGACGTAGACGAAGCTGATATAGGCAACGTAGAAAACGGGCAACGCGTCTCCTTCACCGTCGACGCTATCCGAACGACGTATTCGAAGCACAGTCATGCAAATCCGCCTCGGCGACAGCGAAAGCACCAGCAGCTCTTCTTCCACTTCGACCTCAACAGTCGTTACTTATGAAGTAGTGATATCAGCCGACAATCCCGACCTGAAATTGAAGCCACGCCTGACAGCCAACGTAACGATCTTCACGCTGGAACGCGATAACGTGCTGACAGTCCCAACCAAGTCGCTCCGCTTCGTGCCAGATGCACCAATGTTGACGCAACAGGGATACATCATCTCCGAAGCCGGCATAGAAGCCCCTGCCGGGAAACGTCTCGTATGGATCAAGAACGGACAGGAGTTGAAACCGAAAGCCGTTTCCGTAGGTTCCACCAGCGGAAACATGATCGAGATAACCGACGGCCTGAACGAAGGCGAAGAGTTGGTTGTCGATCTCGAAGCTCCTTCACAGCCCCAGTCGCCGAAGCCGAAACGGAAAGAAGCCCGTTCATGCCAGGCCCTCCGGGAAGCAACAAGAATAAAAAGAATGCCAAGTAGGAGCAGACTCCCAACCTGCCCTCCCAAACAAGGAGTACAACAATATGAAAGAGATAATCAAATTAGATAACATCAAGCGCGACTTTAAGGTCGGAGACGAAACAGTCCACGCCTTGCGTGGCGTCTCCTTCACAATATACGAAGGAGAATTTGTCACCATCATGGGGACATCCGGCTCCGGCAAGAGCACCCTGCTGAACACGTTGGGTTGCCTGGATACACCGACGAGCGGGGAATATTACCTCGACGGCACATCGGTCCGCACAATGGGCAAAAATGCTCGTGCCACCCTGCGCAACCGCAAGATCGGATTCGTCTTCCAGAATTACAATCTGCTGCCTAAAACGACAGCAGTCGAGAACGTAGAGCTACCCTTGATGTACAACCCATCCTACAGTGCAGCCGACCGCCATAAGAAAGCTGTCGAATCGCTGGTTGCCGTCGGTCTGGGCGACCGGCTGATGCATAAGAGCAACCAGATGTCCGGCGGACAGATGCAACGCGTCGCCATCGCCCGGGCACTGGTAAATGATCCCGCCGTCATCCTCGCCGATGAAGCGACCGGAAATCTCGATACCCGTACCTCCTTCGAGATACTGGTCCTTTTCCAAAAACTGCATGCCGAGGGACGTACCATCATATTCGTGACTCACAACCCGGAGATCGCCCAGTACAGCAGCCGCAACATCACGTTGCGCGACGGACATGTCACCTCCGATACAGTCAACAAGAATATCCTGAACGCAGCGGAAGCATTGGCACAATTGCCAAAGAATGAAGATTAATAACTATTCACATTCGCACATTATTTACAATGAACGGAACAAACCTAATAAAAATAGCCGTCCGGGCACTCGCCAACAACAAGTTGCGCGGCTTCCTCACAATGCTGGGGATCATTATCGGCGTAGCCTCCGTAATCACGATGCTTGCCATCGGACAAGGCTCGAAGCGAAGCATCCAGGCACAGATCAGCGAGATGGGTTCCAACATGATCATGATACATCCGGGGGCCGACGTGCGGGGAGGTGTCCGGCAGGATGCCTCCGCGATGGAAACCCTGAAGCTGCAAGATTACGAAAACATTGTGGATGAAACACGCTTTGTCTCAGCCGTCTCTCCTTCCGTCAACAGTAGCGGACAGGCGATCTACGGTGCCAACAACGCCCCAACCACAGTCTACGGCATCAGTCCCGACTACCTGGAAATACGACGCTACAAAGTCGAAGACGGTGACATGTTCACCGAACAGGATATCCAGACGGCTGCCAAAGTATGCGTGGTCGGCAAAACCGTCGTCGACAACCTCTTCCCTGACGGCGGCAACCCGGTAGGCAAGGTCATACGTTTTCAGAAATTACCTTTCCGCATTGTAGGCGTGCTGGAAAGCAAAGGATACAACAGCATGGGAATGGACCAGGACGACCTAATCTTAGCTCCATACACAACTATTCAGAAAAAGGTCCTGGCCATCACCCATCTGCAAGGCATTACCTGTTCGGCCCTCAAAGAGGAATACACCGACCAGGCCATCGACGAGATTACCGAAATACTCCGCCGCAACCATAAGTTGAAGGAAAGCGACGATGATGATTTTACCATCCGTAGCCAGCAGGAGTTGAGCACGATGTTGACAAGCACTACGGATATGATGACCGTGCTGTTAGCGGCTGTGGCGGGTATTTCGCTGCTCGTAGGCGGTATAGGGATTATGAACATCATGTACGTCAGCGTAACCGAGCGTACACGTGAGATCGGCCTCCGCATGAGTATCGGGGCAAAAGGCATAGACATCCTGGCACAGTTCCTGATCGAGTCCATCCTGATCAGTGTGACAGGTGGTCTGATAGGTGTAGTCTTTGGAGTGGGCGCAGCCTTGTCGTGAACGGGGTCGCCCACTTTCCGATCTTCATCCAGCCTTGGAGCGTCATCCTGTCGTTTGCCGTATGTACTGTCACCGGTGTATTCTTCGGATGGTATCCGCCAAAAAGGCGGCACAGCTCGACCCGATAGAGGCCATACGGTATGAATAAAACATTATCTTTGCAGAAATGGAAACAACAGAGACAATGCAGACACTACCGGCTCCCCCTTTAAGGGGATGGGGAAACTGATTCATATTGCAGCCTGGGCGATTCTCTTCGGGCTACCATTCTTCTTCACCGGACGCGAGTCGCAGACGGTGACAGTTCTGAGCTATATACGCTCCATGATCGTCCCGTTGTCGTTCGTGCTCGTATTCTATGCCAACTATTTTGTGCTGATCGACCATTTTCTGTTCTCGAAGCATCCCTGGAAATTCTTGCTATGCAATGTCGTACTGATCGCCGCTGCAATGGGAGCCGTCCATCTGATGTTCGAACTGCTCCCGCACCCCGAATGGGAACATCCGAGACCGGAAAGGGAATGGCAGGAGATAGTCGCTTTTTATGGTGAACGCCATGCTGTATATGCTGGTGGCAGGCTAAGCGTCGCCATCAAGATGACCGGAAGCTGGTATCAGATGGAATCGTCGCGCCGGGAGTTGGAGAAAAGCCGTGCCGAAGCGGAATTGCAGAACCTGAAGAGCCAGTTGAACCCACATTTTCTCTTCAACACGTTGAATAACATCTACAGTCTGATCGCTTTCAGCCCGGAGAGGGCGCAAGAGGCCGTGCACGACCTGAGCCGCCTGCTCCGCTACGTGCTCTACGACAGCAGCCAGCCGATGGTTCCGTTGGAGAAGGAACTCGACTTTATCCGGAACTATGTGGAACTGATGCGTATCCGCCTGCCGGAACATGTGAAACTGACTACCGACATATCGGCTGCCACGCCTGAAACCCTGGTGGCACCTCTCCTCTTCATCTCCCTGATCGAGAACGCTTTCAAGCATGGGGTAAGTCACAACAAACCCTCTTTTATCGACCTGAAGATTCACCAGGAAGGAACACGGATCGTCTGCTCCATCCGCAACAGCCACTTTCCGAAAGATAATGGGCAGGACAAGAGCGGTTCCGGTATAGGGCTTCAAAACCTCAGCCGACGGCTGGAATTATTGTATCCGTCTCATCATATTTTTACTTACGGGCAAAAGGGGGACGAATATGTCTGCCTGTTAGAGTTGCAGGCATAAGGATTTATAAGTACATAAAAGCAAGAAATTATGACGTTAACGTGTGCAATCATCGATGACGAGCCACTGGCTATCAGTCTGCTGGAAAGTTATGTAAACAAGACTCCGTTCCTCCGCCTGGCGGGTAAGTTCAGCAGTGCCTCGAGGCATTGCCTGTATTGAGCGCCCAGCCAGTGGAGCTGCTTTTCCTCGATATCCAGATGCCTGAGTTGAGCGGCATGGAATTCTCGCGGATACTGGAGGCAGACACCCGCATCATCTTTACGACGGCTTTCGAACAGTATGCTCTCGACAGCTACAAAGTGAACGCTCTTGACTATCTGCTGAAACCGATCAGTTACCCGGATTTCCTCAAGGCGGCAAACAAGGCGTTGCAATGGTACGAGCATATGCAAGTACCTGCAACAGAGATCGAGTCGATCTTCATCAAGACTGAATATAAACAGGTACAGATCGAACTGCGCAAGATACTCTACATCGAAGGCTGAAAGACTATGTCAAGATCTTTATCGAGGACGAACCGCATCCCATCCTTTCGCTGATGAGCATGAAATCGCTGGAAGAGATATTGCCGACAAGCCGTTTTATCCGCGTACACCGTTCCTTTATCGTACAGCCGGAAAAGATCAAGGTGATCGAACGGAACCGGATCGTGTTCGGCAAAGAGCATATCCCGATCTCCGACAACTACAAACCAAGCTTGTCGAGTTTCTGGCACAACGGGCACTTAATTTCAATTAATAGTTAGCCTTTTCAAGTTTCCCCCGGCAGGAAACGGGAGTTTCCCCTGCGGGGAACGAGAATTTCCTTAGCAGGGAACGCCAGTTTCCTTATAGAGAAATTGTCAACCGCCAGTTACAAAAGTTGCAACAGCAGCCTTTCCAACGCCCCCGTCATCCGACTCATAGAACAAGAATAGTTATTCGAGAAAACGGCTACCGCATACGTCTTTCCATCTTTCGTAATATAGCCGGCATAACTTCTAACACCCGTAATACCTCCACTTTTCAGGCGGGCTTTTCCCTGCAACTTCGATCCTTTCAGGAAATTGCGCACCGATCCTTCTATCCCGCTTGCGGTAAAGAAGACAGGAAAGCATCCGAGACGCAGACTCCGTCGCCATATAGACCAGCAGTTCTCCCATAAACCCGGCCGACACCTTATCTGCCGGAGCCAGGCCGCTACCGTCGTTCATCCGGAGCGGGAAGACATCCAGACCTTTTTTCTCCCAATAATCTTTCACTACCCGCACGCCTCGACCGAACGAAGAGATCACTTCGTTCCTGCGCGGTTTATATTGCAATCCGACCGTTTTGACCAAAGCATCCGCATAGAGGTTATGGCTGACATGGTTGCACACGCTTGCGATCTCCCGCAGGGTGGGCGAATAGGTCGTGACAATCTCTTTCCGTTCCCCCTTCTTCCATCGGTTTTCCTCCGTCTCGATACGGTGGCAGGAAGGAGCCCCGTCCACCCGTATGCCCTTCCGCTGAAGCTGATCTGTCAGATAGTGTGCCAGGTACAAAGCAGGATCGGGGATATCTCCTTTCAAGACATACGTCTCCCGGTTTGCCGGCAGGACACCATACAGGTAGCGCACGTCCTCGAGCGGAGCACCAATAATATAGGCACTGTCCGAAGCAACCGGAGCAGTTTCCAGGTAGTTCTTAAATCGGATAAGGGGAATATCCGGTTCCGTCCCCTTCAAGGTAGGTCGCGTCCCGGCAAGCCCTGTTTGCAACGATAACTTATACATGTTATCGAAGATGGAAGACCGTAACTTCCGGGGGCATAATAGTTTCCCATATCTTCCCGGAGCCATTTGATAGAAGCGCCTTCGGTATCGAAGATGCTTTCGTCCGATATGACCGATCCTGTTATATGCCTGATGCCGGCCTTCTGCAAAGCGGCTATCCAGGTGGTCAGGAACTTGTTCTGTCCTGGTGCGAAATGCGAAGAGCCCAGGGAGGGATCGCCACTGCCTTTTATATAGAGGTTCCCCTTCAACGTACCGTTTTCCAGTATTCCGTCATATTCCAGCGTGGTCGGATAACGGTAGTCTTCTCCCAAAGCTCGAGTGCTGTCGCCGTGGCAACCGTTTTCAATACCGAAGCGGGCGATTGCAGCCGTTCCGTATCATAACTGTAGACTGTTCTTCCATCCTGCACGTCTTTTACAACCAGAGAAAAAGAGGCTCCCCGCATATAAGGGGCCTGCAATAACCGTTTAACAGGAGCGGGAGTCTGTGCACCGGCAAGCAAATGGAAGCAAATCAGCAGGCAAAGCGGTACTATTTTGTTTCGTATCATCCTTTCTATTCAACTTTATTTTATCTTTGTCCACAAAGATAAGAATTTAATATGAACCCATTGTTTGATAAACCGTTCACATTCGACAGGGTGGCACGTATTCTGTTCGGCCTGGCTGTTATCAGCGGCGTCATCTATCTGATCGCCGTCCTGCGAAATGCTTTGTTACCTTTCCTGATTGCCTGGCTGCTGGCTTATATGATGCAACCGTTCGTCAAGTTCTTCCAGTATAAAGTCAAACTAAAAAGCCGTTTGCTGTCTATCCTGGCCGTTCTCGTGTCCACCCTTATGGTGATTTCGTTGGTGGCGTCGTAATCGTCCTTCTGTCACCCAAGAGGTCAACCGGACTTTGGAACTGATGCAGGAACATAACAGGGGCTACGGGCATATCCCGATGATACCGCAGTCATGGGCGGAATACCTGGAAAAAATATCGATCCGGACCAGTTGGCACAGCTCCTGAGCAAAGAGAACATCGAAAAGGCGGTCAAACAGATCGCTCCCAAAATGTGGATCGTGCTGACCAATACTTTCTCCATCCTGTTCAGTATCACGATCGTGTTTGTAATCTTCCTCTACTTCATCTTTATCCTGCTGGATTACGAACGGATTGTCAACGGCTGGATCCGCCTGATCCCCGAACGTTACCGTCCTTTTGTCCAAGGGCTGGCCGACGATGTCGAATACAGCATGAACCGCTATTTCCGCGGCAGTCGTTGATTGCTTTATGCGTCGGTATCCTCTTCGCCATCGGATTTAAGATCGTCGGCTTCCCGCTAGCTGTTATCCTGGGGCTATTCATCGGTTTCCTCAACCTCATTCCTTATATGCAAACGATCGGCATTATCCCGATGATCTTGCTGAGTCTCCTCAAAGCTGCGGAGACCGGGGAAAACTTTTGGCTGATCTTCGGATCGGGAATTCTTGTCCTTTGCGTCGTGCAGTGTATACAAGACTTGTATCTCACTCCCCGTATTATGGGAAAGGCAATGGGTCTGAATCCTGCCATCATCCTTCTTTCTTTATCCATTTGGGGTACTTTATTAGGTTTTATCGGCTTAATCATCGCTCTCCCCCTGACAACCCTCTTTCTTTCTTATTACAAACGTTTTATACTTATGGAGGAAGACCAGTCTCTCGTAGAGAAGCATGAGTTATCAAAGGTTCAAAAGAAAAAAACACCCCCAAAAGAATAAAAAACTTGCATTAACTATTGCATATATAAAAAAAAGCCCTACCTTTGCACCCGCATTACAGAAGTAACGCACAGGATGATTCGCTAGCTCAGCAGGTAGAGCACATCCCTTTTAAGGATGGGGTCCTGGGTTCGAACCCCAGGCGGATCACTCAAACAAAAAGCAAAATTGAATAAAGCTCTGATAATCAAACATTATCAGAGCTTTTTCTTTTAAGTACGATATGCGTATTACTGCATTTTGGGGCAGCTAATACGGGTGAAATCGGAGGACTTGAAATCCTCCAATTTTCGGTCCTCCGAATAAGAGTCTTATTCTCTGATTCACTGCATTTTGCATAGTATAACCAACAGCTTCTAAAACTAATTTTGAACAACAAAAAATTAAAGTTATGGCTATGCAGAGAAATTACTTTTCAATCCTTTTTTGGATTAAGAAAACCAAGTTGTTGAAAAACGGAGAAGCTCCTATTTGTATGAGGATAACCGTCAATGGGAAAAGGGCGGAGATACAGATCAAACGCAGTGTCGAAATCAATAAGTGGAATGCACAACGGGAGTGTGCCATCGGAAAGGGCAGAAAGCATTTGGAACTGAATCACTATCTGGAAACGGTACGTACACGTGTACTGCAAATACATCGGGAATTGGAACAGGATAGAAAGCCTATCACCGCAGAAATTCTAAAGAATCTTTTTTATGGTACAAACCAGTCCCCGAAGATGTTACTGGATATTTTCAGAGAACATAATAAAAAATACAGGGCACTAATAGGTAAAGATGTGGTCGAAGCGACTGTACTACGTTATGAAAGAACTGTCAAGTATTTGGAAGAATTCATTAAAAGGAGGTGTGTCGTAATACACGATGCACCTCCTTTTTTTCGTTGGCTGTAAAAAGTTGGCTTATTTCTTTAAGCTGCGATTTTTTGAGGATTTCTTTGATTTATGTGTTCCCTGCATCTAAAAACAGCAGCTGTAAGCTCATAAAACAGTCTAATCAGCCAATCCACACCTTCTTTAGTCATTTTTGCACACAT
>ENA-OQCK01001098-OQCK01001098.1-human-gut-metagenome-genome-assembly--contig:-NODE-1098-length-11043-cov-1.864694_pt1 | contig 11043 bp, 13 predicted proteins | sample MGYA00242498_ERZ504578 | MGnify/ENA primary metagenome ERZ504578 (study PRJEB26092, sample SAMD00036229) | human gut metagenome | host: Homo sapiens | study: EMG produced TPA metagenomics assembly of... | reverse complement strand
CAAATCATTTGTCATAAATTTCAAACCACTCCAAACATAGCTCATATTGTTTCATTTCATAAGTCTTTTCATTATGATTCTCCATTTTCAAATCCTCCTATTTATTCCACCAGTATGTTTCTTTAGCTTCATTCATCACATGTATAGCTTTTTCATGGTCAATCGTATTCATTTCTTCGATTTTAAGCTCTCCGCATGATAACTCATGATAGGACTTACCATATACATGTGGATTCTCAAATATTTTAACGAAAAGTTCTGCATCGACTTATCGTTGAATATTAAGATGCAATCTTCCTTTTCAACGGCATCACCAAAATCGGCTTCAACGTCATAATAGTGCTTTATCATATATAATTTCATTGTAATTCCTCCGTGCCCACTTAGGAAGAGGGGAAGAACCCCTCATTTTCTAAAATGCCCATACTCAGTCGTTACATAAAAATCTTTTGTCAGCATATTGTAATCTGTAAAGAGAACAATCCTGTTTTTTAAAGCATCCTTATGCGCATTGTATTGTTCTTCTGTCAGATATGCTCCGCTTGTTCTAATTGTTACCGTTTTTACATTGAAATTTTTTTGCCGTTTTCGATTGCTTTTCCACTGTCAGTTTATCGCACGGTCTGTACCATTTTGTATATTTCATTTTCAAAATCCTCCTTGCTTCATAGCCGACGCTATCTCAGCGTTTCGTATCAATTTCAGATACTCGTCAGGGCTGTCTGTAATTTTCTAATGCCACGATTCTGTCATGTAGATATCTTTCTTCAGCATTATATTTTTCTATCCGGCGGAGCGCTATGTCGTCTTCTCTACCGTGATTTTTTGATAAATCTTTTATTGATTCTCTCTTCCTTTTCGATGAGCTCTAGCGTTTGATGAATAGCTCTTCGTAAAATTGTTAATTCATCCATTTTGTTTTCCTCCGTTCCCACTTAGGAAGAGGGGAAGAACCCCTCAAATTTCTACAGCTACAAGCCTATTAACTCTCAATGTTCTTGTAAAATCTTTACCACTTTTTATAGATAAAATCTTAACTCTCACCGATTTATGACTTTTCGTAAATGTTATGCCTAACACCTTTTCTTTATAGCCATAATTCCATACCGTAATATCACCGATTTTCAAATCTTTTGCATAAACCGCTTTTAATGGATTATATATTCCCTGTAATTTTATTTCCATTTTATTTTCCTCCTCAAGGGTTTACCTTATCTCTTTACACTTATATTATAAACCTAGGGTTTAATTTGTCAACCTATAGGTTAAACTCATTTTATTATTTTTTAAACCTTTAGTTTTAATTGATAAATCTATAGTTTTAATATATACTATAAGAGTATAAGGAGGTGAAACTATGAATTTTACCAGCAAATTAAGAGGTCTATTAACAGATAATAATGAATCATTATCTAGCTTTTCACGCCGCATGGGGGTAACGCCACAGGCTACAAATAAAAAGCCAAGGCGCAAACATGGACAGCCATTGACTTATTGAATATAGCGGATATGACTAAAACAAAATTAGCCTTTATTGATAAAGATACAGAGAAGCCGTTAAAACATTTGATTTATCAGATTTGCAAGATTAAAGCTACAGGTTTATAATTTAATACTTGTTATTTAATTGCGTACATGCTATAATAATTGTGTCATCATAAGGTGACAGGAGGTCAGGCTTATGCCACCTCAGTATTACAGCACCAACAGCTTAAAAATGGCGGATAATTTAAGGTCACTATTGCTCACCTACAGGGGAACTGGGCAGGGGAGAATGGAGAAGTCCAGTGTACGCGGAGTTTTTAACTCTCGTTGCACTCCTCCTGATTATCAGGGAACTAAAACGTAGATAGCATATAGTTGACCTTGGGTTATAAAAAAAAAGGAGTGATTAGCCGTCGCTCCTTTTTCCGTGGTTCACTACCACTCACCTACAGATATATTATATCACAACTTAAAGAATTTACAACATGGATTTTTTTCCTATACCTCATACATTCGCTACAGGTGACCCGCTTTGCGAAAAATCCATTTAAAATCTAACAATCGTTTGATTTTTGAAAAGATGGAAAGAACAGTAACAGCTTTCCAGTAAATCGTTTTTAGCAGGCGCACATCGGATACCTCCTTTCTGGCGAACATCATTCTGCGAATGATGGAATGTTCACTCCCATTCATTTTTTTCAAAAATGAACGCTCCTAAACATTTCTAAATGTATTCCTTACAAGCTGATTTCTTCCGGCGATATATTGTAATCAATCAGCAACGCATTATAAACTTCTTGTTTCTGGCGTTCTTCCTCGTCAATCAAATCACCGTATTCCTGATATAATTCATACTTTTGTTTCGTCATTCTCTTTTCTGCCTGTTCCGCACTATACATTTTATAGTATTCAATCTGCCGACAAATTCGCTTTCATACTCATTTGCATACACGATTACTTTATCAGGATTTTCAGTCATAAATTCTTCGAATTGTTCATATGTCATATACGATTCTATGGACTTTTTTAAACCTCTGGAAGCAAGGTAGAAATTTGCACCCTTTGGAATGTATGAGCCATCCTCTAGGGTTTTTTCAACGTATTTCAGCACATAATTCGCTACATTACCATCCTTCACAGCTTCCATGTCCACATTCCCATATTTCCAAAGTTTTTGAAATGTATAGATATTTATAAATGGCAGACCGAAGAACAGACAATGCAGATGCAACCGCTGTGTACCATTACCACCACGCTCTATGATTGCAATGTATTGATAATCATAGTGCGGATACTGCCTTCTCAAACGTTTGTTAAACTGCTTAAAACAGTAAATCACTTTATCTCGGCTCAAATACTCCGCAAAATCCAGCGTTATGAACTTGTCTTTTTCGCTGTATTGATTTATGTTCGCTTCGATAAGTCGTTTGAGGTTCCGTTTCGTTCTGGCGATATGTTCCGCTCTGCGTTTATAATCAGCATTCGATTTTACCGCTTGCGATTGTGTTTTTGTCTTACTGTCTGATTCCGCATCAGCTTCCTGTGTGTCCTCAAATTCATCACTTGTCAGCTTCTTGTATCTTTCATCCTCATAGCGGTAGATTTCCACGACATCACCGCTTACAATCACCTTGATGTTATATAGTTCAAATTTCGATTTTTTCATGGCTAAATGGTTCTTATGTGGCTATTAAACCAAGCTAAGGCGTGCCGACTGCGTCGGCACGTGGCACGTTTGGCATGTTTTGGGGCTTCGCCCAACATGCCACGTGCCTTGCAGATTGTCCACCTATCAGGTACATAGCACTGCACCAATGCATGAACATCCATGACCTAAAACAAGGTTTTTAGCGTTGAACCTGTGTATCTCCTTTCGTCGCATATACAAAAGCACAAAGATGAATATAGACACTCGTCCCTGTGCTTATCATACAAAGACATCACACGATCGCACGGCATAACAAAGCTGCTTTAACGCAAGCTGACACCCCAGAGATACGCTTCTAAACTTATTTTGCATAAACAATACAGTTTATTAAAAGCTTATCTCTAGGACGCTTACGCTCTCGTTGTGATAGTCTTACATTGCATGTTTTGTTCTTTTGATACTGTCAATCACTTTGCTTATTCCGTTCATGATATCCACACAAGGCGGATATCACCCTTTCAGGGCTTCGCTGTGCGTTCGCACACAATCATTCCTTGACTGCTTTAATCTGGTCAAAATATATAAATACAGGTCTATCAGACCTAGAACAGCTGCACAAGACTTTACCGCTCATTATCTTATCAACGATACACCACCCCCAATAGTCAGAAAACACCTGAGACCCCTGTATTAAATAGCGGCTATAGTCTAGCTTTTGAGACACCAATCCTTCGATATCGCATTCATGCAATATTACTTTGTTGCAGACTACGTATGTTTTAGGGTAGGGGACTATCGCTTTCTTTGTACTTTGGATAGTCTTATCCCACGTAAAAACTTCTTTGTTGATGATTTTACCTATCTGCTTATGCTCAATGTACTGGTTACCATTGTCCACTGTGTACACATAGTCACCCTTAAACACCAAATCAATGATAAACTGGGATTGCAGTACGGCATCCTCTTGACAGATTACAGTCTTTACTTGCTTACCATTCTTCATCACGTATGCATACGCTCTTTCACGGTTTACATACACAGTTTTCTGGTATGGATTCCCATACCTATCCTTAAACGTTTTGTATCCTGCAAAGACCTTTTGTGACGGCATCAGTCCATCTATAAAATATATCTCCCTTGACGAGTACGCACATATTGACCTTTTTTAAACGACACCTCTTGTGGCTTCAATACAGGCTCTCTGACAGTAGTTTCGTCTTCTATTACAATATCATTACCAAAAACAGAAAGGTCACTACCATCTGTTTCTATGGCGGTTTTTGATGCTGTAGAAAACAAATCAAGTTGTTTCACGTTCTTCCCTCCATTCGTCGATTCCTGTGTATTCCGGCATCGTTACGACCGTCAATCTATGTCCTTGTTTCACCCACGCTTTACCGATGGACAGTCCTTCCAACGGTTCACCAAACATCATGTCATATGATGTATCTGAGGGCGTTCCCAACACCATTTTAAGCTTAAGTTGTCCCTTATACTGGTTGTAATAAACTCTGCATCTGCTCTCTGCATCGTCACGATACAGTTATATCCAGCAGCACGCCCAAACCGTACTATCTTACCGATTAGTTTTTGCGCTTCCTCTTTCTTTTTCTTTGGCATTTCATCTGCAATAACAAGCCATTCCTCAATTATCAAAAATACAGGCGATAGGTCAGAGGATTGTGTATAATTATTTATTTCCATTTCTGCCATCATATCAAGTCTGGCATCCATTGCATTTTTAAATGATTCTATCATTTCTATTACTAGGTCAAACTTTTCGCTTTTATAAGGCAAGTAATAATCAAATTTACATTGATATTTATAAAAATCCACTTTTTTACCGTCTATCATCCATACTTCAAACGATTGCGACAACAAGGCGCTAATGATATAAAACATAGTCGTAGATTTCCCTTGTCCTGTATCACCCACAATCAACGCATGAGGATACATTTTGTAATCCCACATATAAACACCCTCCGAAGCCGTTCCGATGCTCAGCATCGTTCTATCGCACTCATACTTCTTGTCAGGTTCATAGGGGAGAATAATATCGAAATAACCAAAACCTTTTTTAAAGTGATATTCGCTCGTTGTACAGCCTGTATACTTTTGTATGTCCGCCTTAAACTTTTCATAATCAGTATCGTTTTTACTGTCTATCCGTAATTTCACAGATACACTACGAGGCTTTACTTTGTAGCTACAAACGATATTCCAGTTTTTATCTTTATCCTGCTTACCGTATACGCCACAAGCCTTTCTAAGCTCGTTTCGTATGCTCAATATTCTTTTGTAGCGGTCATAGGGCTGTTTTCTAAACTTACAGCAAATATAATGTAGCAGCATGAAAGGGGACTGTATCAAGTACCATAATACATTCGTTATTTGATAGTATAAGATTTTTTTGTATGGCATTGCTGTTTTTTCCTCTCTTTCTGACAGTAGATTTTACAACGTTTGTCACACTTGACCCAATAACGCTGTACATAATCTTTTGTGTAAAGGCTACATTTTTTACACTTAGGCTGACCTATAAATGGCATCCTTTTCACCTCCTAAAGAAAAGAGCATGTATGGAATCAGTCATACACGCCCTTTTTGATTGCTTTACCTTTTCTTTTTGCTTCTGTAGCACTTCTTTCTTTTCATTGATTACATCCTTATCCTGCTTCTTTTTGCCTTCTTCTTTCTTTAGATCAGTTTGCAAATCAACAAGCTTTTTTTTCTTCCTGTGCTACAAATTCAAAGTATTTACTTCCTTTTCATAAAGCTCCTTTTTAACAAAATCCCGATAATCAATATATACGTGATTTACAGTATTGTCTTTCTGTTCAATCATGATATCAATATAGTATACATCCTTTGGCACTGCAAACTGTATCAAGATTTTTCTCTTTCCAAGACCACGTTCCTTTTCTGTGATTTTCATTTCACTTGTTGCTACAAAATGGGACAGTTCATTGCCCGCATCATCATAGACCTTGTAAATGAGAGGGTAGTTTTTTTCTTCTCCCATCGTACGTTCTTCCTCAAATACAGCTTGTCCAAGCCGCTTCGGGGTATCCACATACACCGTTTTACAGGTATCCACATTCACACGGTTATAAAAGAGCGTTTCTTGCGTATGCATCGTATTTTTTATCCTATCATCCGGCAACCACTGTTTACTGGTAACTGCAAGACCTATAAAAATCATAATGATTATGATACAGATTATCAATGGCTTGTTCCAAGTGCCGCCTTTTGATAAATCAATCTTACGCTTGCCATAGCGTATATTAAAATCAAAGCCCATATAATACTCCTTTCTGCTTATTTTATGCCGCTTCTTAAATCTATGATGTGATTCGGATTTACTAAATCACTAGAATTTTTTCCCCATGCAGGCGGTTCTTTTCTAATCTCCAGATGCAGATGCGATGCAGTGCTATTTCCGCTATGTCCTTGTGTACCGATTACCTGACCCGCTTTTACCTTATCCTTTGTATTAACTTTGATATCTGCCATATGCCAATATGCTGCATAATAAGTCTGTCCGTTACGCTCAAATTTAAGGACTACCTGATTACCACCGCCCTCGATAATACCGCACCAATTACCCAGATATCCGCCGTTTGGCTCACAAGATGCATAGCTTTGCCACACCTCGGCATCTGTAAATGCGTATACTTTCGCACATATCCACCGTTATTGTTTAGGTTTACCAAATCAACGCCAAAATGCCAGTCAAAGGCTGCACTTGCCCCAGGAGCGCCATAGTCTTGTGTGATTGCAAAAGGCTTTTCAAGCGGCAACCTTGTATCTGCAATTTCCACATTGCTGCATTGTTTATCTATACGGCTCAATACGTTTATAAAAAAACTGAAATCGAAGTCTTTTCTTTCATCCGGCATCAGTTTATTGTAATATCGCTGAGACACCTCCAAGGCATGAGACTTATATTTTGCTTCCTTAAAATAATCAATATAACCTTTACCATACTCATACGCCTGTATGACAAGATTTCTTTCAATGATATCATTCTTATAAGCATAATCATTCAAATCATTTATTTTTTTAGCAATATCTTTGATTTCTGATTTCTTGTCACTCAACAGATATATTGCAAGTACAGCATTCGTATAATCTTTATCCTTAAGCAGCTTTTCTGTTTCCTTACGCAGCTTCTCCGTATCCTTGTCAAATATCTTTGCATCCGTCGTATATTTACATTCCTTTTCACTTCCGGCAGGGTCTTTCTTATTTTTTATCAGTATAGACAAAGCCGCTTTTTCCGCTGTCTCATATGCACTTATCGCACCCGCACCTAGACCTATCAAACATATAAAAGGGGATAGTGCAAGAATAATCAGCAATATCTTTTTCACTGATTACACACCACCACGGAAATACTCTTTCTGTTTTTCTGACAATATCGTCGTGACCCAGAATTTATCCTTGTGGTCATCAATGATTAAGAATTGTCGTGCGCCGTTCCTACCTTTTTTGAACTTTGCAATGGTATTTACATCCGCATCCGTTAAACCGGTGATTAGACTTTTCAAAGTTTCCTTTGATTCACCGTCAATCCTGCCAATGATTTTATTCGTGCACAATTCAAAAATACCCTTTAGTAAATCGCCGTTTACATCGTTTGATTTATTAAGGTCACTTGTCGTATGCACGATGATTTCAAGTCCTGCATAGCATTTTCGCATCAGCTTTAAAAAACTGTCTGTCTTATATAAAAAATATCTGTCAAGACTATACTGTAAAAATTCGTCGATTTTTATACGCAACGCTCTGTAAGGGCGTGGTAAGTCCTTCAAAAAAACACCATTTTCCTTTGCCAAAGTTTCATTATACAACCGGTTCATAAATAGACCTTGTCCCAGAAATTCCAATATCTGTGTAAGATAAGATGCTTTTAGTTTGACACCATCCGTATTACGTAAAAAAGATAAATCAAAACATACATCATGATTAAGTCTACCTGTACATTCGTATGTTTATTAAATAAAGCACCATTAACCTTTATCATATCAGAAAGGGCAAGTTCTAATTCATACAAATCGCTTTTTGCTTCTTCTGGATAATCACCTTTTTTCACTTTATCCAAAAGCAGTGCAAGGACATCATTATGCACAGGCCAGTCTTCATATTCAAACTCCGTAATCTTTTTCCCGACAAAATTACTGTATACCTGTTCCAACAATAAAGCATATTGTAAAACGACCGTTGAATTACCGTCACAATCATGATATGTCGCAAAACGATTCTTCATGGAATCAATCTTTGTCATGATATCTTCATTTCTGATTATCATATCATTGTTTGATACATAATAAATCTGTAGCATATTCATGTAATTTTCTTCACTCATAGATATCCTTGGTATATCTAATTCCTCACAATACTCTTTGTATTCTTCGTCAATATCCAACAGATATTGGATATCCCGCGTCAAGCATACACCTTCACCAAGATTTTTCATGAATGCTGACTTTCCACATCCAGTTGAACCAATGGAAACGATATTGTATGAATCATACATAAAGGCATTGAAATCATTAGCATAAACACCCGCTTTTGTATATCCCAAAACAGGAGCAGATGCACACACCTTAGATGCATTATCAATCAGCATCATTTTTGCGACCGTTTCCGATGCCACCATCTTTCGCACAGGGTCACTATAGCTTGTCAGCGCCTTATAATCAGCTCGTAAATTATCTGTCTGTATGGCGCTGTACATGCCCTCAGATTCCATCTTATCCAATATCACGTTTAATCGTTTTTGCAAGCCCTCTATCGTTAGATCGTAAACATATAAACGCACTGTAATCGTTTTTACGGCATCACCTGTACTTTCTATGTGATTGTCAAATTCATCTAAAATAGCATTACTTTTTATAAGCTGTTTTTCTTTTCTTTATACTTTTTCGCAAACTCAGAATCTCCCTCATTATTCTTAACGTTTTTATTCATCATGGTATCATATTCATTTTTTAGTTATATGGCTACAATCCATAGTTATAAGCACGTTATCTAATTGTAAGAAAGGTTCAAGCAGATTTCTTTTATCAAATTGCGGATAATCGAATAGCTGAAAGCAAGTAAAATAGCGGCTTGCATTGATATAATACAAATCATGATATTTTACACCACTTCTCGTTACTATCTTCTTCAAGTAATCAATATCATTCTGATTCATTAAAACGCCATTCTTTCGGTAATTCGTTTTCAAATCAGTTAAACGTTCCTTTACCTGATTACATATTTCTTTAACCTGCATCACTCCACCTCATTTCCGATTTTTCGCATATAAGAATCCAGTTTATCACCTGTATATCTTTCAATCGTAAAGACATCCTCCGCTAAACGTTCAAATTCCTCTTGATTTTCGGCGTTTACATAAATAAGCAGTGTCCTGTATTTGATATCATTAAACATCATCATATGATTCAAACGGTCAGCAATCAATCTTTTTAATTTTGGGTTCTGCTCCTGCTGATATAAATAATCAAAATATGCGATATTTTCATCCAGACTGTTTTCTTTCTTATTCAAGTACAGCACTTTAAAATCGGCAGTCAACTTCTTTATAAGGTCATTGAGATTTTCCTCATTACGCCTTGTTATCATATCATCCACAAAGTTTGGATTCTTATAAGAAATCTCATACACTATATACTTGTCTTTTGATGCAGTCACCATGATATCGTTTGATTCTTTTTTCACTATACCTGATGACTTCAACTTTTCTTTTGTCAAGAACGTATCATATGAATCACCATTCGATACAAGCATTTCACTTTTATGCTTCAAATAATTCAAAAACATTTCATCACCCATTCTTTCATTTTCGCAACTTTGAAACGCAACATGATAATGAGCATCTGAGCGCCATTGCATCCGTAGTTCTGTATTGATGGCAGCAGCAAGAAAACGACGATACATAGCATCACAAAATAGCAGGGGATTGTAAAACTAGAATGAATAATGAGGTAAAACAAATCTATCAAACATAATCAATACTGTTAAAAAAGTAATGAGTACATATAACAGATTCTCAGAATTTTTTTATTCTTTACTTTTGATTTATCGGGTATTATAGCCATACTTATTTCCTCCTTTCATTGTTATCAAACTCCGTAAAATCATCATCCGAATAATCATTATCAAATTTTTTCTTGAAATCATTATACGAATTTACAGACGGAGAGAATTTGATTTCCATAGGTTTTGAATGTTGTGATACAACCTGTTCAAAATCTTTTCCTTTCTGATAATCGTTCCACATATTCGCTTTTTCTGAATTTGTATAAGCGCCGTGTTTCTCAACAGCATCATAGAAATCATCAGGATTTTTATACTTTCTATCACTGGAAGAATTAGCTCTTAATGCTGCCATTTTCGCCTGTAATTCATTGTCATTGTAATCATGCGTATCCACAAATTCCTTTTGCTTGTTTTCATCGTTATACCATTCAGGCAATTTCTTCTCCGGATTTTTTCTATTAGATCCAGAACGTTGCTTATTCTGAGAATTGCTAACTTCTTATCCATAACACTATTACTAGCCAAATTATCTTTTCCTGTTTTCGGCATACGATTTTTAATATCTATCTGTTTATCATCAGGATATTTCTTATCCATACTTTTTTCAAGTTTCTTGCCATCCTCAAAACGATTCCACTTATCGTTATGTGCTGAATTGAAATTAGGGTCACGGTCATGTCGCATTGCCATACCATCTTCATCCACAAATACCTTTTCATTTTCTTTTAAGGTGCTTCCTACATCATCACTATCTGTCAAACGCTTTTGTTCTTCTGTACCAAGCGTAGAATCCTTTTCTGCATCCGTGCTACCCCACATACCCTTTACTGCATCCTGAGCAAATGCCGCACGTTCTTCGCTCT
>ENA-OQCK01001097-OQCK01001097.1-human-gut-metagenome-genome-assembly--contig:-NODE-1097-length-11059-cov-1.998171_pt1 | contig 11059 bp, 17 predicted proteins | sample MGYA00242498_ERZ504578 | MGnify/ENA primary metagenome ERZ504578 (study PRJEB26092, sample SAMD00036229) | human gut metagenome | host: Homo sapiens | study: EMG produced TPA metagenomics assembly of... | reverse complement strand
TCGGTATTCTGCACGGATTGTGGGAATGAGCAAAGCATGAGACAGAATAGGAAAAAAACTTACATAAGGTGGACAAGGCTGTTATGAAGGAAAATATATAGGAAGTTATGTCGAAAAGTCATGGTAATCTATGTGTGTTTCGTTTATAATATTCTCTAGGTGATGAGAATGAATTATGTGTTATACGGAGAAGAACAATATCTGCTGCAGGAATCACTGACAAGGATCGTCAGGATCATGTTCGGATGCCAATGATTTGAACAAACTTGTTTATGATGCGGATACGACGGATTTGGATGTGATTCTGGAGGACGCGATGACGATTCCGTTTTTCTCAGACTGCAAGATCATTCTTGTCTATCATGCGAATTTTCTAAGTGCGGCAAATGAGCATGCAGTGGATACTGCAGCGCTGGAGCGTTATCTGGACGATCCGCTGGAGTCGACAGTACTGGTGCTGATCGGTGATTTTGAAAAGCTGGACGCCAGAAAGAAAATCGTAAAAAGGTGCAGAAAACATGCAAGGTGCTGCAATATCGAAAGCTGGATGAGCAGGGAAAGCAAAGCTATGTGCAGGAGCAGGTGAAAAAGCGTTCTCTTCAGATAGAGCCCTCTGCCATGCAGGCGCTGCTGCGTCGCTTACCGCTGGATATTCGCACCATACAGACCGAAATGGAAAAGCTGGAGCTGTATGGCGGCGTGATCAGCAGTGATGTTGTTGAAAGGCTGGTGACCCGGCCGCTGGAGGAGGATGTCTTTCAGCTGGTCAATGCAGTGGTGGACCGCGACCTTCGAAAATCCTTCATATGTGGCAGGATCTGTGTGTGTTGAACAAGGATGCCATTTACCTGATTGCCCTGCTGGCTGCACAGTTTCGATTTCTGTATGAGGTGAAGGCGCTGATGCTGCATGGGAAAGGGAAGGATGCCATCAAGGATGAGCTGAAGGCGCATCCCTATCGTGTACAGCTGGCGATGAAGACGGCGCAGCGGCTGGGTATCGGTTATCTGATGCATATTCTGGAACAGCTGGCAACGCTGGATCAGAATATGAAGGCCGGGCGTCTGGATAAAAAGCTGGGCTTTGAAATGTTTTTGCTGGGAATACAAGGAGTGCGACAATGAAATCACTAAAGGAATTATACAGGATCGGTCCGGGGCCGTCCTCATCACATACGCTGGGGCCGCAGCGCGCCGCCAGCTTGTTTAAGGAGCGTTATCCAAACGCACATCATTATGAGGTGGAGCTGTTTGGATCACTGGCGCTGACAGGAAAAGGCATTTAACCGATTATATCATCATCGAAACGATGAAGCCGAAGGAATGCGTGGTCCTTTTTAAGAATCGCAGGGAGTTGAAGCATCCCAATACGATGCAGCTGTCAGCCTATGATGAAGCGGACCGGCTGCTTGGAGAATGGACGGTCTATTCCATAGGTGGCGGTGCTATTCAGATTGAGGGTGAAAAAAGCAAGGAAGGCGCGGATGTCTATCCACACCATCTGATGAAGGATATCGAAGCTTATTGCGAGACGCACTCCATGACGCTTTGGGAGTATGTGAATCACTTCGATCCGCTGGATGATTATATGGATACCATCCTGCAGCAGATGATGGCGACGGTTGACGGCGGTCTAGCAGGGAAGGAGTGCTTCCGGGGGATCTGAAGCTGAAGCGAATTGCAAAGGAATTGAAGCAGAAGGCGGATACGGCAAAAAGTGCCGCCGAGCGGGAAAAACTGCTGCTGTGTGCCTATGCCTACAGCGCAAGTGAGGAAAATGCATCAGGAAGTATGACAGTCACCGCTCCAACGCTGGGAAGCAGCGGCATTCTGCCGGCGCTGGTATGCTATTATCACCGCATTCTGGGAGTATCCAGAGAACAGCTCCGCAACGGTTTGAAGGTGGCAGGTCTGTTTGGAAATCTGATTAAGGAAAATGCCACGATTTCCGGTGCACAGGGCGGCTGTCAGGCAGAAATCGGTGCGGCGGTTGCGATGGGTGCCGCTATGGTTTCCTATCTTCGCGGACAGACGATGCGCCAGATTGAATATGCAGCAGAAATCGGAATCGAACACCATCTGGGTCTTACCTGTGATCCGGTAGGCGGTTATGTTATGATACCCTGCATTGAACGAAATGCTGTCGGCGTGCTGCGTGCTATGGATGCCGCAGTATTAGCGGAGGGCATCAGCGATTTAAGAGAGCATAAGGTCAGCTTTGACATGGTTGTCAACACCATGAATTATACCGGCAGAAAAATCCCAATCGAGCTCAGAGAAACATCACTGGGCGGACTGGCAAGGGTTGTGCCATTGAAATAAGAAAGAAGGATTGGTTTTTATGAAGGGTCTGATTGTATACTCCTCGCTCAGCGGGAATACAAAAAAAATTGCAGAAGCAATCGCAGAGGTTGCCGAGGACAGCGAGCTGATTTCCGTCAGGGAATTTCAGTCTTCGATGCTAGCGAATTTTGATCTGTTTTACATCGGATACTGGGTGGATAAGGGAGATTGTGATGCTGCAACTTTACGTCTGCTCGCTCAGCTGAAGGATAAACGAATTGTCCTGTTCGGAACGCTGGGAGCTGCAGAGCAAACAGAGTATTATGACAGGGTGAAGCAGCAGGTGGAGTCCCACGCCGCACACTGCCACATACTCGGGCATTTTCTGTGTCAGGGTGCTGTCGGTGAAGCGGTGATTGCACGCTATCAAAGCATGCTTGCTGAGCATCCTCAGGATGAGCATATAAAACAGCAGCTTGCCAATTATGAAACGGAAGTCCCATCCGGATGAACAGGATCTTGCCAATGCCAGAGCTTTTGCGAAATCCATTGGCTGAGATACCATACACAAAGGCTTCTATGTCTACATCCTGCGCTGTCAGATGATTCACTATACACCGGATGGACAACGCATCTTCGTCATCGCTTCCATCAGCATGCGATCGGAAAGGGGGCACGCTATACCCGTGCCGCCGCCCCCTGGAGCTGTACTACTTTGAATGCCATGCCGACAAGCAGGCTGCCATGCGTAGAGAATATCAGATCAAGCAGCTCAGCAGATCGGAAAAACTAAAACTGAAATATCGCAGCGAGGATGTTTGACCGCATTGCTTGCTGCATTTTTCATTTGATGATCTCTTATCAGTCGGGGAAAGAGTAGTAAAGCAGGCATATTCGAAAAAGTGCTGCAGCAAGGAAAACTCCTCCATGGTTGGGCATTCTCAATGGTGTGTAAGAACAGCTTTCTTAATTGATCCTGCACAAGACATAGCTTCTTTTGACTGTCGGATATGAAAAAAAGATGCAAATACATTCTTGGATGGAATGCCCTTGCATCTTTTAAGCTTTATAAGCCGGTAAGGAGTGCCCTTGGTGTGATTTTTTGTTTAAGACCTGTGCGCACTTGGCAGATCACATCACGAATACGATGGCAATGAAATGCAGAATACTTGCCAGATTGATACAGACATGCCAGATGGAATGAAAGTATTTTTTTTGTGCTTTCCATAAAAGAAGGCGCCAATCGTATACATAACACCTCCGCCGACAATCAATACGAGAAACAGGGACTTGCTTTTGACAGCAGCGTCGGCAGAAAGAAGATAGCCGTCCAGCCCATAATCATATAGATGGTCATGGAAAGCTTGGGATAGCTTTTTGAGCTGATGGCCTTTAACAGCACACCGCCAAGCACTGCACTCCATTCGATTGCCAGTATCAGATAACCCTGCCATCCGCCAATCAGCGTCAGTGCAATCGGTGTATAGCTTCCTGCTATTGCAAAGTATATACAGATGTGATCCAGCTTGCGAAAAACATATTTGTGTGTGGTACCAAACGGCATGCAATGATACAATGTGGATACCAGAAACATCAGAAACAGACATAGAATGAACACCGACACACCGGCCGCCAGTTCGCTCCCTGATTTGTTATAGGAATATACGACTGCTGCCGGAAGAGAGCATATACATAAAAACGCCATGATCCGTGAGTCACACAGTTGGCGACCTCTTCTCCAAAGCCCAGTCGGAACATATCCCGCATGGATTTTTCCTCCATGAGTATCACCTCCGTAAATCTTATGCCTGTGGTCAGTATAATACAATCTCAAACGGAATGCAATGCTTTTTCCTGAATAAGGTTCATTTTGTGATGATAACTTAATAATATAGTAATCAATACTGTATAGTAGAATATCGATATTTCGAACTGCAATATGCATGTGGTATGAATAAAAGTAAAAAGACTGAATTCTTCACAAGTTTTAATGCGAACAGTATAAACTTATGCTATAATAACCATTGGTATTTGCTTTGTTTACAGCAAATGAATGGAGGCATCTATGTTTTTAAAACGTATTGAACTGCAGGGCTTCAAGTCCTTTGCGGATAAATCCATCATCACCTTTGATTCCGATGTGATTGGAATTGTCGGTCCGAATGGATGCGGGAAAAGCAATATCAATGACGCAATCCGCTGGGTGCTCGGTGAACAGAGTGTGAAGTCACTGCGTGGAAATAATATGAGTGATGTCATTTTCAGCGGCTCTACAGCACGCAAGGCAGTCAATATGGCGGAGGTTACGCTGGTGTTTGATAATTCCCGTCATATCATGAATGTCGAATTTGAGGAGGTAGAGGTGACCCGCCGTCTGCACAGGACGAGCGGGGAAGGGGAGTATTTCATAAACAAGGCTCCCTGCCGTTTAAAGGATATCGTCAATCTGGTAATGGATACCGGTCTGGGCAGAGATTCACTTTCCATCATATCACAGGGAAATATTTCTGCGTTTGCCGATGCGAAGCCGGAGGACCGGCGTGCTTTGTTTGAAGAGGCGGCAGGAGTTGCGAAATATAAAAAGCGCAAGAATGAATCGCTGTCAAAGCTGAACCGGACACAGGATAATCTGAGTCGTCTGGAGGATATCATCATGGAGCTGGAGCGACAGGTGAATCCGCTGAAGCGTCAGGCGAAAAAGGCAGAGGTCTATCTGGAAAAGAAAAAGCAGCTGGAGGTTATTGAGGTCAGCGTGCTGGTGGATGAAATCGAGAAGCTGAGCGAGCAGATCGACATGCTGAAGAAAAAGGCGTTTGATCTGGACACCAAAAGGCCATGCATGAAACCACCATCCAGGTCGAGGATGTAAAAACAGCGAGCTGCGTAACGAAATGTATCAGCTGGACCGCGAGGTGAACAAGCTGCAGGAGCAGTATGCCAAGCTGAGCGAGGAATCCAGAATGCTGGAAACCCGGAAAATTGAAATGGATGAAAAACGAAAGTATGCGCTGGAGTTTGCGAGCAATGCCGAAAAAGCCAAAGAGCTGAAGGCAATGATGGAAGAGGCGCATTATGAATATGAAGACCGTTCGAAGCGATTAAAAAATCTGGAAACGGATATTGCTTTGCAAAAGGAGGCAGCGGCCAGGCTGGAGCATGATGTATCCTACTGCACGCAGGAGAATGCGCAGGCAACCTCGATTCTGAACCGTCTGGAAAACCGCAGGGCGGTACTGGAAAATCTGGCAAAGCAGCCGTTTAACCATCAGCAGGCAGTAAAATCCGTATTGGATGCCGGTCTGAATGGAATTCTGGGTGTGGTATCTCAGCTGTTTAAACCGCTGATGAATTATGAAACAGCAATTTCCAATGCGCTTGGCGGTGCGCTGTATCATATCGTGACTGTGGATGAGGAAGCAGCACGCATGCCATCACCTTTTTGAAAAAGAATCAGTCCGGACGTGCAACCTTTCTTCCGCTGCCGGTTATGAAGCCGCGCTATATGCAGAAGGAGCACCGTATGCTGGCGGAAAACAGTGTCGGTTTTCTGGGCGTTGCCAGCGAATTTGTAGAAAATGACACGCAGTTTGATACCCTGCGGGATGCATTGTTCGGCAATGTTGTTATCACGGATAATCTGATCCATGCGAATGCGATCGCCAAGCTGCTGCGTTTTCAGTATAAAATCGTTACGCTGGAAGGCGATATCGTCAACCGCGGAGGAAGCATGACCGGTGGTAAGGGAAGAAACAATTCCACACCGTTGACAATACAAAAGGAATTAAACCAGGTGCTGCAGAGTCTGGAGGGACAGCAGATGAAGGTGGAGGGATTGAAAAATCAGCTCTATGCGCTGCAGGCTAAAAAGGAGCAAAACAGTGCAAATCTGGTACAGATGCAGATTTCCAGTGCACAGCTGGATCCGATTGTAAAAGCCAAATGGGCAAAATATGATCGTTTGAAAAGCGATTATGAGCAGATTGCACCAAAGGAGGATCTGGATAAAGCCGAGCTGCTGGAGGATGATATCGTCGTTAAGCTGAGCAATGTGCATTCCCGCATTGACGAGGTCAGCTCCTCAATGAAAAGCAAGCGGGAGCGCCGTATGAAGGCCGGCAGCGAAGTGGAACGCAAGGATGCCAGATTCGCCAGCTGCGAAGGGATCTTAATATATTGCAAAATGAACAGCGTGAGGTGGAGGTGGCACAGGCGAAGGCGGAAACAAAGCTGGAAACCACGCTGGAACGTTTAAGCTCCACCTATGAGATGACCTTTGAATATGCGCAGAGTCAGAAGGCGGAGATCGATATCGTGGAGGCACGCAAGCAGGTTGTGATTCTTCGTCAGGAAATCTCCTCCTTGGGGAATGTAAATCTGGATGCACCGCAGGAATACAAGGAGGTCAGTGAGCGTTTTGAATTCTTAAGCAGACAGCGGGATGACCTGATGGCTGCCAAGGATAAGATTTTGGAGGCCATTGATGAAATGGATGATATCATGGTCAAGCAGTTTCAGGAGATGTTTGATAAGATCAACGCACAGCTCAACGATGTCTTCCGTGCGCTGTTTGGAGGCGGTAAGGCACGCTTGTTCATGGTGGATCCGGAGGATGTGCTGAATACCGGTATTGATATCGATGTGCAGCCGCCGGGAAAAACCGTACAGAATATCCGTCTGTTCAGCGGTGGAGAAAAGAGTCTGATCGCCATCTGTGTCCTGTTCTCCATTCTGAAGGCAAGAACGATGCCGCTTTGTATCTTTGATGAGGTTGAGGCAGCGCTGGATCAGGCAAATGTGGAGCGCTTTGCGAAATATATTGCACAGTTTCGCGGGGAGAGTCAGTTTATCGTCGTGACACACCGCCCGGGAACCATGGCGCAGTGTGATGCCCTGTATGGGGTAACTATGCAGCAAAATGGTGTTTCCCAGCTGCTGAAGGTGAAGCTGCAGGATGCAATCAACATGATTGATAAGGAAGAGGTGAAGGCATAATGGGTATTTTTTCAAAATTAAAGCAGACATTTTCATCCAAAAAGGATGGAGATCGCTATCTGAGCGGTCTGGATAAATCAAAAAAGTCGTTTTCAGAACGCATTCGGAAGCTGGCACTTGGCTTTACCGGCGTCAACGAGGAGTTTCTGGAGGATTTGATGGTCGTACTGCTGGAAGCGGATATCGGCATTAAAACAGCACAGAAAATCGTGGATGAGTCGAAAGCCGTGCGATGGATCAGAAGCTGAAGAGCTTTGATGAAATCAGTGAGTGCCTGATTGAGGTTATGCATGAGCTGTATGCCAGTGTTGAGGACGAGGATTTCCATAAAAATGAAGATGGTCCGACGGTCATTTTGATGGTTGGCGTCAACGGCAGCGGGAAAACGACAACGACGGCAAAGCTGACAAAGCTGTTTCAATCAGAGGGCAGCAGCGTTGACTTGCGGCAGCGGATACCTTCCGTGCCGGCGCGATCGACCAGCTGGCAAAATGGGCGGACCGTCTGGGTGTGACCTGCATTAAGGGAAGAGAAGGCGGCGATCCGAGTGCTGCACTAGTGGATGCCTGCCGCTATGCGAAGGAGCATGGCATGGATTATCTGATCGGGGATACCGCAGGACGTCTGCAGAACAAAGCAAATCTGATGCAGGAGCTGAGCAAGATGCGCAGAGTTATCGAACGGGAAATTCCGGGAGCACCGCATGAGGTGTGGCTGGTGCTGGATGCCACAACCGGACAAAACGGAATTTCACAGGCACAGATTTTCTGGAAACAACGAAGGTAAGCGGTATTATACTGACCAAGATGATGGTACGGCAAAGGGTGGCATCGTCATTGCGATACGCGATCTTTTGGGACTGCCGGTAAAATACATCGGACTCGGTGAGAAAGAGGACGATCTGCGCCCGTTTGATATTGATTCCTATCTGTACGGTCTGTGCGAGGATATTTTACAGCATGATTGATCAGATGGAACGGATGAATGCGCTTCTGGATGCCTATGAACAATTGCTGACAGAGAAGCAGCGGGAAATCCTGAATCTGTATTACAAGGAGGATTTGTCGTTTTCCGAGATTGCGGAGAATCTGCACATCAGCCGTGCGGCTGTCAACGATCATATCAAGCGCAGCACGCATATTCTTGCGGAATACGAAAAAAAGCTGCATCTTGTGCAAAATTATGAAACAAGAAGCAGGATTTATGATAAAATGAAAACAGTCGGAAACGATGCGATACGAAAACTGGTAGAACAGCTAGAAAATTTAGAATGACTTTAGGAGGATAACATGTCAAAAATTATTTCAGTGAACGCAGGGAGTTCATCATTAAAGTTTCAGTTATTTGAAATGCCGAGCGAGGAGGTTCTGACAAGCGGAATCGTTGAGAAAATCGGATTTGAGGATGCCATCTTTACCATCAAGGTGAACGGAGAAAAAATTAAGAAGGTACTGCCGATTCCGGATCACACAAAGGCAGTCAGCATGCTGCTGGAAGCGCTGGTGGAGTATAAGATTGTAAACAGTCTGGATGAAATCACCGGTGCGGGACACCGTGCTGTACACGGCGGGGAAATTTTTAAGGAAAGTGTACCGGTAACGGAAGACGTTGTAGAAAAATTTGCTTCCTTAAACGATTTGGCACCGCTGCATAACCCGGCAGGTCTTGTCGGATACAATGCATTTAAAAATAATCTGCCTAACTGCAAGCACGTCTTTGTGTTTGATACGGCATTCCATTCCACAATGCCGAAGGAATCCTATATCTATGCATTGCCGATGAAGTATTATGATGAATACAAGATTCGCCGCTACGGCTTTCATGGAACAAGCCATAAGTATGTGTCCCTGCGCTGCGCAGAGCTGATGAACAAAAAGGTGGAGGATACGAAAATCATTACGTGTCATCTGGGAAACGGAGCAAGCATTACAGCAGTTGACGGTGGTAAATCCATCAACACCTCCATGGGCTTCACACCGCTTGCGGGTGTTATGATGGGGACACGCTGCGGTGACATCGATCCTGCAATCGTAACATACATTATGAAAAAGACTGGTGCAACTCCGGATGAAATGGATGATATCATGAACATGCAGTCCGGTATGCTTGGTGTCAGCGGCATCAGCTCCGATGCACGTGACATTGAGGATGGCTGCAAGGAAGGGAATCCGGCAGCACTTCTGACAGCAGAGGTATATGTAAACCGTGTCATCAATGTTGTCGGCGGCTACTACGCACAGCTTGGTGGTGCGGATGCGATCGTCTTTACCGGAGGAATCGGTGAAAACGACACCAACATGCGTAAATGATCTGTGACCGTCTGTCAGTGGCATTCGGTATCCAGCTGATGAAGATTGAATGGAAAGACAAGAGGCAAGGAAGTCCTGCTGTCCACTGCGGAAAGTAAGGTAGCGGTATGGCTGATTCCGACAAATGAGGAACTCATGATTGCCCGTGATACATACCGTCTGATTGCGTAATTATGAATACCGACATTTTATTTGAGCTTGTCGAACAGTATGATATCATTACGATTTACCGCCATGTGTCTCCCGATGCGGATGCCTTGGTGCACAGTTTGGACTGAAGCAGTGGATACAGGAAACATATCCGCAAAAGCAGGTGTATGCGCTGGGCAGGGATGCCGGCAGCAAGCAGTCATTGTTTCCGCAGATGGACGTTGTCCCTGATGAAACCGTCGCTGCCTCTCTTGCCATCATTCTGGATACGGCAAACGGTGCCCGTGTGATGATGATCGCTGGAGTAAGGCGGCACGTACCCTGAAAATCGATCACCACATCGTCGTTGAGAGCTTTGCGGATGTGGAGGTTGTCGAGGATTTGTTCGGGGCAACGTGTGAAATGCTGGCCTATATGTTTGAACAGAAGCAGCTGCGGCTGTCAGCAACCTGTGCACAATATCTGTACGGCGGCATTATTGCGGATACCCTTCGCTTTTCCATTGCGACCATAAAGCCGAGAACGCTGCGTACGGCAGCCTATCTGCTGGAAATGGGCGTGGATGTAAAAAAAGCCAACGAGGATCATTTCTCCACCTCCTATCGGCTCTATCGCTTTGAAAACTATATCCGCAGCAATGTTTCCCTGCTGGAGGGACATGTTGCCTATATGATCATTAACCGCGAGGACTATGAGCGTTTTCAGCTTACCTTTAACGAAGCAAAGGAAAAGGTGTTTGTGCTTGGCGGCGTGGATGAATTTGAAGCATGGGCGCTGTTCACGGAAAAAGAACGGGATGAAAACGGCAGACGTATTTACAATGGCAGTCTTCGTTCCAAGAACCGCACGATCAATGATATCGCAAACCGGTATCAGGCGGCGGACATCGCTTTGCCTGCGGAGTAAAGGGTTTGTATGAGGAAACGATACAGGAGCTGCTGCAGGAGCTTTGTGAGCGTGTAAACGAATAGAAAACAGGCAGTGTACGAGGGTATGCTGCTTTTTCTTATTTGCTTTTGGAAAGTTGACTATAAGAGGTTGTGAGGATGGTGCAGGCTATGGTAAAATTTAAGACAAAGAAAGAGGGATTGGATGGATACGATATTTTCATATGAATTGCGAAGAGAGCAGCCGCTCAGTACAGAAGAAAAACAGAGGATTCGTGTGATTCTGAACGCATACCGCATCCCGGAGGAACAGCTCTCTTCATGGAACGGGGATTCCTGCTCTTTGCCGTTGTTTCGCTGCTTTGAAGTGCCACTGCTGTATAGCGAGCATATTCGAATAGCAGACAGTGAAACAGCATATACAGCGGCACGCCCACTG
>ENA-OQCK01001096-OQCK01001096.1-human-gut-metagenome-genome-assembly--contig:-NODE-1096-length-11065-cov-1.452551_pt1 | contig 11065 bp, 15 predicted proteins | sample MGYA00242498_ERZ504578 | MGnify/ENA primary metagenome ERZ504578 (study PRJEB26092, sample SAMD00036229) | human gut metagenome | host: Homo sapiens | study: EMG produced TPA metagenomics assembly of... | reverse complement strand
CTTTGAGTTCTTTATGAACGGCTGGGAGATGGCCAACGCCTACTCTGAGATCAATGATCCATTGACCAGAGGGAGCGGTTTAGGGCACAGGAAGAGCTTCTGGCCCAGGGCGATGAGGAAGCCAACCATACGGACGAGGACTTCTTGAATGCGCTGGAGGTAGGTATGCCTCCGACAGGAGGAATCGGATTCGGTATTGACCGTATGGTCATGCTGCTGACGGATTCACCGGCCATCAGGGATGTGCTGCTGTTCCCCACCATGAAGACACTGGGCGGTTCGGATGGAGCGAAAAAGGTGGAAAAAGCAGCTTCGTCAGAAGTGAAAACAGAAGCAAAACCGGCAGAAAAAATTGATTTTTCCAACGTAAAAATTGAGCCTCTGTTTGAGGAAATGGTAGATTTTGAAACCTTTGCAAAGTCTGATTACCGTGCCGTAAAGATAAAAGACTGTGCCCAGTGCCCAAGAGTAAGAAACTTTTACAGTTTACCTTAGATGATGGTTCAGGCACAGACCGCACGATTTTAAGCGGAATTCATGAGTATTATGAGCCAGAAGACCTGATTGGAAAGACAGCGATTGCGAATTGTGAATCTGCCGCCCAGAAAGATGATGGGCATTGATCCTGCGGAATGCTGATCTCTGCGGTTCATGAGGAAGACGGACATGAGGGACTTCATCTCCTGATTGTAGATGACCGTATTCCGGCGGGTGCAAAGCTGTATTAAAGTCCATATTAAGTGTTCGGGTAATGGCCGGGGCGGGATTTGCGAAAATCCTGCCCCGGCTTATTGCGTTACAAAACGCACTTTTTATTAAGACAATCCGGCTCCCGCCTGTTATAATAAAATGAACCAGACCAGGAGGTGGCGGAATGAAGAATCAAAAGCATACAGTGAGAAAGGTCATTGATTATATTGAGGAACACCTGGAGGAGAAGCTGAATCTGGAGCAGATAGCGGAGCATGCAGGTTATTCCAGGTTCCATCTGAACCGGATATTCATGGAAGAGACGGGAGACACGATTCATAAATATGTGCAGGAGCGCAGGCTTACCATGGCGGCTGAGAAGCTGGTGGATACGGATATGGACATCACACAGATAGCCTACGATGCCGGGTACCAGTCCCAGCAGGCATTTTCTCTCGCATTTAAACAGGTATATTTATGTCCGCCCGGAGCGTACAGAAAACGGGGGATCTATCTGCCTGCAAAGAAACGGATTCAAATGCATCAAGCTCCTGTTTTACAATATATGGAGTTTGTGACAGAGGAATGGGAGGGATTGCAGCGTGAGCACCATACCTTATGTGATTGAACAGACAGGAAGAGGAGAGAGAAGCTATGATATATATTCCAGGCTTCTGTCGGACCGTATTATCTTTCTGGGCGAGGAGGTCAGCGACACCTCTGCCAGCCTTATTATAGCCCAGCTGCTGTTTCTGGAATCCACGGATCCGGACAAGGATATCCAGCTGTACATCAACAGTCCGGGAGGTTCTGTGACAGCTGGCTGGGCTGTATATGATACCATGCAGTATATTAAATGCGACGTTTCAACTATCTGCCTTGGACTGGCAGCCAGTTTCGGGGCCTTTTTGCTGGCAGGAGGAGCACATGGAAAACGCATGGCCCTTCCCAATTCCGAAATCATGATACACCAGCCCGCCATGCACGGAAATGGAATCCAGGCCCTGCCAGCGACATTAAAATTATGTCGGATTACATGCAGAAAAGCAGGCAGCGTTTAAACCGTGTTTTGGCGGTGAATACAGGACGCTCCGAGGAGGAAATAGCCAGGGATACAGAGCGGGATAATTTTATGAGCGCGGAGGAGGCATTGGAGTATGGACTGATTGATTCTATCCTTACAAGGCGGTAATAACTTTAAAATATAATAGATTATATATAAGCGCAGGCACTGTGCCGTGATACTCCTCCGGGGAGGACACAGAAGCCTGCGCTTTTGTTGTGTCTGAACCACATCCCTATACCTCTGCGGAGAGCCCGTACGCAACCCCGCATAAAGTATCAATGCCGGAAGAATGCCCAATGGCTGAGAATACGTTTAAAATCCTATCGGCAGAGGGAAGGTCTGTCAGGCTGTTGACAGCCAGGCTGAAATGGTGCTGCACAGAGCAGTCCAAAAAGGCGCGGCTGATATCATTGGTATCAAAACGGCGGGAAGTTATCTCCTGGCAGAGAGCGTGCGCAAATGGATGGCTTTCTTCTCCGCGCAGGATGAGTCCTGCCAGCACCCCGCACAGAAAATCATCACCGCTGGGCGTAAGGCCTATTCCCAGTCCAATGAGTCCTGCCAGGTGTTTGGCAGCATCTCCGTACAAATGCTGTTCCAGACATTCGCTGCATTGGAGGATTCGGCTTCTGGCTGCAGCCAGAATTAGGCTGTATTCTTCTTTGCCTGTAATCGCCTGTCCTTCCGTGGAATCGCAGAACAGAAGCCGGAATATGCCGGCCTGCGAGCTGGCGACGGCCTGACGGATCTGTGAAAGAAGCTCTTTGCAGGGAAACGGCCCGGGCGGGCAGGTTAACCGGGTGCAGCAAACTTTTTTCGGCAGGCACCCAAAAGACACTGTGTGCTCCGGAGAGGATATTATAATGCGGCTGCCGGCAATGGACACCTGCTGGCCTGGTTTAACCGGTAGAACTTCAAAAGCCCTGACATCCATGTCTGTTATGATGCTGATAGGAGACATGGGAGAGGATGCGGCCTGCAGGGCCAGAAGGCGCTCTCCTGCCTGAAGATTCACTGTTTTTTTGTAGACGGAGTGGACCGTCCAAAGACGGCACTCCTCCAGCTGCTGTGCTGCGTAGGCGGCAATGGCGGTGATGGTAGGATACATTTGCTTTCTCCCTGTGCTATGCTGTTTGTTGCACTTATAACAATGCTTCAACAATAAATTTTACCAGATTATCGAAAAAAACACAAAAACAAAATTTGAAATAATAAAGTTTTATACATGATAGACAAAAAAACATAATTTTTCCCCGCTTTCTCGTCATTGTTTTCTGACTGTGTATCTAATAAAATACAACGTAAGTATTGAAACGGTCAACGATTTACAGTCTGTAAGGAGGTAAAAAAATGTATGATTTAGTAATAACAAACGGAAAGCTGGTAACCCCTGACAGGATTTATGAAGCTGATATTGCGGTAAAAGACGGGGTCTACGCTGCCTTTCTTGCCAAGGGGTCGCAGGCGGCTGCAAAAGAAGTGATAGATGCAAAGGGATGCTACATATATCCGGGAATCATTGATTGCCACGCGCACCTGAATGAACCGGGATTTGAATACAGGGAGGACTTTGAGACCGGTTCCAGGGCAGCTGCGGCAGCTGGCTGTACCTGCCTGATTGACATGCCCTTGAACAATGATCCGTCTTTGATGAATAAGGAAATCTTTGACCTGAAGATGGGGCGCATCAGCAAGCACTCCTATGTGGATTTTGCCCTGTGGGGCGGTATTGTGGGGGATTATGACAATCAGCCCGGTTCGGTGAAGAACAACATGGCGGATCTGGTGGACCTGCACAAATGCGGCGTGGCTGCATTCAAAGGGTTTACCTGCCCCAACGGCGATTTGTTCCCAACCGTGAACATGGGCAATGTGAGAAAGGCTCTGGAAATCTTAAAGCCGTACGGGGCCCTGTGCGGTTTCCACTGTGAAGAGTTCGGTCAGGTACTGGAACGGGAAAAGGAGGCAAAGGCAAAAACCGGAAGGACCAGCGAAGAGAAAATCAGGGATTTCCTGGATTCCCATGATGTGTGGACCGAGTATGTTGCCACTAAAAATGTGATTGACATGGCCAGGCAACCGGGGGCAGAGTGCATATCTGCCATGTGAGCCACCCCATGGTGGCACAGGTTGTAAAGGACGCCATCCACGAAGGGCTTCCTATTACGGCTGAGACATGTCCACACTATCTTGGGTTTACAGAGGATTTTGTCTTTGAGAAGGGCGCTCCGGCCAAGTGTACGCCGCCTATGCGCAGGAAAGAGGATATGAACGGCTGTGGGATTATGTTCTGGACGGCACATTATCCTGTGTGGGAAGCGACCACTCACCGGCTGCGGATGAGGAAAAGGACAATTCCACAAAGGATATCTGGCATGCATGGGGCGGTCTCAACTCCATCCAGTTCTTCCTGCCCATGATGTTTGACATGGTGGTAAACAAGAAGGCTTAAGCCCCACCCTGATTGCCAGGGTGATGGACTACAATCCGGCCAGGGTATTCGGCCTCTACGGCCGGAAGGGGGCCTTTGAGCTGGGATTTGACGGGGACATTGTTATTGTTGATCCTGAGAAAGCCTGGAAATGCAGCCAGAATGAACTGCTGACCAAGGGGCATGTATCCTGCTTCGACGGTCTGGAAGGAAAGGGCGCTCCTGTATGCACCATCATCCGGGGCAAGGTGGTTGCCTCCGGCGGAACCTATAGGGAAGACGCTCTGGGCTACGGGGAATACGTGACACCGGTACATGACTGTTAATACGAGGAGAAGAAAATAAGGGTGATATTATGAGCGATGTAAAAAATGAAGTAAATAAGCAAACAGATTCATTGGCGCCGATTCAGGACAAGGACCGTATTATGGGTGGGGATCCTACCTGATGCTGTGGCTGGGAGGATGTATTTCCATCGGCACATTGACCATGGGGTCTGCCCAGCTGGACAAGGGGCTTAACCTGATGCAGGTATTTTTTGCGGTTCTGATTGGATCCACCATACTGGTTATCGGCATCTGTGCAAATGACCGTTTCAGCTACAAATCAGGCGCGCCCTATGCGGTTCAGCTTAAGAGCGCGTACGGCACAAAGGGAAACATTGTACCAGTTATGATCCGTGGGCTTCCCGCTATTGTATGGTACGGATTCCAGACCTGGCTGGGCGGCTCCGCCATCAACCAGATATCCATTGCCATATTCGGATATGACAATGTTGTGCTGTTCTTCCTCCTGTTCCAGGTGGTCCAGATTATATTATCAGTAAAGGGCTTCCACGGAATCAAATGGGTGGAGAACATCGGCGGCGTGGTAATCGTCAGCGCCATGCTCTATATGTTATTTGTATGCGTGACCCAGTACTGGGGCGTGATTGGTGATAAGCTCATCAGCAGGAAGGGTTCATGGGGAATGCCGTTCATCGCTGCCATCATCGCTTTCTTTGGCAACAGCACCACGGTTATGCTCAATGCCGGCGACTATTCCAGAGAGTTAAAGGGCGGTTTTTCCGTAGGAAAGCGCGGTGTTGCCTATTTTATCGCCATGGTACCAACACTGTCCTTCTGGGACTTATCGGCGCAATGGCTTCCCACGGCAACAGGGATTGCAAACCCCATCAACGCATTTTCACAGATGGTAACACAACAAGGTTCTGCTGGTGGCAACCCTTGGATTCATCCTTTTTGCCCAGATGACCACCAACCTGGCCAGCAACGTGGTGCCCCCTGCCTATGCGTTTATGGACGCATTTAAGATGAAGCACAGGACGGCCGTGATCCTGGTGGGAGTCCTGGCTGTATGTACCTGTCCGTGGATCCTGACCAACGACAGCTCCGCGGCAGGACTGGATCTGTTTGTTAAGATTTACACCGCTTTCTTTGGCCCGATCTTTGCCGTGCTGATCACGGATTACTACATCCTGCACAGGGGAAAGATGGAAGGAGCGGCCCTGGATGACCTCTACGATGATAACGGAACCCATTCAGGAATTAACTGGGCTGCCATCATTGCAACGGCAGTGGGCGCGGTAATCGGACTTGTCAATGTAGACATATCCTTCTTTACGGCAACCATACCTACAGGACTGGTATATTATTTCTGCATGAAGCATATGCCGTCCTGCCAACGTTTCAGGAAAGGGACTTCCCTGGAGAAGTAAATAGGAGGCAAAGCTTATGTATGATCTGTTAGTGAAAATGGAAGGATTGTTACCGCCCAGGCAGTGACAGAGGGGAATATCGGCATAAAGGACGGCAGGATTGCCGCCCTGCTGGAGGCCGGACAGGAGCCGGAGGCTGCAAAGGTGATTGACGCAAAAGGAAAATATGTATTTCCAGGAGCCATTGACACCCATGCCCACCTCAATGATCCGGGGTATGAATGGCGGGAGGATTATGAACATGGGACAGCGGCGGCAGCCATGGGAGGTTATACCACCATCATCGACATGCCCCTTCAAAATGAACCGGCCATGACGAACGCGGCAATTTTTGACAGAAAAGTGGAGAAGGTGGACTGTAACGCATATACGGACTACTGCTTCTGGGGCGGCCTGGTGCCGGATAATTTTGACGAACTGGAAGGCCTGCATGAGAAGGGCTGTGTTGCCTTCAAATCGTTTATCGGACCGGTATCACCTGATTACAGCTCCTTAAACTACGGGCAGGCCTATGAAGCCATGGAGAGGATTAAGGAATTTGGCGGACGTGCCGGCTTCCACTGCGAAGATTTTTCCATGATTAAATGGCAGGAAGCCAGGATGAAAAGAGAAGGACGTATGGACTGGCAGGGTTTTCTGGATTCCAGGCCGGTGATTGCGGAGATGGTTGCCACTGTGGATATGATTGAGATTGCCAAGCAACAGGTGCAAGGTACATATCTGCCACGTGAGCAGTCCCGACGTGGCCAGAAGATAAAGGAGGCCCAGCAGGCGGGCTATGATGTGACGGCGGAGACATGTTCCCATTATCTGAGCCTGACGGACCAGGATGTCCTTGCCAACGGACCTCTGTTCAAATGCGCGCCTCCCCTGCGGTCCAAGGAAGATGTGGACCGTCTCTGGACCTATGTGGAGGACGGTACCTTCAGCGGTATAGCAAGCGATCATTCTCCCTGCTCCTACGATGAGAAATTCAAAGAGATTCTGGGAAATAAAATCGAGAATGTATTTGACGTATGGGGCGGCATCAGCGGTATCCAGAGCGGCTTCCAGGTAGCGTTTAACGAGGGATGCGTAAAGCGGGGCGTGGATCCCAGGGTATTGGCAAGAGCATGGCCCTTAATCCGGCAAAAGCATTCGGCATATACGGGAAAAAGGGTGACATACTTCCGGGATTTGACGCGGACCTTGTGATTATTGACCCGGAAAAGGAGTGGGAGATTACAAGCGAATCCCTCCTGTATGTAAACAAGATTTCCGCGTTTGTGGGAATGAAGGGCAGGGGACTGCCTGTATGCACCATCATCCGCGGCAATGTGGTGGCTGAAGACGGAAAGATTACAGCAGAAAAAGGTGTGGGGACCCTGGTCAGGAGACTGAGCTGACAGAATGTGATTTTCAGACACTCCCCGGAAAAGGAGAAAGTATGAGTAATATGGTAGAAAATTTGAATTAAATCCGGAACTGGTAAAGAACGTGGATCCGGATCTGCAGCCGACGAAAAAACGTATTATGGGCCCCTTTCCTACGCGGCAAGCTTTATGGGAGGGTGCGTATCCATCGGTACCTTCTCCATGGGCGCCGGCTGATAGGCATTGACAGTGGGGCAGGCCATCCTTGCATGGTTATCGGATGTCTGGTCATCGCGGTGGCCTGGTAATCATTGGCAACTGCGGGCATAAGTACGGTATTCCTTACACGGTACAGCTTCGGAGCAGCTTCGGCACCACCGGCGTCAAGGTGCCCGGCCTGTTAAGAGGTATTCCTGCCATTATCTGGTTTGGTTTCCAGAGCTGGGTGGGAGCGGGAGCCATCAACAGCTGTCTGAGCATCCTGTTCGGTTTCAGCAACCTTCCCCTGGTCTATGCCCTGTTTACAATGCTGCAGGTTGCCCTGGCCATCAAGGGATTTGAGGGTATCAAGTGGCTGGAAAATATTTCCTGTGTATTCATCATCGCAATACTGGCTACATGCTGTATGTGGTCAAGACACAGTTCGCAACTGAGATTGATGATGTGTTCTCCGGAATCAAGGGAACATGGGGCATGCCTTTCTGGGCAGCCACCACCTCCTTCCTGGGAATCTATTCAACCATGATCATCAATGCATCCGACTATTCCCGTAACCTGGAAGGGAAGGTGGGACCCACCTTTACCGGAAGTATTTACACGGTTGCCATTCTGCCTGTAACGCTGTTTATGGGACTGATCGGGCTGCTTGTGACGGCTGCTACCGGCAACAGCGACCCGGTTGTGGTGTTCTCCACAACCATGGGAAGCAAGTTCCTCACAGTAGTGACATTGCTGTTTATTGCATTTGCCCAGGTCACAACCAATGTGCTGAACAATATCGTTCCGCCATCTATGTGCTGATGGAATCATTCCACATGAAATGGTCCCACGCCACCATCCTGGTAGGAATCCTCTCGGCATGCTGTATGCCGTGGAAGCTGGTGACGGATGATTCGGCAGCGGCTTAAGCCTGTTTACCCAGTTCTATTCCGCATTCCTGGGCCCGATTTTTGCCGTAATGGCGGTGGACTATTACATTCTCCGGAAAAAGAAGCTGAATATCAATCATATGTATGACAAGCAGGGCGTGTTCAAGGGAATCAACTGGGCGGCCATCATAGCCATCGTCATCGGCTCCCTCTGCTCTCTGGTCATCGTACAGCTGTCCTGGTATGTGAGCCTGATTCCCACGGGACTTGTGTATTACTTCCTGATGAAGAACATGAAGAGCGCAAAATCATTCCGCACAGGAACCATTTTCCAGGAGCAGGAAGGCTAGTTATCAGCACTGGGCCGGCGACAGCTTCAGGTTCTCCTCCAGGAATGCCAGTGTCTCGTCCAGCAGTTTTTCCGTAAACGGGTTTTCCTCATCCCGGTCAAAGTCGTGGCCATCGCAGGAGCGATGAACTGCCATGGGCGGAAACGGTTTGACAGCTCCAGGAATTCCCCGTAGGGCACATCATTGTCACGGGTGCCGTGAGCGCAGAAAAGGGGGCAGGGAAGGGCGGTGCAGGCGCGCAGGGTGTAGTCCAGATAGAAATATTTATCCCTGCCTTCATACAGAAGGGAACGCCAGGATCCGGTCTGTCTTGCATATACATAAATGCTGTAGTGGGTGTCCAGGCTTCCGGCCGTGTGGAGGTCAGCACCGGCCTGTTCCAGGCAGGACACATCCACGGCCGGAAGGGAGCAGTAAAATCCGCTGGGTGTCTCATACCAGTGGTCGCACAGGAATCCGTATCCGTAGTAGGAGAGGATCCCAGCGGGTACGGCAGGCAGGTTACCTTTGGCCCCGGCTAAGAGGCAGAGATATGCTCCGGCGGAACGGCCCCACAGGAAGAACGGGAGATTGCGTCCGCAGTATATTTCGGGATGATTTATGTAATGGGTGATGGAGGAACAGACATCACCATTATGGTATCCAGCCTGGCGGCGGGCGCAAGGGGGTAGTCGTAGGATACGATGATATATCCGGCCCGGGTCAGGGTATCTATATGCCTGCGGGGCAGATCCTCCCTGCTGCCGTACAGCAGCCCTCCCCCATGGAAGTAAAGGATACAGGCTTTTGCATCTGTATCCTTTTCTGAATATACAGTTGCATACTTTGGATAAGCTGGATGTTCCAGGTTTATCTCTCTTTTTTCCGTCATAATGGTGTTCTCCTTTGTGTAATAGATAAGTTATATTTAAAGATATTATAACATGAGACCGGAGAAAAAGTGGGATGTGAAAAAATTAGCAATAGGGTATAAAATGGATAAAAATCATAGGGAGATTTGCATAAATACATAATTGAAAAAAGAACGTTGTTTTGCAATAATATAAATATAAAAAAGTTGACCCAAAAAGGCCTTTAACAAAGAATGAAAGCGAGGAAGTAAATATGAGTTATTTAAATGATCAGGTAGGATACAGAGAGGAATTACTGGCAACACGTTCTGTAATCAAGAAAGAAAATTATGTTCTGCTGGAACCGGACGGTCTGGTTAAGAACAGCATCCCTGGTTATGAGAACTGCGATGTAACCATTCTGGGATCACCTGCCATGGGAGCTACCTTTGCGGATTATCTGGTTACGGTAAAGGAAGGCGGAAAAAACAGCGGCATTGGCGGTGAAGGTCTGGAGACGTTCATTTATGTACTGGCCGGCGAAGTGGTTGTCAAGAATGCCGACAAGGAAGAGAGCCTTACCGAGGGCGGTTATATCTTCTCCCCTGAGAGCGTTAAGGTTTCCTTTGAAAACAAGAGCGGCAAAGAAGCCAGGCTGTATGTATATAAGCGCAGATATGAGAAGATTGAGGGATACAGCGCATTTACGGTAGTGGGAAATGCCAATGATATTCCCTGGACAGAATATGAGGGAATGGACAACTGCCACATCAAGGATTTCCTTCCGGCAGCAGGTAATTTCGGATTTGATATGAACATGCACATCCTGAAGTTCAAGCTGGGAGCGTCCCACGGCTACGTGGAGACACATATCCAGGAGCACGGAATGTATTTCCTGTCAGGCAAAGGCATGTACAGGGCTGACAATGACTGGGTACCGGTAAAGGCCGGAGATTACATGTTCCTGGACGCATATTGCCCGCAGGCATGTTATGCGGTGGGACGTGAAGAGGATTTCGCGTATATTTACTCCAAGGATTGCAACAGAGACGTGCAGTTATAGAATATTGAGAAGAAGCGGGGTGCTGATATGAAACTTTCCCATGATGAGTTAAAGGGGTTAATGAAAATAAACTGATGCAGGCGGGGCTGAAGGCGGGTCATGCGGATATGACGGCTGATGTCCTCACCTGGTCTGACGAAAGGGGTTATCACTCCCACGGGGCTGTGCGCGTGGAGTATTACAGCGAGAGGATTGCCAAGGGCGGCATCACGGTTGATCCGAAGTTTGAGTGGAGGGAGACAGGACTTGTTCCGCTGTCTTTGAAGGGGACAACGGCTGCGGATATGTAGCGTCTGTGCTGGCCATGGAAAGGGCATCGAGATGGCAAAGAAGTCCGGCATCGCAGTGGTTGGCATCCGCAACATTTCCCATAGCGGCTCCATTGGTTATTATACGGAAATGGCCGCCAAGGCGGATCTGGTGGCGATTGCATGCTGCCAGTCCGATCCGATGGCAGTGCCGTACGGCGGGATAGAGC
>ENA-OQCK01001094-OQCK01001094.1-human-gut-metagenome-genome-assembly--contig:-NODE-1094-length-11084-cov-1.671625_pt1 | contig 11084 bp, 11 predicted proteins | sample MGYA00242498_ERZ504578 | MGnify/ENA primary metagenome ERZ504578 (study PRJEB26092, sample SAMD00036229) | human gut metagenome | host: Homo sapiens | study: EMG produced TPA metagenomics assembly of... | reverse complement strand
CTTGCGATTGCACCGAAGCAACCTGTGACTGGAAAGAACTGCAACCGGGAGAGAGCGGAACAGTCACGGTCAGTTACGAAGCAGAACAACCGGGCGATTTTTATCGAACGGTGGAGATATATGGAAATATTCCCAATAACTCACTGATGATGAGTTTTATCGGGACAGTTCAATAGAACAATTAACTGGAAAAGAAAGGAGTTCCTGCCTACAGACTCACGAACTTTAGCAGAAACTCCCGGACTTTTCCTCATTCAATAACTAATAAAGAAGGAGGTAACAGCAAAAGTAGTAAATTTAGAGAAAACAAAAAAGAGGTTGGAATCACCTGTTTCAGGAAATGATACTGGACAAAGAACTGAAACAAACAAATTTAAAACCCATCAAAATAATACAGAAATGGGAAAGAAAATCATCGGCGTCATCTCTTTTGCCGCAATCGCCGTGGCGGCTGGCTGGAATTATCAGCAGAATACAAATGAAGTTGAGTTTTCAGACTTAACAATTGCAAACATTGAAGCTTTAGCCAGAAATGAAGGTGAAGGAATATTTCCTGCGTGCCAAAAGAATAAAGGTTCAGGAGATTATGCTTATATTCCTTTCTGTGTAGATGGTACTTGCAAAAGTAATACATGGGAACAAAAAGGAAAGTTAGATGTGAACTATTGTTCTGAATAATAACTATAGGACAGTGTATTAAATATTTTAATACGCTGTCCTAATAAACTTTATTAAAATGAATAAACTCTACATTATAGTTATATTATGCCTACTAATAATGCTGGGTGTTGTCCAGAAACAATCAAATTTCCTCATGAGACATCCTTGGATCAACAGCTAATGCCACTACAAGGGATTACAAATCCAATAAGAGTAGATATAAAATACCCTTATTTAATACTACAAAATATGAAACTACAAGACAGTTTGTTTCATATTTACAATTTAAGTGATCAAAAGTTAGTCTATGCATTTGGAACAAAAGGGCAAAGCCCTAAAGAATATGCTGCACCTTGGCTATTCCAAACCCAAACATCTAATGTTCTAATAGGCGATATTGGGAAAAGACAAATTAATTACTACAACATAGATAAAGACAAAGGCTTTTTACTACAAAATAGTAAAAATGCAAAATATATCAATGGTATAAATGACGCAGCTTTCATTAATGATTCTTTATTCATTATTGATGATAAATATGCAAGTCCTAACATTCAATTATTGAATATAGATAACGAAATTCCACTAAAAACATGGTGTTATAGGAATTCTAATATCCTTGACTATATGGCAGATCCAATATGGGAAATGTATATGCAAATGATAATCGCATTGTTTTTTGTTACGGCTACAAAAAGCAAATAGACTTTATGGATATAAATTTCAATTTAATAAAAAGGTTGAATTTTGATAATTCCGTTTCACAAATAAAGAACACATCGGAGGGACAAGGAGATGAAAAAATTTGTTATATCTATGCTTATTTAGGAAAAAAGTATTTATATGCGTTGTTTTAGGTACTTCTTGGAATGAAAATAGGGCTAATTCTACATGTGGAACTATTTTAGAAGTATTCGACTTGGATGGAAATCCTAAAGCAAAATATCACTTAAAAGGGAGGCGTCCCGTGTATTTTGCTGTCGATGAGAGAAATTCCGTACTCTATGGAGCAGGGAAAATGGAGAACCTGAAGATCATTTAATAGTATATCATTTAAACGGATTATCATAAAATGGAATTTTGTAAAACTAACATCGTTTATTTTCTTATTATATTAGTTTGTTTTGGTTGTACAAAAACAAAAAAAGCAAACAAAATATTAGAAAAACAAATTGCAACATTAAAAGATGATTGTATTATATTCCCAAATGACATGATCCCCTTTTGTTTGGGGAATGAATATCCAGACACAACGTTATTGGATCGTTCTTTCAAAATGATTGTATACATAGATAAGGAAGGATGTACAAACTGCAAATTACGTTCTCTCATTCCTCTTTATATGTTTATGACCGAATATAGAAACCTAGAAAATTTCGGAGTTATTATTATTTTAAACACGAACAATATAGATTCTGCAAAACAGATCATAAAAGAAATAAATTTTAGTGCAACAGTTTTTTTTGATTTGAATAATTCATTCAAACTTCTAAATCCACATATACCTCAAGAAGAAAGACTTCAAACATTTCTTATTAACGAAAACGGCCATGTCCTATTAGTTGGGAGTCCTATACGAAATAGCTCTTTAAGGGATCTGTATCTGGAACAGATCACCGGCTTGCAAAATCAAGAAGCATCACCCAAGACAATCCTCGAAATGGACAAGGTTGAATATGACTTGGGAACGGTCAAAGAGGGAAACACCAAGAAGCAAATTATTACCGTCCGAAATACCGGAATAAGCGTTTTCAAGCTGAAAGGCTTCACCACCTCTTGCGATTGCACCGAAGCAACCTGTGACTGGAAAGAACTGCAACCGGGAGAGAGCGGAACAGTCACGGTCAGTTATGAAGCAGAACAGCCGGGAGATTTTTATCGAACGGTGGAGATATATGGAAATATTCCCAATAACTCACTGATGATGAGTTTTATCGGGACAGTCGAATAAAATATTAACAGGAAAAGAAAGGAGTTCCTGCCTATAGCCTCACAAACTTCAGCAGAAACTCCCGGACTTTTCCTCATTCAATAACAAATAAAGAAGGAGGTGACGGCAAAAATAGTAATTTTGAAACAAACGACAAAAGGGTTAGAAATCACCCGTCCTGGGAAATAATACCAGGCAAAGAACTGAGACAAATGAATTTAAAAACCATCAATATAATACAGATATGGGAAAGAAAATTTTGGGCGTTATCGCTTTGGTTGCGATCGCAGCAGCAACTGGTTGGAATTATCAACAGAATAAACAAGAAGTGGAATTCTCTGATTTGGCGTTGGCTAATGTAGAAGCGTTAGCTACAATGAGAGTAGTGAACATTGTGAAAGACTTTGTTACTATTGGCCAAGTACATATTGTGTTCTGGAAACATCCACTTCATATATTTATTGTATGGAGAAATTTCCTAAATAAAAAGTACTATACAAAAATACGGAGGTGCATTTAAACCTGTACCTCCATTAAAAAGTTGTTATATGAAAAATTTGATTTATTCATTATTTTTATTTGTATCTTTCTACTGCACTGGACAGGACAGTATTAGAGTTGCAGGATATGGTTCTATGTCAAATTTACCACCTCAACCTTCAAAAAAAGGAGAAATAGCTCATTTTGAATTTAGTCATTTGCAAAAAAACACAACGTTAGAAGTTACTTTATGGTGTTTTAAAGAAAGCTTTGAAAATATAAGTAAGACAGTCATTTTACATGAGCAGTTAAATATAAAAGAAAATCCGAGAGTCGATATTATAATTCAGAAAAATAAGATTAATCAAATCGAAATATGTTGTAATTTCATTGGTAAATTCTTTTCTGGTCATCCTTTAAGATCTGATACAACAATTACATCTTATATAATAAAATCTTTACCAAGAACAAAAGAAAAAGTTGTACCAGTTATGCTATTTATTGAAAAGGGAAATCCAATAGGAAATAGCATATTAGATAAAATAACAAATCTACATGAATTTGAGATCGATAAAGACAAACGTATTCTAAAAGAATTGTTTTCTTATTCATTCTTCATTTAAAATATTAACCTATCAATTAAAAGAAAAATGAAAATTTATTTTTACATTGTTATATCTTTGTTATTGATATGTTCATGCAAAAAGGAATCAGGTATAAGTGAAAAACACCACTTTATTCAGTAAAGAAGATTTCAAGCAAACTATTTCTTTGAAAGGTAAAATTATTGAGATTGATTCTCTTTGGAAACCTATACGAATCTGGGTACACGACTCTTCCTTAGTGAGTATTGATATGTATTGCGATTATTTTGCACAAATTTATGATAATAAAAACGGCTTCAAAAAAACAGAGAATATTCCGCGAGGAATCGGACCGGGAGAATTTCTGAATTGCTGGTCATTGCAGTTCTACCTTGATAAAGTTTGGGCTTTCGATATGCAACAAGCAAAAATGAATGCATATAAAATATCTGATTTTTTAAATAAGAAAAATATTTCACCTGTAAACTCTATCAAATTTAACAGTGGTGCTCCAACTAGTGTTGCCGTGTTGCCTGATAATTCCTTCTTATGTTCAGATTTAACTGATTCCGAAAATTTAGTAACACATTTTGATACTTTAGGGAACAAAGACAATAAATATCAAGTTGGATATCCTGAAGTATCAATCAATAATATCCCTGAAAACTTAAAAAAGCGCTTTTGGGAAAATAGAATATATTATAATCACTATAACAATAAGATTGTTATTTTTTATACATATTCAGATCTTATTGATATATACAATTCTGATATGAAACTTATGCATCGAATACAAGGACCAGATAATTTTATACCTATTTTGGGGAACCGAAAAGTCGAAAATCATGATTTTGCTTATATAATTCCCGAACAAACCAAATTTGCATATTTATTTGGAGTATTAACTGATTCTGAAATTTGGGCATTATATTATGGAATATCTCCAAAACGAGGAGAAGAAATGCAACATACTATTTTTGTTTTCGATTACCAAGCAACCCTTTACGACATTATGAGCTAGATATTCCTATTACATTCTTTTGTGTAGACTCTAAAATGAAATATATTTATGGTCTTTCCGAACAACCGGATCCTGTCATTATACGATACCAATATTAAATATTTCTCACACACAAATATATTAATAATATATGCCAGTAATACCTCTTTTACTCCTACTATTTTTCCTTTCTGCTTGTTCCTCTGCGGAGAAGAAATCATTAATTCATGCCTTCAAATTTGCGGATAAAAACAGGCAGGAGTTAAAACGTATATTGGAACAGTATCAAGAAGACTCCCCAAAATTTGCAGCATCTCATTTCATCATCCGAAATATGTTAGGGAAACAGTCGGTGGACACAAACTCCATCAAAGCCTCTCAACCCTATTTTGATGCGTGGGCTACCTACTTTGAAAAGTACGGTCGATATAAAAACGGTGCCCACTATGTTATTTGCGATAGTATCAATCGGCTGCATCCAAATAAAAGAGTGCATACTCGATATATACCAGATCTTCAACACATATCCGCTGATTTTCTAATCCGCCACATCGACTATTGCTTCCATATATGGCAACAATATCCGTGGTGTAAAGACATTGACTTTGACACATTTTGTAAATACATTCTTCCATATACGACAAGTAACTGTTATTGGGAATATGCTTCTGATTTTTTTTCTTCAAAAATATGCAGAACTGCGAGACACTGTTCAACAAAAATCATACAAAGAAATCGGAGCTATCCTGTCGAAAGATGTTGACAGGACCTTTGCTCAAAATTGGGTGCTTTTTACTCGAAAATATCCGGGATTGCTTCCCACCACCTTTGAAAACCTTGCAAAAGCACAGATCGGGACCTGCCTGGAAGCAAATATCTATAAAATCGCTGCATTACGGGCAAACGGTATTCCGGCAGCTTTAAATACTTTTCCCAACTGGGGTAATGCCAATTCTCCCCATTTCTGGACGGAAATAATCGGAGATGAACACATTGAGAAATTGTACGATAATACCCAACGGCCATACATTTCAGATAGTGATATACTGGTCGACAATATATTCTGGAAAAACACCTACAGCCCGACAGTAAAGATACACTCCCCCATGTTTCCATACAATACTGTAGAACGATTCCAAAGGTGTACAGGATTAATTATGAGATACAACAAAACTGTTTGGCACTCAAAGCAAAAGAAGAAATTCCCGATTTCTTCAGGAACCCGGGAATAGAGGACATTACGGATAAATACATCGTGTGCAAAGACATCGAAGTTCCCCTATGGGACAACAAACACAAAAAAGAATATGTCTATTTATGCTGTTATGACGATAATAATTGGATTCCGGTATGTTGGAGCATCCCAAGAAAAAAACAGGCCTTATTTACTAAAGTCGGTGTGAATGTGCTTTATCTGCCGGCTTACTACGAAAACGGGGCAATCATCCCGGCAGGAAGTGCTTTTATTCTCAAAGAGAATGGAGAATTAAAATGTTTTTCTGAAGAAGCAGACAAAAAGGAAATATCTGCAACATTCTACTCGAAAACTCCATACCGCCTACACACTGCATTGCAAGCAGCCGGAACGGTCGGAACCCGTTTTTCCGTTTGCAACAAGAAAGATTTGTCAGACAGTCTGAATGTATATACGATTGAGAAACTACCTTTTTATGAAGACAGTTTCAAAATTCCGACAAACAAGAAATACCGCTATTTGATTTGCGATTTTCAAAACACTCCGGCTTTCCAAGATGCTTATTCCATTGCAGAAATAAAGATTTTCGGAAAAAACCGGCAACAGTTGGAAGGGAAGCTGACAGGAACAAAAGGAATAAGTGACAATAAACTCGAAAACGTAATGGATGGAGACAGGGTCTCGTTTTATCAACCTGATAAATCAGAGAAACGCCAATATATCGTTTTCGACCTCGGCCAACCTCGTGAAATCGAAAAGGTCGAGTTTTACCCAAGGAGCGATGACAACAGAATCGTCACCGGAGAATTATATGAATTATTCTATTGGGATAAGAAATGGATTTCATTAGGCCGGCAATATGGTAAAGAAAACAGGCTGGCATTTTATAATATACCTCAAAATGCCCTATTCCGCATTCATAACCATACGCGGGGAAAAGAACATAGGCCGTTTACTTATGAGGAGGGTAAACAGGTGTGGTGGTAAATTTATAGAAAACAAGAAAGAGGTTGGAATCACCTGTTCCGGGAAATGATACTGGACGAAAGGTTCAAATAATAGAATTCAAATTCCTAAAAACAAAATAAAATGGGAAAGAAATTTTTTGGCGGTAATAGCCTTTGCAGCCATTGCCGTAGCGGCTGGACTGGAATTATCAGCAGAACAAACAGGAAGTGGAATTATCGGATTTGGCACTTGCTAATATAGAGGCTTTAGCAAGATATGAAGATGACGAATGTCCTAACGGATACCTCACCGAATATGATGAAAAAGGATGTTGGTGCTATAGATATTATCCAAATGTGAAAGAAAAAGACTGGACATGTTAATAAAAAAATTGCGTTAGTGCTTTATTCCCTCTCTAAAGTATTTGTAGGGAGAGAATCTGCACTAACCTCTTTTTAATGGAATATATAGAAACTAAAATATTAGTGATATGCAAAAAATATATACATATTATTATTGTTGTTCGTTTTTTTTTTCGAGTTGTACAAAAAAAGTGACAACAGAAGTTTATCAAACAAACGTGACAATGTCATTAATCTTCACAGTAAAGTTAAAGAAATAGGAACAGAAGATGTTTTAATCAATCGATACTCACAACCCTTTCTACTTGACCGGTATTTAATTATAGGGGATTATGTCTCAAAAGACAGCCTTGTGCATATATTTGATAAATATGATTTCAAGTATATTTGTAGCACTGCTTTCTTGGGGCCTGGTCCTACGGAAATCACAAGTTTTGGTTCTGTCTGTATTAATGAGGATGACCGGGAATTTTATATTTCAGATTATGGTAAACAAAAAATATTCACTTACAAGCTTGACAGTGTACTTTCAAATCCCCTCAATTATATACCTACAGTTAAAGTGAATTTGAATCAAGAACAAATACCCAATAGATATTATTACATAAATGATTCACTATGTTATGCTTCTATAATAACACCGACCGGTCGTTCCGGTTTTAATCAATCTGGGGCAATTTGGAATATGATGACCGGAAAAATTACACAGCTCAAATACACTCATCCGGAAATAGAAAAAAACGTGTCAATATTGCAGTATCCATAAAAATAAAACATTTGTAGAGTGTTATGATCATCATGATTTAATGACCATATATGATTTGGAAGGGAATTTAAAATGCAATATATATGGTTCTAAATGGAATAACAAAACCTCTAATAAACAAAAATATTATGGTTCTGTGATCTTTGCCAAAGATAAAATTGTAGCCTCTTACTCTGACGGGAGAGATAATTTCGGTAAACAAAGCAGGCCTACAACTTTATTAGTCTTTGACTTAAAAGGCAATTATCTTAAAACAATAGAAATAGGATACAATATATTGGAATTTTGTTACGATGAAGAAAACAATCGGATTATCATGTCTTTTGACGATGATATACAATTGGGTTATTTAGAGTTAGGTAATATTGTGTAATAATCTATATGAAACGATGGATTGACATCCTATTGGATTTTTTCCTTGCCGTGGTGGGGTTGGCTATTCTTTGGGTTTTCGCCCAAGTCTTCCTCTTCGCCTCCTTTCATATCCCAGCGACTCGATGGAGCCGGAGCTAGTCGAAGGGGATTTTGTAGCGGTCTGGAAACCGGTGCTCGGTGCACGACTATTCAACCTCAACGCAACATTGCGATTGGAGCAAGTCGAAATCCACAGGGTTTCCGGATTCCGCAATATCGAAAGGAATGACATACTGGTTTTCAACTTTCCGCATCCGAACAATTGGGACAAGATCGAGATGCACATTTTGAAGTACTATGTCAAACGATGCATCGGACTGCCGGGAGACACACTTTCCATCAAAAACGGTCAATTTCGAATAGAAGGAGTAAACGAACCGCTCGGAAACATCGCGTCACAACAAAAAATCGGACAGACTTCACCAGAAGAGTTTCCGGGTGGTGTATATCGCAGTTTCCCGTATGATTCCATTATCGGTTGGAATATTCAGAACTTTGGGCCACTCTATATACCTAAAGCCGGTGACCAGTTACCGATGAGCCGGAAGAACTATCAGTTATATCATAAACTAATCTCTTGGGAACAAAAAGCTAAAGTCGAATATAAAGATTCAACCGTTTTCCTTGATGGCAAACCAATAAAAGACTACTGCTTTCAGAAAGACTATTATTTCATGGCCGGAGACAAAGGAGAAAATTCGCAGGATTCACGTTATTGGGGGTTACTACCGGAGGAATATATTGTCGGGAAAGCAGCTTTCATTTGGAAATCGGTTGACCCCTATACCGGTGAATTTCGATGGGAACGTTTTTTTAAAGCAATACACTAATTAATCTCAATACGAAAAATATGAGTACGATTTTTTTTATATGCCTCCTTATTTTATTGTCATCCTGTACTTTTAATAAGGATAACCGGCTGGAATATGCTTTACGATTCGCCGAAAACAACAGGACAGAATTAGAAAAAGTGCTCGATTATTATTCCACAGACCCTGAAAAACTGGCAGCAGCCCGTTTCCTTATTGTAAATATGCCATATCATTATGGTTATGAATGTTGGCAACAGGACACTATTAAACAAATATTGGCCGATGCTGTTAAAAGAAAATCCGTTTACGGAGAAGACTTACTGATTATAGATAAAAAACATCTGGATAAATGGAGTTCCTATTCGCATTATTACGGAGAAAAAATATATGACTCCAAAATAATAACTGCCGATTATCTGATCGAAAACATAGACCTCTCTTTCGAAGTCTGGAAGAAATATCCGTGGAATAGGCATCTCTCTTTCGATGATTTTTGCGAGTTTATCCTCCCTTACAGGATAGCCAATGAGCCACTCAGCAACTGGCGAAAAAAATATTATGAACACTATATGTCCAAGTTGGATTCCCTTTATAAAGGAACGGATGTTATCGACGCATGCAGCGCTGTCAACCAGGTTCTCAAAAAAGAATGGTTTTATTATAATACAGATTTTTCTCTGCCCCATCTCGGAGGCGATTATCTTTTCACCACCCGGGTAGGATATTGCAGGGATGCCTGCGATGTGGCAACTTATGCAATGCGATCGGTCGGGATTCCTATCACAACAGACTATTATATCTACTCGCCGGATCTAAGGACCTGGCATTGTTGGAATGTAGTCAGGGATACCACAGGCCAGTGTTATCCTTTCTGGTATACAAAAGATGAGGTGGTACGCTCCGTAGCCAATGACGGCAGGCGCAAAGGGAAAGCATACAGGGATTGTTACGGCATGCAGAACGGGCGCTTCAAAAAGTGGGCAACAGATAACACCGTACTTCCTTTTTTCAGGAATTGTTTTGTCAAAGATGTCACGGACAATTATTCGGGGCTGAATGAAATTTCTTTACCGATAGCTGTCTCAGGGTGCAAATATGCGTATCTCGGAATATTCAAAAATGGAAGTTGGGAGCCTGTCGATATTGCACAGATTGAAAAAGGACATGCAGTTTTTCATAATATCGAGCCGGATATTGTATTCCAGCTTTTATATGTGAATAATGGTAATATCAAAACATATGGCTATCCGTTTGTTTATGACAAGCAAAGAATTATCTATTTCAAACCGGATACGTCGCAACAAGAAATTGCTTGTTTAAAAAGGAAGTATCCTTTCAGGAGTATCTTTTTAAATATCTGAACCGAAATGTCATAGGAACTACAATAGAAGGCAGTAACTCTGTATCAGGCATAAAACAACTGTTATATCGGTTCACCGATACACTCTTTACAAACCGCAAGGCTATTTCATTCAGCCAGCCGTGTCAATTTCGTTATTTACACCTGAATTCACCTATCGATCATAGGGTGGAACTGGCAGAATTTGTTGTTTTCCGCGACACTTCCGAGACTCAAGCCATTCCTCTACAGTTATACCGCAATGTGGAAGGATTATATCCTACAGACCAATACTCTGCCAAATGTGTGTTGGATGCAATCCGCTAACTTTTTCAGGTCTCGAGAAGATAATGCGACATTAATCTTTGACATGGGAAATGTGACTGAATTCAAGAAAATACTGGTTATCCCCCGAATGATGATAATTCATCGAACCCGGAGATCATTATGAATTATTTATCAGAATGGATCGGACGGATGGAAATCTTTAGGACAGCAAATTGCAAGTAGTAAAGAATTGTATTTCACCGTACCTCATGGGGCGATATTCTGGCTTCGTAACTTAACAAAAGGGCATGAAGAACAGCTATTTTT
>ENA-OQCK01001093-OQCK01001093.1-human-gut-metagenome-genome-assembly--contig:-NODE-1093-length-11085-cov-3.018617_pt1 | contig 11085 bp, 13 predicted proteins | sample MGYA00242498_ERZ504578 | MGnify/ENA primary metagenome ERZ504578 (study PRJEB26092, sample SAMD00036229) | human gut metagenome | host: Homo sapiens | study: EMG produced TPA metagenomics assembly of... | reverse complement strand
CGATGACAAATCTTCAAGAGTTATTATTAAAACCCGTCTGGCAGATGACAGGCGAAGAGTTCATATTCCTAAGCAAACACGCTTCCAACCAAACGGAAGCGCAACCGCAGCCCATCACGGACATGGAAAGGAAGTATGTGTACGGAATACCGGGCATTGCCAAACTGTTCGGGTGCAGTCTGCCCACCGCCAACCGTATAAAGAAAAGCGGAAAGATTGACAAAGCCATTACGCAAATAGGGCGCAAGATTATCGTTGATGCGGAACTTGCCCTTGAACTGGCCGGAAAGAAAACCGGAGGACGAAAATAACGGGAGGTGTACTTATGGATTATATGAAAGACAACAAGGAAATATCGGCAGAAGAAGCCGTAATCCTTTGGCAAGCCTCACGTTTGAGCCTGTCGAAAAGTTATGAAAAAGCACCGGAGATTCTCAAAGTACATGGTTCCGTCATAGGGACATTGGGGAATTTCAGTGCATCCATCGGCAAAGCCAAGAGCAAAAAGACGTTCAAATGTGTCGGCTATCGTAGCCGCCGCATTGAAGAACGGCACAGTGCTGCGATATGTGGCTGAACTTCCGGAAGACAAACGGAAAATCCTTTATGTGGACACGGAACAAAGCCCTTATCATTGCCTGAAAGTCATGAAACGTATTTTGCGGATGGCCGGGCTTCCCGATGACAGGGACAATGAAAATCTTGAATTTCTTGCTTTGAGGAAATACACGCCCGAACAGCGTATCAGGATTGCAGAGCAGGCTATCTACAATACCCCCAACATAGCCCTTGTAATCATAGACGGTATTCGTGATATGGTATATGACATCAACAGCCCCGGCGAATCCACACGCATCATATCCAAACTGATGCAGTGGACGGACGACAGGCAGATACATATCCATACGATACTGCATCAGAACAAAGGGGATGAAAATGCGAGAGGGCATATCGGTACTGAACTGAACAACAAGGCAGAAACCGTACTCCTTGTGGAAAAGGACAAGAACAACGGGGATATAAGTAAAGTATCAGCCATGCACATAAGGGCAATGGACTTCGAGCCTTTCGCATTCCGTATCAACGACAATGCCCTGCCCGAACTTATGGAGGGTTACAAGCCCGAAGCCAAGAAACCGGGAAGGCCGGAAGAGGAAAAGTTTGACCCTTACAGGCACATCACCGAACAACAGCACCGCATCGCACTGGAAGCGGTTTTCGGACTGAAAGAGGAATATGGCTACAAGGAGCTGGAAAATGCCTTAATCAAAAGCTATACGTCAATAGGTGTAAAGCTGAACCATCAAAAGGCGGTACCGCTCATCACCATGCTTCGCAACAAACGGATGATAGTGCAGGAGAACGGCCGGAAATACACGTTCATGCCCGACTTCCACTATTAGCCTGTTGTTTGTAATCGCTTCACTTTATTCTGTGGGTCTATATATTAGGAATAAAGCGAAAGCGGTTGCAGGAAGTACAAAACCACTTCACTTTACTACCGTATCCTATATATACGAAAATAAAGTGAAGTGGTTATACAGACCGTACTTCTTAAAATGGTACGGGCGAAAAGAAAAACGAATCAATTTAGCAACCAATTTACCAACTACTAAAACAATCATTTTATGGATATACAGACAGCCAAGCAAATCAGGATAGCAGATTTTCTGCACAGTTTGGGATATTCTCCCGTCAAGCAACAAGGTATCAACCTGTGGTATAAATCACCGTTAAGGAAGAAGCAGAAGCTTCGTTCAAGATAAATACCGAACGTAACCAATGGTATGACTTCGATGCGCCCATATAGGCTACACAATAAATATCTCTATGGCAAGAGATTAGGTTAGAGTTCAACAGACCTATCCTCAACGACTTAGCTGGAGGAGAAATCCAAAGGTGACAAAAGCATGTCGGTAAAGTCATTAGTCAGCTAAATACCAAGCTGCGACTGCATGGCGAGAGGAAAAGACAGACACAAGGATGAAGCCTGATTGGTTGAACGATAGTTCTGCTGCACACGTACCAGCCCCGACGAAAGGTATTTGATTCACGTCGGGCTGAAGCACCCCATGTAAACCGAAATTACAATGGAGCAGGAGCTGGCTTCAGAGCAACCACAATAAGTGGAATAGGAACGTAAGTCGCATCCGACAGTCTGCCGAGCCAAACAGTTATTGTGAAAGCAAATGGGGATTCCCTAAATCAGAATGCCGTAAGGCTATGGGCATAGGACCTGAATATCTGACATGGGAACGGAGCTTCCGTAGTAGTCCGAGCAAGGGAAAGTCTTGTACATGGCGAAGGGAAGCAGTTAGATAACTTAATACAAATAATGGAAAATGTGTGAGACATTATGAGAAGTCCTGAGCAAGTATTAAAAGCTTTAAACAAGCATGGTAAAGTTTCGGATTACAAGTTCGAAAGGCTGTACCGTATCTTATTCAATGAGGAGATGTTTCATGTTGCTTACCAGCGTATTTACGCCAAACCAGGCAATATGACACCCGGTACGGATGGGAAAACCATCAATCGATGAGTCTTCAAAGAATAAACAAAGTCATTGCATCTTTGAGAGATGAGTCTTACAAGCCTAATCCGGCAAAAAGGATATACATACCCAAGAAAAACGGTAAGAAAAGACCGCTTGGAATTCCTTCCTTTGAGGACAAACTTGTACAGGAGGTGGTGCGCATGATTCTTGAAGCCGTCTATGAAGAGGTGTTTGCAAACACCTCACATGGATTCAGACCAAACAGAAGCTGCCATACCGCATTGACCCATATCCAAAAGACATTTACAGGTACAAAATGGTTTGTGGAAGGAGACATTAAAGGATTCTTCGACAACATAGACCACAATGTATTGATTGCAACTTTGCGGAAACGGATTGCCGATGATAGATTTCTAAGGCTTATCCGCAAGTTGTTGAATGCGGGATATATTGAAGACTGGAAGTTTCATAATACAAACAAGGGAACTCCACAAGGCGGTAATATCAGTCCTATACTGGCAAACATTTATCTTGATAATTTTGACAAGTATATGGAAGAATACGCCCTACGCTTCAATAAGGGAAAAGAAAGACACATCACCAAAGAATACAAGCAACTTAGCGATAAGATGCAACGCATCCTTAAAAGCATCAAGAACATACAGGATGCAGATGTCAGATTACAGCTTAGGGATGAGTATGAGAAACTGAGACGTGAAAGGCAAAAGATTGAGAGCAGAGACAGTATGGATGAAACATACAGAAGGCTTCGATACGTAAGATACGCAGATGATTTCCTCATTGGTGTTATCGGAAGCAAGGCAGAGTGCGTTAAAATCAAGTCGGACATTACCAAGTATATGGAAGAAAACCTCAAGCTGGAACTGTCACAGGAAAAGACATTGATAACAAACGCACAAAAGCCCGCGAAATTCTTGGCTTCGATGTTTCAGTCCGTAAGTCTGATGCTATCAAGCGGGACAAGAACAATGTGCCAGCCCGTTATTACAACGGTAAGATAGTCCTAAAGGTCGCCATAGAAACGGTGCGGAACAAACTGGAAGAATACAGCGCCATCAGATACAAGGTAGAAAATGGCCGACAAGTTTGGTTTGCAAAGTTCAGAGGCAATCTTATGAAGAAGAAAATCGAGGACATAGTGGCGGCATATAACTCTGAAATCAGAGGGTTCTACAACTACTACTGCATTGCCAACAACGTGGCATACGCGCTCTCAAAGTTTGGATACATCATGGAGTACAGTATGTACCATACCATTGCAGGAAAAACCAATAGCACTGTAAGCAAAGTCATTGACAAATATAAGGTTGGGAATGACATTATAGTGCCATATCAGGATGCAAAAGGTAAATTACGGTACAGGAAATTCTATAATGAGGGATTCAAACGTAAACCACCAATGTACTATACGGAGGTAAACGACTTATCCTACACAATCGCAATTCCACAGCCGACACTTACTGAGCGATTGGATGCGAGAACATGTGAATTATGTGGAAAAGTCGGACCTGTAGTCATGCGTCATGTCAGAAAGCTAAATCAGCTTAAAGGAAAAACTGAATGCGACAGGCTGATGCTTGAAAAGCATAGGAAGACATTGGTTGTCTGTGAAAAGTGTTATGCCAAAATACACAGCATGCTAAATAAAGTCATGTTATCAACGGAGAGCCGTATGCGTGGAGACATGCAAGTACGGTTTGGGGCAGGTACGGGAAAACCTACTGCCGAAAGGCAGTAAGGCGTTCTGTACCGAGCTACGTTTGGGCAAAGGTGGCGGTATCATTGAACTGGCTGCACACCTGTATGCTACCGACCATGTACCTTACATTTTAAAACGGATAGCGGAACAGACACCGCATGTGCGCCCGGTATCTTTCTCTTTTGGCAAGCAAAACTCTTCCGAACCGAGTTTCCAACAGTTGGAGATTGTTCCGTTATCGTCCCCTGCCCTGCTTGCCTACTTGCAGGGAAGAGGAATAAATATGGAACTGGCAAAAAGAGAATGTAGTGAAGCCCGTTTCACCCACAATGGCAAACGGTACTTTGCCATCGCCTTTCCCAATGGTTCGGGTGGATTTGAGGTTCGCAACCGCTATTTCAAGGGTTGCATCGCACCCAAGGAAATCTCCCACATCAGGCAGTCGGGGAAAGCAAGGAATACCTGTTATGTGTTCGAGGGATTCATGGACTACCTCTCCTTTCTGACATTGAGACAGGAGAGCTGCCCGAATTATCCGGAGTTGGACGGACAGGACTACATTGTATTGAACTCCGTATCGAATGTAAACAAGGCTCTCTATCCGTTGGGCAGCTACGAACGCATCCACTGCTTTTTTGACAACGACCATGCAGGCATGGAAGCTCTCCGACAAATCCGCAAGGAATACGGCAGAGACCTGTACATCCGTGACGCTTCGCAGACTTACAACGGATGCAAGGACTTGAATGAATACTTGCAGAAACAGGTTGAAAGAAAAAGGCAAGTCCGGTCTGTCAAAGAGACGCGCAGCCAGTCACCGAAAAAGAAGAACGGCTTTCAGTTATAGCCCACTATAACTACACGCTCCGCTTTCGTAGTTGTGGGCTCTCCCGAGGGGATTAGGGCTTTGCCTAATGACCCACTCAGGGCGTTTCACCCCTGAGAACCCCGAGCAAAGAGTGACCCTCTCTTTGCAATCTCCGCTTATGGGTTACACCCCCTAAGAACCCCTCTGCGGAAGCGAGCAAAGCAATCAATTGTAAACAATAAAAACAGAATAGTTATGGCAACAAAATCAAGCATACATATCAAGCCTTGCAACATCGCATCGAGCGAGGCGCACAACCGAAGGGCTGCCGAGTATATGCGTAATATCGGGGAGTCCAGAATCTATGTCGTTCCCGAACTTTCCACCGATAACGAACAGTGGATAAATCCCGACTTCGGCACTCCCGAACTGCGGAGGCACTATGACAACGTCAAACGAATGGTCAAGGAAAAGACCGGACGTGCCATGCAGGAAAAAGAAAGGGAACGCAAGGGAAAGAATGGAAAGACTATCAAGGTGGCGGGATGTTCCCCCATCCGTGAGGGAGTGTTACTCGTCAGACCGGACACCACACTGGCTGACGTGCGTAAATTCGGCGAGGAGTGCCAAAGGCGTTGGGGCATCACACCGCTTCAAATCTTCCTGCACAAGGACGAGGGGCATTGGCTGAGCGGACACCCCGAAGCCGAAGATAGGGAGAGTTTCCAAATAGGCGAAAGATGGTTCAAACCGAATTATCATGCCCATATCGTTTCGACTGGATGAACCACGAAACCGGAAAAAGCCGAAAACTTAATGATGAAGATATGACCGAAATGCAGAGCTTGGCATCCGACATTCTAATAATGGAACGTGGGCAGTCAAAGACCGTCACTGGCAAAGAGCATTTAGAGCGAAACGACTTTATCATTGAAAAACAGAAAGCTGAACTGCAACGTATAGAGGAAACCAAACGACACAAGGAGCAACAAATAAGCTTTGCCGAACAGGAGCTGAAACAGGTAAAATCGGAGATACGCACCGACAAGCTCAAAAGTGTAGCCACTGATGCAGCCACCGCCATAGCAAGTGGTGTCGGTTCTCTTTTCGGCAGCGGTAAATTGAAAGATTTGGAACAATCTAACGAGAATTTACGTCATGAAATAGCCAAACGTGACAAGGGTATTGATGAATTAAAAGCCAAGATGCAACAAATGCAGGAACAGCACGGCAAGCAGATTCGTAACCTGCAAGGAATACATAATCAAGAGCTTGAAACCAAAGACAAGGAAATATCACGATTGAACACCATTCTTGAAAAAGCATTCAACTGGTTCCCATTGCTCAAAGAGATGTTGAGAATGGAAAAACTATGTTATGCTATCGGATTTACCAAAGACATGGTAAACAGTCTTTTGACCAAAAAAGAATCTATCAGGTGTAATGGTAAAATTTATTCCGAAGAGCATAGACGAAGATTTGAAATCAAGAATGATGTTTTCAAAGTGGAGAAAAGTCCGGTCGATGATAACAAATTGGTGCTGACCATAAACCGACAACCGATAGGTGAATGGTTCAAGGAACAATGGAAGAAATTAAGGCAAGGTTTGCGACAGTCTGCGGAAGAGCCAAGAAAAAGTAGAGGGTTCAGAATGTAATTTTGATAGTATTTGATTGTATCTCAATAAAATTAAATATCTTTGTAAGCGGATTGAGACAACTCTTTCCAAGACATAAGAAAAAAGAAGAAGCGTTATGCTTATCTTGTACTTGAAAACGTAGGAAATTTTCAAATTGGATACAAGGATAGCATAGTGGTTCTCACGCTATAGCGTGGGCTGCTATTGTTACATCCGTATCCAAGGTTTCCTACGACCTTCAAGTAAGAGTGTGGCATACAGTTCCACGCTTCGTGATTTAACCCATCCTTTGTGGAAGCTGGAGGATAAATGTGTAGTGTATGAACGCAATTAAAAATTGGCTATTAGTTTTTTGCACCATTCTATTAGCAAATGGGTGTGCACCACTTCGAACACCTGTAATAGTAAGGAATGCTCCTATTGAAATGTATAAATACGCATACATTTCTCCGACAAAGGAATTGACATCAAGCACAGGAGGTACATATGGAGGTCAATATGGTATCTATGGCTCTTCAACTACCAAAAGTGTTAATCCGAGTGATGTGATAGCAGGAATATTGATAAAACAGGGGTATATTATATTGCCTGAACTCAAATCCGAATTAGCGAATGAAACCTTAATTGTCAATTATGGCGAGAGTGGTAGGCGTAACAGAGGTTTAGGCTATACAATAGAAGTAACCATACAATTTAGTTCTGCAAAAACCAATGAAATGATATGCTCTTGTACGGCAGAGGGGCAAGGAGAAACAGAAGCTGATGATATTCGCCAAGCATTAGACGAGCATTGTCAAGTTTATTCCCTGAAAAATAAAATCAATTAATAGCCAATAATATAATAAATTATGAAGAAGCTATTGTATCATTTGCATTGATGGTTATTACGTTGGCATCGTATGCCCAAGTTTATAAAATGTATAGTACGCGAAACTATCATAACCAGCTTCGTTTAAATACGATGACAGGTGAAGTGCAGCAAATACAAGATGATGGTCAGTCTTGGATTATTTGTAGTGCAAGAGAAATATCTGGAGATAAGGAAAGTAGGTTTTGCCTTTATGAAACACAAAACATGTGGACTTCATATGCTTGATAACATATACAGGGAAAATTGGCAAGTTCAATTTAGTGTAAAAGGTGAAGATTATATGTTTGCTGCCCCAATCAACATCTTCTCTCTTGCATATCCCGAAGCAACTTCAAATTGGACTAATAGGTTTCAGATGTTTGCCACCCAAAACATGTGGACTTTCATATTATTAGATTCGTATAATGGACGACTATGGCAAGTCCAATATAGCACACAAGATTTAGATAATCTATTTTGCATACCTATAAACAAAGACGAATTAGGATCCGATAACGAAAAATGTATATTCTCTATTCAACCATTGACAAGCATGTATCAATACTATCTTATAAATGATAGGACAGGTGACATGTGGAAATTCCAATGGAGTACCAAGGGGGATGATTATAGGTGGATTGAAAAATTTAAATAGTCATCATCCTCTGATATGCAGTTGGTTTTACTTATAGTTGTGGTTTCTCTTGTTGCTATTTCTGTTATTGCAGTAGCCACAATACGAATACGCCTAAAAAACAAGTCCAAGGAACTTTCAGAAAAGTTAAACCACATATCTTCTTATAGCAATAAATCCAATTATGAGCAAGCAAAAGAGAGATTGTCGGCATTAAACAACGAAGCATTTATTGATATTCCGACCGACCTTAATAATGTTTTTTCATGTAAGATAATCTCTGCAACGCAAGAAAAGGATTTCACAAATCATTATATACCATATTTTCAAGAGGCGCATTCATTAGTCAAGAGACTTGAAGCTTCAATATCACTCCATCTGTAGCAATCTCAAACCTAATTCGTGACTTTGGGAATATCAATAAGATTGTCGAGCAACATAATGATGCGGTTATAAATTCTTTACTTGATACACATAAAGAATTTTTCGACCATTGTTTGAAATATCCATTGGACAAGCAGCAAAGACGCTCAATCGTTTCAGAAGAAGATAATTGCTTGGTTGTTAGTAGCGCAGGTAGTGGAAAGACCTCTTCTATTGTTGGAAAAGTCAAGTATCTAACAGAAATAAAAGGCATTGTACCTCATAGAATCTTACTCATTAGTTACACGAACAAAGCAGCAGCCGAACTTACGGAAAGAATGGCTACTAACGGCTTGAAAGGTTATACTTTTCATAAATTAGCCATTGATATTATTGGAAGAGCAACAGGCACAAAACCATCTATTTGCGATAATACTGATTCTTTATTCGTAGATATTTATCACACTTTATTAGGGAATAAGGATTTTAAGAATAGTATAGTAGAATATTTTATTGATTATCAATCCAATGAAGCGGATTGGGAGCAACGCAAGAATGAAAGGCGAGAAAAGTTATCGGAACAAAAAAATGTTCAGTTAAAAGCAATGTGTCCCGATATGGATGGTCGAGCATATATGTGAGAAGTGAGCAAGAGCAAAAGATATGCTTTGTCTTGTCTTCACTTGGAGTAGATTCAGATATGAAGAGGCATACGAACATCAATTGGCAGATGAAATGCACTCTCAATATCGCCCCGATTTTTCCATATATTTCGAGCAAAATGGAGTAACCAAACGAATCTATCTGGAGCATTTCGGGGTTGATGAACATGGTCTTGTTCCAGCTTGGTTTGCAAAGGATAAAAATATAACATACGAAGAAGCCAATCAAAAATATAATGATGGTATAACTTGGAAGAAAGCAGCTCATGAGAAATTTGGCACTCAACTTTTAGTAACATCAAGTGCTGATTTCCATATTCTGATATTAGGGATAAACTCCGTAAACTATTAGATGATGCAGGTGTACCAATTCAAGAGAAAACGGATGAAGAGTTATATGATTTAGTTTTACCCAAAGGAAGTAAGCAGGAAAAGGCATTTATACGACTTGTTGTTACTTTTGTGACATTAGTGAAATCAAGCTGTAAATCAGTTAAGGACGTTCTTAAACGAGCGAAGTATGCAGAGGATGAACGGAGTGTTTTTATTATCAAGAATATATTCCAGCCTGTATATGAACGCTATATAAGCGCATTAAGAGATAATAACCAAATTGATTTTACTGATGCGATTCTTCAAGCCACAGAAATATGTCGTGTTTCACGTCCTGTTGAGTATGATTATATCATCGTGGACGAGTTTCAAGACATATCTGTTGACCGTTATAACTTTTTAAAAGTGTTGCGTGAGGGAAATCCACCAGCAAAGTTGTATTGCGTAGGCGATGACTGGCAGTCCATATATCGTTTTTCGGGAAGTGATATGGCTCTTTTCAATCAATTCTCCGAATACTTTGGAGCAACAGAAATAAATAAGATTGAAACCACATACAGATTTGGAGAACCTTTGGTTTCGTTGTCCTCTCATTTCATACAACGCAATAAATCACAAATTCAGAAAGATATACACTCGTTCAGTTCTGAAATGAAAACAGAATTGGAGTTTTATTCTTATGACAGACGTGATTATTGCAATACGATAGGGCAACTTGTAGCTTCTATTCCATCAGACAAATCAATATTTTTGTTGGGACGTTATTCCTTTGATGATTATTATCTCTCTTTTATGTACCAATCCATCAAAGAGGGCAATAGGTTCTTTTATGTGATAGGAGGACGAAAAATCGAGTTTTTGACTGTACATAAATCGAAAGGTCTTGAAGCAGATTACGTAATACTCTTGCAATGCAATAAAGACACTTATGGCTTCCCATCTCTTGTGAGTGACGACCCTGTGCTTAACTATGTACTAACTAAAAGCGACCAATTCCCATATGGAGAAGAACGTAGATTGTTTTATGTAGCAATAACAAGGGCAAAGATGAAAACTCTTGTGCTATATGACAAGCGTTTCCCCTCTGTATTTGTGGATGAATTTTTGCATCCTGAAAAGGTTTCAGAAGAGAGTTATGTGAAGCACCCCAATGCCAATAAAAGATGGACAAGAAGTGCAGACCAATTTCTATTGAAACTGCATAATGAGGGTAAGAGCGTCAAATATATTGCAAACAAAATGGCAGAAGTCAAACGTCAATTGTTATGCGATTGAATAAACTTAATCAATAATAATGCTCTATTTTTACCCAATAACATTGGTTGTGTCCCTATTTTCAAGTATAAATCTTAAATAATACAAAAGCACCCAATACACTCTTGGGTGTAAAATTGGGTGCTTGTTTTACAATCTGCTGATTTTCAGCGTTTATTGCGGAGAGACAGGGATTCGAACCCCGGGTACCTCGCGGTACAACGGTTTTCAAGACCGCCGCAATCGACCACTCTGCCACCTCTCCAAAACTTCTTTTCAGAAGTGCTTTTTGTTAAAAGCGGTGCAAAGGTACGAAGATATTTTAAA
>ENA-OQCK01001092-OQCK01001092.1-human-gut-metagenome-genome-assembly--contig:-NODE-1092-length-11090-cov-3.317523_pt1 | contig 11090 bp, 16 predicted proteins | sample MGYA00242498_ERZ504578 | MGnify/ENA primary metagenome ERZ504578 (study PRJEB26092, sample SAMD00036229) | human gut metagenome | host: Homo sapiens | study: EMG produced TPA metagenomics assembly of... | reverse complement strand
GGTTTGAATCCTGTCGCGGTCACAAGTTTTCATAATTTTTTTTAAGGGTCGCGTAGCTCAACTGAATAGAGTAGCTGACTACGGATCAGCCGGTTACAGGTTTGAATCCTGTCGCGATCACAAAGAACCTCCGCAAGAAAACTTGCGGAGGTTCTTTGTTTTTACAGCAATGGCATATAGTTGATGTTCTCCCCTTGTATGGCACTGGCGCGTGTTCTCTATAATGAAACAAACTGTTTCCCTTAACTAAACACTTTGTTTCATTATGGAGAACACTTTGTTTCCCTTGACAGAACACTTTGTTCCATCATATAAAAACAAAGTGTTTTTCTCTGCTGAAACAAAGTGTTCAGTGTTGTGAACTAATAGATTAGCTGAAATAATAGTCTTGTCTTGATTGAGCTAGAGATGTCTTTTTCTCGATTTAACCAGATGTCTTTTTGCTTTATAACGTAATCAGTAGACTGTTTTGGGATTATTGTACTGATAAATATAGTCACATAGGAAAAAAAGAAGGAGTTAATTCCGTGTTTCCACAAAATTAACTCCTTGCATATCTGATATTAATATGTTGTATACTGGAAATTAATATCCTATAGGGGCGGTATAAGACCTTAGCATTTGATGTTCAATTCATCCAGAATCTTGCGCATGGCTTCGAAAGTAGTGATTCTGGTCGGCACCAATGGCAGGCGGAGCTTGTTCTCAATCATTCCCATTACATTCAGCATGGCTTTTACTCCGGCAGGGTTGCCGTCTACAAACAGAAGCTTGAATAATTCGGCAAATTTGTGGTGAATGGTCAATGCATTGGCATAGTCCCTTGCAGTGCCAGACGTACCATACGGCTGAACTCACGTGGGAACGCGTTTCCGATGACCGAGATAATGCCGACGGCCCCCAGGGTAATCAGAGGGAAGGTGATGCCGTCATCGCCCGAAATAACGTCGAAATTGGCCGGTTTGTTTTTGATGATGTCATCCATCTGCGTGATGTCGCCCGAAGCTTCTTTGACGGCTATCACATTCTTGAAATCACGTGCAATGCGCAGGGTTGTTTCTGCCTTCATGTTCACGCCGGTACGACCGGGGACATTATAAAGCACAATCGGCAAATCCGTTGCTTCAGAAATGGCCTTATAATGCTGATATATACCTTCTTGTGAGGGCTTGTTATAATATGGAACAACGGAGAGAATGGCATCTACTCCGGTGAAATCGTCATTTTTCAGTGTTTCCACTATGGCCCGGGTGTTGTTTCCGCCTACGCCCAGCAGGATAGGAATTCTTCCGTTCACCCGCTCGATGACCATTTTCTTGATTTTCTTTTTCTCTTCTTCAGTCAGAGTCGGAGTTTCTGCCGTGGTGCCGAGCACACATAAAAAGTCGGTATTGTTTTGAAGTTGATAGTCTACCAAACGCATCAACGCATCGTAATCAACGCTTTCATCCTCTTTAAATGGAGTAATCAGCGCTACCCCCATTCCTTTCAATCTTGTCTGTATCATGAGTATTATAAAGTAATCTCTAATTAAATGACTCGCAAAAGTACGAATTTTTTCGATTTACCCTACAAATATAAGCCATAAAAAAGCTTTTTGTGGAAATTTGTTAGGATAGCAATGCCAAAAACTCATCTTCGCTCATAATCTTACTCCCAGTTTCTGCGCTTCTCCAGTTTGGCAGGTCCCATATTTTTCTCCGGCCAGGATAAAGCTGGTTTTGGAGGAGATACTGCCACGTTTTTTCCCACCGTTCTTTTCAATCATCTCTTTGTATTCGTCCCGTGAGTGGTGGGTGAATACGCCGCTGATGACAATGGACTGGCCCGCCAGTTTGTCGGTGTATCCGCTGAGGTCTTCTTCCGTCCGGTGGAGTTGCAGACCGTTCGATTTCAGCCGTTCCACCAGCTCTCTGTTGGCAGGATTGGAGAAGTAGGTTATAATGCTCTGCGCTATTTTTTCACCGATTTCATCGATGTTTTTCAGCTTTTCGAGGTCTGCGTTTTCCAGTTCTTCGATGTCCGTAAAGGACTTGGCTATCTTCTTGGCAACCGTTTCTCCCACGAAGCGTATGCCCAGTGCAAAGAGCACTCTTTCGAATGGCACTTCTTTACTTGCCGCAATACCGTTGACTATGTTTTCTGCCGATTTTTCGCCCATCCGTTCCAGGTTCTTGATGTCATCGGTTTTGAGCTGGTATAAATCTGCAGTATCCTTTATCAGCCCCAATCGGTAGAACATATCTACTGTTTCAGGTCCCAGTCCGTCTATATTCATGGCTTTGCGCTGATGAAATGCTCTATTTTCCCTTTAATCTGCGGAGGACAAGCGGTTTCATTGGGGCAATAGTGGGCTGCTTCTCCTTCAAAACGTATCAGTTTGCTGCCGCATTCGGGACAATGGGTGATGAACTTCACTTTTTCACCGATAAGCATACTGCGGGCATCCTTATCGACACCGGTTATTTTGGGGATGATTCACCGCCTTTTTCCACATACACCATGTCGCCTATATGCAGGTCCAGCCCCTCGATAATATCTGCATTGTGCAGGGAGCACGTTTCACAATGGTGCCGGACAGTTGTACGGGGTCCAGATTGGCAACCGGAGTGACTGCGCCGGTACGTCCTACTTGGTAGGTAACCCTATTCAAGCGTGTCAGTGCACGTTCTGCCTGGAATTTGTATGCGATGGCCCACCGGGGGGACTTGGCTGTGAATCCCAAATTCTTTTGTTGTCTCAAGCTGTTGACTTTTAGTACAATACCATCAGTAGCTACCGGAAGGTTCTTACGCTCCGTGTCCCAATAATTGATGTATTCGAAGACTTCTTCCAGGCTGTGGGCTTTTCTGGTGTGCTCTGATGTTTTAAATCCCCAGCTGGCGGCGGCTTGCAGATTCTCGTAATGGCCGTCGCAGGGCAATTCCTCTCCCAATAGATAGTAGAGATAAGCATCCAGCTTTCTGGATGCTACGATGGCGGAATTCTGCAACTTCAAGGTACCGGAAGCAGCGTTGCGCGGATTGGCGAAAAGCGGTTCCTCACGTGCTTCCTTTTCCCGGTTCAGTTCTTCGAAAACCACCCAGGCATCAGGATTTCCCCTCTGATTTCGAATGATTTAGGATAATTCCCATGGAGGACCAGTGGAATCGTTCGGATTGTCTTTACATTGTCCGTCACGTCATCGCCCTTTTCGCCATCGCCACGGGTGACGGCACGCACCAGTTTGCCATCCTCGTAAGTCAGCGAGATGGAAGTACCGTCATACTTCAGCTCGCAGCAGATTTCAAAATCCTCATTCAACGCTTTCTTTACCCGTTCGTAAAAGTCGGTCACTTCGTTTTCGGAATAGGTGTTTCCCAATGAAAGCATGGGATATTTGTGTGCCACTTGTGTGAAGTTCTTATTCAAATCACTCCCTACACGCATCGTGGGCGAATTATCATCTTGGTATTCAGGATGTTCTTTCTCTAAGTCTTGTAGCTCGCGCATCAGGTCGTCAAACTCCTTGTCGGATATTTCAGGAGCATTCAGCACATAATAATTGTAGTTGTGCTGGTGTAATTCCGCACGGAGCTGGTCTATTTTTTCTTTTACAGTCATAGGGTTTTCGGATTGTTTGAACGCAAAAATACGGGTTTCTCCCCGAATATTTGTACTTTTGCAGCTTGAAATAGCTAAAATAAAGTTATATGCGCATTGACATTATCACAGTTTTGCCAGAGATGATTGAGGGATTCTTTAACTGCTCCATCATGAAACGTGCTCAAAATAAAGGGCTTGCAGAGATACATATCCATAATCTTCGTGATTATACGGAAGATAAGTACCGTCGTGTAGAGATTATCCGTTTGGCGGCTTTGCCGGAATGGTCATGAAGATAGAGCCGATAGAGCGGTGTATCAACGCCTTGAAGGCCGAGCGGGATTATGACGAGGTTATCTTTACGACCCCCGATGGTGAGCAGTTCAATCAGCCGATGGCAAATACTCTTTCCCTTGCCCAGAATCTCATCATTCTCTGCGGGCATTTCAAAGGGATAGATTACCGGATTCGCGAGCATCTCATCACCAAGGAAATCAGTATCGGCGACTATGTGTTGACTGGCGGAGAACTGGCGGCGGCTGTCATGGCAGATGCCATCATCCGTATCATTCCGGGAGTGATTTCCGATGAGCAGTCTGCACTTTCAGATTCTTTTCAGGACAATCTGCTGGCCGCACCGGTCTATACACGTCCCGCTGATTACAATGGATGGAAGGTTCCGGATATTTTACTTTCCGGACATGAGGCCAAGATTAAGGAATGGGAGCTGCAACAGTCGTTGGAAAGGACCCGTAGATTGCGTCCGGATTTGTTGGGAGAGTAAGTTTACTGATGTAAATAAAAAGAAAAAGGACATTCGTCAATGAATGTCCTTTTTATGAATATATATTGCGAATGGCGATCTCTAGTTATTCTTTATACCTCGAGTGCACCGATAATATCCTTTACAGACTGATAACCGTGTCTGTTAAGATAGTCATTTATTCCTTCTACCACTTTCACTGTAACCGCCGGATCAATGAAGTTTGCCGTACCAATCTGGATGGCAGAGGCACCTGCAAGCATGAATTCCACAGCATCTTTCCAGTTCATGATACCTCCCAAGCCTATGACGGGGATTTTTACCGCTTTGGCTACTTGCCATACCATACGTAAGGCAATGGGTTTCACGGCCGCACCGGACATGCCACCGGTTACAGTGGAGAGTATCGGACGCTGCGTTCCGCGTCTATAGCCATTCCCAGCAGGGTATTGATGAGGGAAACACTGTCTGCACCGCCATTTTCGGCTGCGCGGGCTATTTCAGTGATGTCGGTAACGTTCGGGGAGAGCTTTACGATAAGTGTCTTTTTGTAAACTGAGCGCACGGCTTTCACCACTTCTTCGGCGCCCTTGGCGGTAACACCGAATGCCATTCCTCCTTGCTTCACGTTGGGGCAAGAGATGTTCAATTCTATGGCAGGAATTTTGTCAAGTTCATTAATGATTGCGGCTGTTTCGGCATAGTCTTCGATGGCAGAACCCGAAACATTCACAATCATGTTGGTCTGAATGTCCTTGATGCGGGGATAGATGTGTTCAACAAAGTAATGAACACCCTTATTTTGCAGTCCCACAGCGTTTAACATACCCGAAGGAGTCTCTGCCATGCGCGGATATGGATTGCCTTCACGTTTGTGAAGAGTGGTTCCCTTTACAATAATACCGCCTATTCGCGATAGTTCGATGAAATCGGCGAATTCTTCACCATATCCGAATGTTCCGGATGCAGTCATCACCGGATTATTCATTTGTAATTCACCAATATTTACACTTAAATCTGCCATAATAGTTTGTTTATATTAAAAACCGGACCTTCTTTACATACGCACAAATGACCTTCCGTGGTATTTTCTACACAGCATAGACAAGCGCCTATGCCGCACGCCATCATATTTTCCAAAGATACTTCGCAACTGATGCCTTTACTTTTGGCATACTTTGCTACTGCCATCATCATCGGTTTGGGGCCGCAAGTATATATCTGCTCAAAGCACACCTTATTTAATATGGAGTGTTGTGTTACGTATCCCTTCTCTCCGTGGCTGCCATCTTCGGTGGTGGTATACACCTCGCCATAGGCGGCAAATTGTTCCAATTGAAGCAAATCTTTGTCACTTCTGGCACCCAGCAGGAATGTTGGCTTGCAACCTTTCTTGGCGAGCTGTTCGCCTAAATATAACATAGGAGCTGTACCTACACCTCCACCTACCAATAAGAGCTTGTCTGAGGGCTTTTCAGGCATTGTGAAGCAGTTTCCCAACGGAAGCACTACATTGATTATATCGCCTGCTTTTGCTTCTCCTAATCGCTTGGTTCCGTCGCCTACAAGTTGGATTAAGAACCAGACCTCGTTCCGTTGTCTATCTACATAATTGATGGAGATGGGGCGGCGCAAAAAAGTGGTAGGCGAGCCGTCCACGCGAATCTCTGCAAATTGTCCCGGAAGCATTTCCGGAAGTGGGGATGGAGAAGTCAGCTTCAACAACACGTAGTTGGCATGCAAGCGGAGGTTCTCTGTCACTGTCAGATCTAAAATATACTTTTTCATATCTATAAAGAGGGATGTTTTTCTTTCGGGTGCAAAGATAGTGTAAACCGAGTGCAGAATAAAATGAACCGTTTCTTTTTTATGCCGGGGCGTTAGTCTATTTCCATTCTCATTCCTTAATTTTCCGGTTTGAAAGTCTCGTAGGTATTGTCATCAAAGAAAATTCTTATTTCTGTGATTTTTCTGGGAGGTCTTTCTTTGTAGATAATCTCTTGTTTTACAATCTCTTTAGGCGATTTTAGGGCTGTCTCTAATGCAATTTCCTTGCGATTTTTAGATTCTTCCGGCCCGTTGGACAGATTTTCCGGATTCTCGGCGAATAAAGGATAGTCGAATCCATCGTTTTCGGGTGAATCCGGATTATTACTCATATTACCTTTTCCGGTAAGCAGCCACTCCAAGTTTATGTCGTTGTATCGTTGATGCAATCGGAGAATGACTTCCGTACTTGGATATTTGTTACGCGGACCCAAGATGTGAGAAATGGTGGCTTGGGCCACGCCGATACTCTCGGCAAAAGCTCCTGCTGTCAGTTTCTCCCGGTCCATAACCATTTTGAACCTGTCTTTTATACTCATGGTTTATGTGTTATTACAATTGTACATGTTATTTATTGAATTACAAAAGTAAAAAATGACATCACAAAAGCAAATTAAAAATGTAATATTTTAAAGTTTACAAATGAAATGCTGTTATTACAATATTCATCATTACAAATGCTATAATACAAATTACGAGTAAAATAGGTGTTTATCGTAAGTTTAATAAAATAATATATTTGTCTAGTTATTATCATATTATATGGTTATTTTTTGATGGTAAATGCTGTATTACATTTGTTTGTCGCTCATTTTATGTAATATATAATTTAATAATTTGATTAATCGTCGTATGTAATTGATATATACATATTTATTGCTTATAATTATATGGGTTAACCCTACTCTATTATTTTTGTAAACCATCAGTTTGCGATATTAAATATTACTTATTACATTTGTGTTTTTCAAGTGTAATATCACATATGTTATAATACACCCGTCATATAGATATTTATGTAATGTATTAAATTCACAATAGTCAATTATCCTAGTTGTGTATTACAACTATTGTACTCTTGAAAAGTGTAACAGATTTCATATATGACGATTTAAAGCTGAATTGCTCCATCTCTTCTTTTTACTAAAGGAGAAAAGATGTGACATAAATAAGAAAATAAGATGCTTTATTTATTTTCTAGTCTTCAAGACTTAAATCCTTGCTTTATTTCTGTATAATTGGTCGATTCGTTATAAAAACACGATTCTCAGAGCTTATAAATGAACGTAATTTACTGTAAATATGATTATTATCTCCTATTTTACTGTCTATGCTAAGGACCGAAATAGAAAAAAGGGGGATAAATCCCCCTAAAAATGACATAATGATATTAAATCAGTCTGTTTTATGCTTTTCCCCTTTTATGGAAAAGGATGCTGTATGGAAGTTAATGTAGAATCTTAAAGACCAATTCCCGGAGGATATCTCCATCGCTTAGGGAGGAATTTCCTACTCCTTTGGATTTGGCATCTGCATATCGAATTTCTCCGATTATCTGCATGGTCTTTACTCCGCTGTAACGGCGCATGGCACTTAGGTATTCGCGCGACTGCCAGGGAGTCTTTAATCCTATGAAACTGGCAATACCCTGCTCCGTCTTTTCGGGTGCATAATAAGCCAACATCAAGTTGGAGAAGAAGCCGAAAAGTAAAGATAAAGTCATCTGGATAGGGTTTGTTTTCGGATTTTCTTCAAAATATTTTATTATTTTATTGGCCTTTAGTATGTCTTTTTCTACAATGGCACTGCGAAGTTCAAAGTTATTATAATCCTTACTGATTCCGATGTTACGTTCTATCTGTTCGGGGGTGACGCGTGTCTGACCTTTTGGAAGAGTTATAATCAGTTTTTCCAGTTCTCCTGTAAGGCGGCTGAGGTCCGTACCTACGAAATCGGCAAGCATGGAGGTGGCTTTAGGATCCAAGTCTACACCTTTGCGCTTCATGTATGAGGTGATGAATGCCGGTAACTGGGCATCCTTCACCTTCTTGGATTCGAATAGAACTCCCACCTTCTCTATTTCGGCCGCCAGCTTCTTTCTTCTGTCCAGCACCCCATGTTTGTGGCATAGAACAAGAATGGTGGAGTTCAACGGTTTTTGCAGGTAGTATGAAAGCTCCTCCATGTTGCGGATGCCTGCGCTTCCTTTACGACTACGACCTGGCGTTCGGACATCATCGGATAGCGCTTGGCCGCATTGATGACAGTGGCTATATCGACATCTGCACCGTAGACTACGGTCAGGTTGAATACCTTTTCGGTGTCAGTGAGAACGTTGTCTACAATATAGTCGGAGATGAGTCTATGTAATACGATTCCTCGCCCATGAGATAGTAGACGGGGCGGTATTGCTTGGCTCTCAACTCTTTTAGAATATCATCACAGGTTGTTTCTTGTTTTGCCATATAATAAAGTAAGTGCTATACGAGGGATGTCCCGTAACGGATTACCAGTCGAACTTCAAGTGTTTTACGGTTTTCTTTTCATCAATAATCATGCGCAAGGATGCGATGCCGATTTCAACATGCTCCTTTACATAATTCTGGGTCACCAGATTGTCGCTTTTATCGGTTTTTACACCTTCCGGAATCATCGGTTGGTCTGAAACCAGCAGAAGAGCTCCCGTGGGAATATGATTGGCAAAACCGCAGCTGAATAGGGTTGCCGTTTCCATATCGACAGCCATGGCACGGGTTTTCTTCAGATATTCTTTGAATTCCTCGTCATGTTCCCAAATGCGGCGGTTGGTGGTGTATACGGTACCGGTCCAGTAGTCACGGGCATAATCGCGGATGGCAGAAGAAACGGCACGTTGCAGCATAAATGCCGGGAGTGACGGGACTTCAGGTGGGAAGTAGTCGTTGGAGGTACCTCGCCACGGATGGCGGCAATGGGAAGGATGAGGTCCCCTATTCTATTTTTCTTGTCTATACCGCCGCACTTACCCAGAAACAGACATGCCTTGGGCTTGATAGCACTCAGCAAGTCCATGATAATGGCGGCATTAGGACTTCCCATACCAAAATTAATGATGGTCATTCCTTCTGCACTGGCAGATATCATGTTGGCATCTTTACCGAGAATGGGAACATTGAACTTTTCTGCGAAAATCTCTACGTACTTGTTGAAGTTGGTCAACAGAATGTACTCTCCAAAATCCTCCAGGTTACGCTTTGTGTAACGGGGCAGCCAATTGGCTACGATTTCTTCTTTTGTTTTCATAAGATTTCATTAAATTTGTGTTCCCAAAAGACGGGAACCATTATTTAACTTACAAATGTAGTAAATGTTATCGTTAAACCTACCAGCATTCGATGCTAAAATTGCCGCAAGGAACGGAAAAAATGTTATTTTCGATGTAATCCGTCGTCGTTATGTCGCCTTGACCCCTGAAGAATGGGTGCGGCAGCACTTCGTCCACTTTCTTCTTGCTCACAAGGGGTATCCGCAGGCGCTTATGGCAAATGAGGTGCAGGTACAGCTGAACGGTACAAAGAAACGCTGTGATACAGTGCTCTATCGACGCGACCTTACCGCCCGGATGATTGTGGAATACAAGGCGCCTGAAATAGAAATCACCCAAAAGGTTTTCGACCAGATTACCCGCTACAACATGGTGCTGAAAGTGGATTATCTGATTGTCAGCAACGGGCTTCAGCATTATTGTTGCCGCATAGATTACGAGCACAACAGCTATACTTTTCTGCAGGATATACCCGAGTATCAAAACTTATAGGAGGAGCTACCAATAGCCCCCTTGCCTCTCTCATCTCATCGCATCATATACCATGCGTGATATGCGGGCGATGATGTTCGCATTGTCCTCATCCGTCTCGTATGAGTCCATGACGAAGGCGGCAATGTAGTATTTCCGGCCGTCGGGAAGGATAACGAGGCCGGCATCATTATCTGCAGTTTTCATACCGTCGGCATTGCGGTCGGAAGAGCCGGTCTTGTGTCCTACTACGGTTTTGGCTGGCAACATACCTTTCAGTTTGTTGGCACCGGTTTCAGTATCTATCATGGTCTGCCACAAGAAGTCTTTCAGCTCCTTGTTGGAGAACAACTCTTTTTCATCAGCCGTTCTCAGTAGTCGGACCATAGCGGAAGGAGTACTCCAGTTGCGGTATACAGCCTCGAAGCTGGAGTGCATGCCGTCTTCTGTTTCCGAGAGGTTGAAGGAGTCGATACTCAACCGGTGGATATAGTCATTGATATGTTTGATGCCTCCTGCATATTCTATCAAGATGTCGCAGGCATTGTTGTCGCTTTGGGAAATGCTGTATTGCATCAGTTCCCTAAGCGTAATCGTGAAATCCTGGTCGGGAAACTTCTTCCGCAGGGGGCTGTAGGTATTGGGCGGCATTTGGGATGCTTTATGGAAACAATGCTGTCCAGACTGATGCTTTGCTTATCCATCTTGTCCAGTACGGCCAGTGCCACATGGAATTTGAATACACTGAGCAAGGGGAAGTGTACATGGTCGTTATACCGGAGCATGTCTCCTTTGTCTGTCCATACGGCTATACCAACGGTGGCTTTCTTGCCATTGAGCAGACTGTCAATCCGGTTTTCAAGTTCAGACATTTGCTGCGCCCGGACGACGGTAGCTATACAAGTGAATAAGGTAAGTATGGCGATGAAATATGCTTTCATAACTTCAATTTCTTTAAGACCTTAATTCCGCAACATAATTGATAATTATTTTTATAAGTTCCTGAGCAACATTTTTGTTGCCCAGGTTTTGCCATGTCAGCGTTTTCACTTACCTTAGTGTTGCGAATCCAAAGACAAAGAAAACCGCAACAGGCATGGCAAAGGTAGCAATAAAATCCGAAAGACTCACTCCTTTTGG
>ENA-OQCK01001091-OQCK01001091.1-human-gut-metagenome-genome-assembly--contig:-NODE-1091-length-11101-cov-2.605431_pt1 | contig 11101 bp, 14 predicted proteins | sample MGYA00242498_ERZ504578 | MGnify/ENA primary metagenome ERZ504578 (study PRJEB26092, sample SAMD00036229) | human gut metagenome | host: Homo sapiens | study: EMG produced TPA metagenomics assembly of... | reverse complement strand
TGTGCAAGCTTGGTAAAGCAGAGAACTTGATGAATAAATTTGAACAAGCTGTTCAACATAAGTATCGTTACCAACAAGGCTAAAGCAGATAAACAATCCAAATAACATGAGAGCGATAGCACTGTTACGGTCATTATCTATGCAAGGCAAATCTTTATCTGAAATGACTTGTCTCTTGAATGAACAAGGTTTTGTTACATCTAAGGGATGCAAGTTTCAGATTACACAAGTCAAGAGGTTACTTGTCAGAGCAGGGTTGATGTCGTGAAGTCATTTTGAAAGGCAGGACAAATAAGGAGCAAGGTTTAGCTTTATATACTCCAACCCAAAGTTTGTCCTACCCTAAATTCAAATGAAGATATAGGCTTTAATAGTCTAAATGTAGCGACTAAAAAATATTAAGCTTAGATACCTCTAAAGTACAAACTTGGTAGTTTGGCATTTCAGCCTTATAGAAGTAATTCAATTCCATTAATTTACAGGCTTTAGAATTATCTCAACTCTTATTAATAATGTCGCAGGTAGCACTTCTTGAATATCCAACAATATGCTGACTTAAAGACAGTAATTCAAGGCAGGTAAAAATATTCAGAATTTAGTCCTTATATGGCGAGAAGTGAATTTGATACCCACATGGATTTAGAGAGTTTAGATGCAACTCTGACTAAATATCTCATTCAGACTATGTTTGAGAGCAGGAGATTTACTATTTCTCCTCACTCCATGCTTAGTGATTTAAAACCTTTCATTATCTTTGCACCAATTCCAATGAACTAATGAGATAGGGAGTTGGAAGGACATATTTAACGAAAGGTGTTATTGAAATTATCTTCTACTAACAAATTCTCGCAAAATTTGAAAGACTGTGAAGATGATAGCAATAGCACCCCACCATTGATATATACCTACCTTATGTTTGTAAGGCTTAGATATTGTCAAATTGGTGTGGGTAGCTATTGTTTTATCCACAGTCAAGGCAATGCGAGAAGCCAGTTAGTAGGATAAAGCAAATAGTGTTCCCACACCTTTTTATTTTAACAGCTTATCCGTTGGGAATAGGTGAGCATAGTTAATAATAGTATGAATTTCATATTTATGCTTTTGATACGTGTTGTAGTAGCAGCTATAATCACGTTCTGCGTAGCATTCATAGCAAGTCCAATTTTAGCTCTAATAGGCTCAAGTGAACTTGCAAAAGTTCTTTGTGTTATCACTTTCATTATTGGATTGTTCGTTAATCCTAATGATTTCCTTTCTAAATAAAGTCAATATTATCTATCATTTAAGTACGAATAACATGAATAAGAAGAATTTATTATTAGTATCAGTTTCAACCATTCTACTATATGGTTGTGGTTCTAAAGCAGAGAATACTGCAAAAGAAGTAGAAGTCTTAGAGAACAGTACATTAAGGATATGGATGCGGCTCAAACTAAAGAGGAGGCATTAAAGATTCACAAAGAATTTGAGGAAAGGGTTGAATTTGAATCAAGTAAATTGTCTGAGGACGAAATTAAGGAATATGAAAATAGCCGCAGTTGGGAAGAATACCAAGAAATGAAGAACTTGCATGAAGAAACTGTTAATGCAAGGAACAGGGCTAAGAAAAGATTCAGCAACCAATAAATAATAATTACAGTGAAGCGATTCGTTTTATTTTTATTGTTGCAGACCTGTTGCTCCATTTTCATGTTTGCACAATCTTTAGTGTTTAAACCAACATCTGCCACAATTAATGATAGTCAAGGTAGTTATACATCTGAACACTTTGATTGTTCTAATATGTTAGTAACTGACAATAAAGCTTCTGTGTCAATAGCTATTGCAGGAGACAAAATGACATTATATCCTAATCTATATAATAAAGACACTTATATCGCTGTTGCACGTCAAGGGAATATTGAATTAAAAATAGTAGCTCATAGAAGTTCAAGCTCCAACAATATATTTTTAGTAGTTATGACTACCAAGAATGGGGATAAAAGTGTAACAATAAATTTTAAACCATAAAATATGAAAGCATTTAGATTATTAGCAATCTCACTATTGGTTGCATTAGGCATGGGAGTTAGTTCCTGTGGGGATGATAACATTAGTAATAATGGTACAGATGATAATACTATCAATGAATATTATACCATGCTTTATGGTAGTTGGTACAGAGAAGCTAATAACGAATTATCTAAAACATTTATGAGTTACAAATTCTCTGCCAACAAACAAGTTGTTAGATATATCAAAACAACAGAAAGAACTAAAGGATTTATAAATGGAGATATTGGCTACTCAGATTGGGAAGTTGTTAATGAATACTCAACTTATGGATTATGGTACTTGGAAGAAGTGGAAGGAACGGATTTAATTAGGCTTAAAATCCAATGGGATGGAAACGACTTCTACTCTGGGAAGTTAATAAACTACCTTGATGGTAATATTCTCAGTTTTGACGATGGATTTAGCAATGATTTAAACAAAGGGGATAAGTCTCCTAATTTTTAACTAAATAACTTTTTAACAATGAAAACATTGAGATTCTTAGGAATGACCTTGTTAATGGTCATGTTGGCTGTAAACTTTACAGCATGTAGCGATGATGAAGATGAACCAAACTCTCCCATTGTTGGTACATGGGTAGGTGGAGAAGTTGGTTATAACTTTGAAGAAACACTTATCTTTAATAACAATGGAACAGGGCAATGGGATGAAGATTCATTCAATTACACAACCAACTCCAATAAAGTAGTAATTGATTATGGAGACGGAAACCCTGAAAATTGGACTTATTCCATATCTTCAAATACACTTAACATGACAGCAGAAGATGGTGTAGAATATCGTTTCAACAAGAAATAATCAAATAACACTATTAGTAGAATGGAGCAGCATTTGAGGAAACTCTTATGTTGCTCTTTCTTTACATAAGTACTTCTTTCCTCTGAAAGGTTTATCAGCAATCTTTAGCACTTTAGTAATCAGTACATTACACTTTACTTCGATTTAGTAGTACCTGCTAATGTTAAATATTCACATCCGAATGGCCGAGTAGCTTGCATACGGTATAAAGGTCAGCACCGAGTGTCAGCAACATTGTGGCAAAGGTGTGGCGGCTGACATGATAGGTTACATGCTTGGTTATGCCCGCAGCCTTGACCCACGGTTTGAGCTGCATATTACAAGTGTCCTCACATGGCAATGTGGGAAATACAAGGTCTTCATCTCCGGCTCCGTTCCGTTCCGGCATCCATTTCCTTGCATTCATGGAAAGGGGAAGATAAAGAGGCTGACGGGTTTCTGCATGATGATATTGATGCGCCACTGTTCAGCGGAACTATCCACATTTTCCATTTCAGGGCCAGTACATCGCTGATTCGCAAGCCGCAGTAGCAGGAGAACAGGAACGCTCCTTTGACATCCTCCCGTCTGCAAGGAGTGCCTATGAGAATCTTGACCTCGTCTATGGTCAGGAACTCCCGCTTGCTCTCCGGCATCTTGATTTTCTCGTCCGTATTAAGCCGGTTTACCGGATTTTCGGCAATGATTTCCTCTCTAACTGCTGCATTTAACGCTCCCCGGAAGCATCCGAAGTAGGAAACGCAGGTGAACTGCGACAGTTTCTTACCACTCGGCTTACATAGATGTTACGCAGGAAGTTTATAAAGGCAAGGCAGAAGTCGCGGTTTATGTCCGCATGGTCGCCTTTGCATTGAAGGCACGCAGCACATTCATCGTGTTGGATATCAGTTTGCCACTTCCTCGCACTCCTTTTTTCTCCTGACTCTCCTTGTATGCCTGCATCCAGTCGAGAAGCAGCATCTTCGACCGCAGGGAGGTGTTCTTCAGCCCTGCTACTCCATTGGTCAGCTCGATGATGCGCTGCGACTTTATGGTGTTAACCGCAGCAAGTGTGGCCTTATTCTGCGCCTTGGCTGCCGCATTCGTCTCCGGGATGAGATACAGTTTCAGGAACTCATACTGCCTTTTCCCGTCACGGTAGATGTCGAGATAGACGGACTGGCTCCCGTCACTGAGTGTCTTATAACGGACTCTGACAGGTTCCTTGGGCTGTTTGGGTGTCTTTATTGCTTTTGCCATAGTGGTGTCATTTATAAAAGATTTGTTCTTAATCAAACACTTTGTCTATGAGATTGACTGCCTCGTCTTTCCTTCGGTTGATGATTTCAGCATAAATCTGCGTGTTCTTTATCTGGGAATGGCCCAAAAGTTTGGAAACGGTATAAAGGTCTGCGCCGAGCGTGAGCAGCATTGTGGCAAAGGTGTGTCGGCTTGTGTGATAGGTCACCGATTTGGTTATTCCAGCATCGGCAGCCCATATTTTCAGGATGTCATTGATGTGGGAGTCTCCGGGCAGATGCTCGAAGACAAGGCTGCCGGCATCGTGTTTCCCGCTGTCTTCACATCCGGGCATCCATCTTCTTGCCTGCACGCCGAGCGGTATATGTATTGGCTTTTCGCTCTTGTTCATGATGACGGAAAGTATCCATCTGTCGTTGTCCTGCGTTATGTCACCCCATTTCAATTTACGGACATCGCCGAGCCGCAAACCACAGTTGCAGGCAAAGAGATATGCGTTCTTAATCATATTGTTTTTGCAAGGTGTCGCAATCAGTCGCTTCACTTCGTCTATGGTCAGATAGTCTCTTTTCCCTTTGCTCGCTTTTGCCCTTTCGTGATGTGAGAGTAGGTTCATGGGATTGGTGGGAATGATTCCTTCTCGTACGGCAACATTGAGAGCGGTCACGAGTGTGCATTGGTGGTTGAAGGCAGTCTTTGGCTTTAGGTTTTCCCCTTTGGCTGTCTTGTATCCGGTCTTCAGGTATTTCACAAAGGCAATGCAGAACTCCTTGCCGATGTCCCTGACCTTTATCTCGCCGCAGTTCATCTCGGACAGAATGGCACATACCCGGTCTATAGCATGGATATCATGTACACCGCGGCTACGCTGTATCTCCTTAAAACGGGAAAGCCACTCCAGTATGGATATGTCCTTATTAGAGATACAGCCTTGCGTCTCCATAAGCCGTCTGTTCTCGGTCGGTAACTTTTCCAATTCCCGCAATTTCTTCCTGCAGGCGGTCTCGGCTTTCCGCATCGTGGCTTCATTCCGGCGCAATGATTTGTCGTCGGTCTCCGGCACAAGATACAGTTTGAGGTATTCATAGCTGCGATGGCCGTTACGGTAGCAGTCCAGATAAATGGATCTGCGGCCGTCTTTCATCGCCTTGAACCTTATCTTGACTGGCGATTTTTTGCTATCTTTGTTACTCCTGTCCGTCATAAGTGCGTTCGCATCTTGAAATCACACTGCAAATATAGTCTCTTTAGTCGAAAAAGAAACAAAAGCGGGTAACAAAAATCCATCTGAAATGAGATTTTTTCGGAATTGAAGAGAATCATGATAGAAAATGCAAACAACTGCAAATAAGGATAATAAGTGAAAATATCTTCTCTTTAATTCTCATAGTTTATAGACATCGGAAATTAGGCTCCCCATACAAGATAATGTTTGTACAACGGGCAAGCCCTTGGCTTAAAAAGATAGGTTTGGGAGATAAGACGGCAACGACCGGTTTCGAGAATTATCATGAAACCAGCCGTTGCACTAAACTTTGGCTTATACAAGAATATACGCTTTGAGAATAAAGTCAAGTGGAGAGTCAATAGTGGTAATCCGGCATGAAGCGATAAATGCCACGGCTTTCCTGAACTACCATCCGTTTATTCGTGAGAAACTTAATTGTTTCCACAATTTTGTTGTGATTCAATTTTGTTCCTGCCAGTTCGTAGGCGGTGGTCAGTTCTTCTTCCAAAGCCTTATATCCCGAAATAGTCTCTTTTCCCTCAAAAGCTAGTTCGAGAACTTTGCGATGTGGATTCGTGGATGTCTTTACAAGGGGAGAATGGTTCTTGTTTGGGACGACCAGCACTTTTCTTGGTCGGCACATAGTCCGGCAGAAGTTCGGGAAGCGATTGGTCATTGATGTAGAAAGCGAATGGCAGGAAGTCCTTTGAGCGGGTATGCACACTTTCCACTTTGCTGATGTTGCTGTCGTCCTTGTCTTTCTCGATTTGGATGACCGTTTCCGCTTTGTTGTTAATTTCCGTGCCAATATGCCCACGGGCATTTTCATCACTTTTGTTCTGGTGAAGGATGGTGTGAAGATGAATCTGGTATTCGTCAGTCCACTGCATAAGTTTGGATATTACACATGTGGCTTCACTTGGTGAATTGATGTCATAAACCAAATCACGGATTCCGTCAATCACGACAAAGCCAAGCCCTTCAATCTGACTGATGGCATCGTCTATAATACCAAACGCTCCTTCGGATTGAACTTGCGTAGAGCGAGAAAATAGAAACGGTCGCAATCCTCATTAGCTGGCAATTCTGCCAGTTTCATGATACGATGCATTACAATCATGCAATGGTTTTGACTTTGTTCGGTGTCAATGTAAAGGATACGGTTCTTTCCATCGGGAAAATCCGTTGTGTAGTTAAGAACTTCCTTCCCGGACAAAGCTGCTGCTACCATAGCTGACACGTTGAAGGTCTTTTTGCTTTTTGCCTTGCCAATGGATGCACTGAAATTTCCCAATGTTCCGATAGCCACTCCGCCTATACTCAGGACTTCCGGCTCCTGTTCGTACACCTTTTCCAAGCTGAGCATGGTCTCTTGCCATCTCGTAGTGATTTGAGCAAAATCCTCAATGGGTGTTGTAGTTTCCATACTCACCAGTTTTTAGGATTAGGCTTGCGACGGTGTGAGGTATACATCGCTTCGTTTTCTTCCTCATAGGTGAGAGGTACTGAAGTTTTGCGAGATGCCTCCAGCCATTTGTCGAGCTCGTCACGATAGATATAAAGGTGCTTTCCTTGTTTGATAACAGGAATGTTGTCCTTCTTTATCTTGTAATAAAAGGTGGAAACTGGCATTTTCAGATAGGCACAGGCTTCCTGCACTGTCATTGGTACGTGCAAATTCTCTTTTGGTTCGCTTTGGCGGTTAAGAGTGTCCCTAAGTAAATTTTCCATTCCTGCGATTCTCCTGCAGAGTTCACCTACCACTTTGGGCAGGTCATTAAAAGTCAAATCTGTTGTGTTCATACCTTCAATAATTAGAATTAATATGCTGCAAACCAACAGAATGAAATTTTGCAGAAATCTGTCAGCCGGAACAATGATTACCGTCTGCACGATTTAATTTTCAAGTATTGTTGTGAAAGTGGAAATCTCCTTTGTCCGGCACGTCAATAGGAATGTCGCATGGGACATTAACACGCAAATTGCTTCCAGATATTCTATATCAGCGTTGCGCAATTCGTATGGGAAAGAAGATTTAATGAATATCGCTCTGTCGCGACGGGAGACTCCAAGCCGTTCTCCAATATTCCAAGCTAAGTGTCTTAAAGAGGGAGAACTGATTTTGCTTCTTTCGTTGAATGGATTGGCTGACAATCGTTAACCCGGTTTTCGGCAATACACTCTATATTCCGGAATAGTGTGCTGATATTCTCTTTTGAGAGATATTTCGAGGTCTTTTCCACTACATATTCGCGGATAGCTATCATGATGTCCCTTTTCCGTTTCACCTCCTTCAGTTGCTCTTCCACAAGAATGCTCTCATATCTCTCCAAACTATCAGGTATCTGTTCCTCTTCGACTGGATTTTGATTAGCATTTTGATGGTTGCTTTCTTGCGAACATTCGCTTTGTACTTGCTTATTTGTAGTACTACTTGAGGTTGTCGTAAAAAAGCCCTGCCATTACTTTGCGGAATATGGCAAAGGTCAAAATAAGCATTACCAAAGAGATGATAAAAATGGTGGCATCAAACAGGATGTTGTGATTGAACTTTTCACCGATATTGTATGCGGTGAGTGCCGAGAGTGAAACGATGACCACTCCAGCCAAACTGCTGATATCAGCTGCTTTCTGAACTTGTATATTATTCTCCATATAGTTGTGATTGTTTACTGTTTTATGGTGTAAAGTTCAGCACTAATTTCCATATAACCATAAATACTAATGGTTATTGGACTGATATTTACAAATAATTATGGTTAGAATATGAATCATAACTCAAAAATCATACTCTAACCATATAAAAGGGGCAAGAATGACCGTTAATCCTTACGGATCAAGGAAATTTTGTTGCTGGCTTTTCGCTTGTTGCTATCCACCACTTTCATGTATCGTTGGGTTGTGGTGATGCTCTTGTGTGCCATGATGCTTTGGATGGTTCGGATGTCTGTTCCGGCAGCAGCCTGTAAAGTGGCGAATGTCCTTCGATAGGAGTGGAAGGTGATGTTTTTGGTGATACCTGCGGCTCGGATCCACTCTTTCATGGGGTATTGCGTCCAGCATCTTTTCAATTCTTTGAATACCAGCTGCCTTTTCGGGAGAATAACCAATCAATTGCAAGGCTTCGTCACTAATGGGGATGATGTCTTCTGTTTTTGTCTTTTGAGTGACGGTGTGGACGCATTTTCCTCCGGCAGCAAAGTCCACGATTTCTTCCCATCGCAATGTGAGAATATCGCTGATTCTCAGACTTGTCAGGCAAGAGAATAACGAGGCTGTTTTCAGAACAGGTATTTTGCAAGGTGTTTCTGCCAATCTGTACAGTTCATCTACGCTCAGGTAGTCTTTCACTACATCTTCCGGCTCTATCTTCTCCAAGAAATCATTTACATTGGAGTGAATCAACTTGTTGCGATATAGTATTTTGAGAAATCCTCTGAATGTGGACCAGTAGCCCACAGCCGAATTGCGTGATATGGGACGCTCAGGACGTCTAAGTTGTTTTGCATTAAGCAGATACTCTCTGAACTTGTTGCATAAGTCCACATCAATTTCCTCGAACGAACATTTACCACCCACGAAATTGGAAAAATGCAGATATACGAACTCCCATTTCTGGTCGTGCTTGCGGAGTGTTTTCTTATAATAGGCAAGAAAATCTCCTTTCATCTTGCTCTTGTCAAAGAAATCATATCGCTCATTTACGATGGATTCAAAACGTCGGCATCGGATGGCTTCCGCTTTTTCCGACATGACGGCATTAAAGTTCTGTTCCCGTTGATTCTTTGGTTCGGCATAGATGTAGATGCCCAAAGATTCATGACGGATTACCTTCATACTTTCTTTGTCGCGATAACCGGGATAATAATCCAGATAGAACGACAACATGTTTTTCTTTAGAGGTCTTGTCCTCAATGTTACAGTTTTACATTCGTGCATAATGATATGTTTTTATAATTGGTGATTAATTTGTTGCAAACCAATACAATGAAACAATGCAGATGACTGCCATTGCTGAAAATGATTCTTGTCTGTGCGGAATAATTCTCAGATACCGGATTTTTCAGCCATCACCTTGTCAAAATCCTCTTTCAACAGGAACATGGACTTTCCGTGATGCATCTTCCGTATCTTGTTATACCTCGCATAATTGTAGACATCATCCCTACGCAGGTTATATTTTCCCATTGCTTCGGCTACGCTGTAATACATTTCCCGTTGGTCGAAACCTCCGCTTTTGATGATATCGATATGCTCTTTTGAATATTGGACTTTGCCATAAACAACACGGGACGGGATTTTATGGCGATGTACAAATGAACATCTGGCATCTTTGCTCATACCATAGATTTCCTCCATTTGCTCCGCACTAATCCATTCCTTTATATTGTCTGCAGCTTTATATTTGGCGAAGAATCTGTCAACTGACAGTTGCTCGTAATAATTGAACCCACCATGACTGATTTTAGGAATGTCGTTTTCACGGCACAGCTTGCAAATGGTTTTCCTGTTCATATGATAAGTTGCCGCAATTTGCTCGGATGAGTAATAACCTTCAGGGATTATAAAGGTTTCTTTTGGCAGGTCGCTTTTCTTTTCCCGTTTCTTGGGCGTATATGTTCCATCACGATGCTTTATATAGACTTTGTCAAACTCGGAACGTAGCACCATTGTTCGACTTCCTTGCTTGAACCGTTTGATGTCGTATTTGTTGACATAGTAGCTGATGTTAATCTTGGAAAGTCCGTATTTCTCGGTGATTTCCGCATAGGTATAATAGTCGGGATTCAATTTATCCTGCTTTTCTTTGATGGCGTCTATATGTGCACGGGAGTAATATACTTCGTGATGTCGATTGATTCGAGGTATGTTATGACGTAAGGCAAAAGTAACAACGGCATTACGGCTCATACCGTACTTTTCCATGACCTGCTCCGGGGTATAATAACAGTCCGGATTGATTTCTTCGGCAAGGTCGGCAAAGTATTTGTCTATAAGGGTGCGATTGTAGAACACACGATTGCCTTCTTCAACCTTAGGGATGTTGTATAATTTGCATCGACGATATAGTGTTTTCTTCTGAATTTGGTATTTCTCCAGAATCTCATTCGTGGTGTAATAGAGGACGGTCTGTTTCCGTCCATAGCTGCGCTTCTTGTAGTCGGGTGCATTGTCGAACATCTTTTCAATGTCGGATTTGCGTATGATGGTACGCCCACGAAGTTGTAAAGCCCGGATGATTCCGGAAGCCATGTGACGATAGATGGTTGCACGGCTAATACCTAAAAGGGTTGCGGTTTCAGCAGGGGAAAGATACAACTTGCTTCCTACGATACCGACTTCCTGCATGGGCTGCTCATTTTGCCGTTCCTCGTATTCCTGTAACCTCTGCTTTCGCTTCTTCTCTTTGTCGCTTTTTCATTGCACGATTTACTGCAATAGCGTGTTACATCGTGTGTGCTATAATGGTTTGCCGCACCACTGGCATTTTCTTTGGATTTCCATATATTGGTCGCCTTTAATTTCGCCTATTCTGTCTCAATGCGTCTCACAATTTCTCACAGCGTCTCACATTGTGTCTTCTATAGCGGTTCCGCTCATTCTCATAGCATCTCACATCGTGTCCAAGATGTCGCTATGATGAGTGCGAAGTGTCCGCTTAATTGTTCGGCGGTAGAATTATGGTACAAAATAATGCTGGAAATCCGCAACCAGTCAGATTTGACTGAAAACCATATAAAAGAAAAGCCACTGGTTATCAGCGACTTTATTCTAAATGGT
>ENA-OQCK01001090-OQCK01001090.1-human-gut-metagenome-genome-assembly--contig:-NODE-1090-length-11113-cov-6.403605_pt1 | contig 11113 bp, 11 predicted proteins | sample MGYA00242498_ERZ504578 | MGnify/ENA primary metagenome ERZ504578 (study PRJEB26092, sample SAMD00036229) | human gut metagenome | host: Homo sapiens | study: EMG produced TPA metagenomics assembly of... | reverse complement strand
GTTTCCACAATGCGGACAAGTACCCGTGATATAACGGTCGGCCAAGAATTGCTTCGCCTCCTCATCGTAGTATTGCTCGCTTGTTTTCTCGATGAATTCGCCTTTATCATACAATGTACGGAAAAAATCCGAGGCCATCTGATGATGCGTAGCGGAAGTAGTACGTGAATAGATATCAAACGTGATACCGAACTCCTCGAACGATTTCTTGATAATACCGTGGTAACGATCCACCACATCCTGCGGCGTGATCCCCTCTTTCTTCGCTCTCAACGTAATGGGTACCCCATGCTCGTCCGAACCACCAATCATCAACACTTCCTCTCCCTTCAAACGAAGGTAACGAGCATAAATATCAGCAGGCACATACACCCCGGCCAAGTGTCCGATATGCACCGGTCCGTTCGCATACGGCAACGCCGTAGTAATCAGCGTTCTCTTAAAATGTTTTTCCATACCTTGTGTTCTCTTTTTGAGGGGCAAAGGTACGGAATAATTTGGTTAGACGAAAAAGAATAATTTCCTTTGTGAGTGAGTTTCCTCTTAATGAGGCTAGGAACTTTACCTCTAATAATAAATATATGGGAAGAAGACATAAAAACAAGGTATAAAAAAGAGCTTACCGCTATTGGACATAAGGCGGAAGCTCTTGACATCATCGAAAAAGGTAATTTCTTCGACAAAAAGAAGATTATTATAATAAAGATCGAAGATAAGATTTACACGGCGGCTATTACGACTTCCGAGAAAGGGACTTTAATCTCATTTATTTAAATTTAAATTGAGAATATACATTTAAGCATTGAAAGATTGCACCCATCCTTCAATGCCCAAACATTCCGATTAGTCATAAGGTTGATAATCTCCGTGGAAGTCTTTTCATCGACTAGCGTACCATCCACCATAATTCCGATCGAGATTTTTGACTTGGATTCATCATCCAGTTTCACCGTAAGATGATAGCTATGCGAAGGCTCCAAAGTCACGTTCGAATAGGTATGAGGTTCCTTCTCGCCGGGCAAGGTGAGACTGATGGTATATTGCAAGGCCCTCCCCGCCGCACCTACGTTGAAATAGGCGGTCTTGTAGCTATAGTTGTTCTTGTTGAAGGTAAAGCTACGGCTCGACGCGTCGGCGGCGTACAGGGTGATAGCGTAATCCGAGAGGTTTTTCTTGATAAAATCGCTGAACTCGACATTTACCGAGGAGTTTGCCAAGGCACATTTCAGCGTTACTTCCGTTGGCTCCACGGGTTTGACAGTAAACGAGGTATCTTTTGCCAGACGAGCTTGCCCCCAACCGCTATTGGTACGCTCTGCCTCACTCTCCGTGCAACTCTCTGCCGTAAGGAGATAGCCGGAGCCAGCGCTACAAGTGATTGGAGCACCGGCGATATCGCCATATTTACGGGAGGAGAAAACCACCGTCTCGCCACGGGAAAGGCTCACGTTGAAATCCTTTACATCAAAGCCGGACAAGGCACGGGTAACAATCTCGATTTTCGAGGTATCGACTACGGATAGCCAAATTTCGCCCTGCTCTTCAGTGAGTACCGTTTCCTCCTCGCTCGTGCAAGCGGAGAACGAGAAAAAGCATAGGACAGATAATAGGTATAGGATTCGCTTATTCATAATCATAATTCAATGTTACGTTATCTATTTTAAGGACACTGCCGACAACACGGTCTTGATTCCAAGGGCTACGGGGGTATCCACCTTCAACTTGCTGCATATTGCCAATATCTGTATTTGTACCAGATTGGAAAAAGATTCCAATATAAGCTGCCTTTGTAGTTGACTGTGTATAGGTAAAATTTAACGTTTCTTTCTTATAAACATCTTGAGCCATAGAATTAAATTCCTGAGTAGTCGCTATTTCCACATTATTGCTATCATATATTTTCGCATAAGCGATACACTGATCAGTAGAAGGTAGAGGAGCATATTTGTAATCAAAAGAAATACTCTTTGGACGTGCGGTATGCGCAATTCCTAACGAATAGGAATCACTATTTTTATCAAATGTCCCCGTAAATAAATACCCAACATACGCCGTTCCATTATCACGAGTATAAGAATAAACACTTGGTCGCTTCCAGCTACCACTTACATTTTTATTATAAAAAGCCAATGTTGAAATCTCTGCCGCTTTTTCGCCATCCTTTTTATCTGTTGTAGACCAAGTTCCCGAACACCAGCGCCATCTTACACCATAACCTGATCTTCATTCAAACCCAAAATACCTCCTGAGTTAGCATTCTCTGCACCATTCGTTGTCTTTTCATTACGGGTATTCCAGTTTGTACAATAATCGCAGTACATATCCGCATCCCAAGTTCCATTACCACTATGCAATTTCGTGCTACTCCACGCTTCCATATCCCCATTCGCAATCCCCTGTGCGCTCTCCGTTGTCACCGTTTGAGTATTGCTACTTAATACGCCTCCGAAGCGGGAGCGGATCGTATAGTTTTTGGATGGTTCCAAACCTTTGATTACATAGCGACCATCAGAGATCTTGTCCGAGGGGATCCAAGTCTCTCCATTATCGGCAGAAGCTCATACACCACATTGGCGATCACCTTGTCGGCCATTTCGGATGGGCTGTCATGTTATCGGCTGTCATAGGCGTGATGTAGATGAACTTGCTCCATACATCGCCATCGCTTTGCGCGGGAAGGGTGAAGGAGGGAAGGTCAGGGTTACAATTAATCGTATAGCGGGTGCGGACTACCAAATCGCTATAATCCCAGGAATGAGAAACCGGATCGCCCAACATGTTTTTCCCGGCCAGGAGCAAAGTGTAGGTGCGTTCCTCGCCACCGCGCACGAAGAAGTCTTGGCCATTTTGAAGGATACCGGTCCCCGTGTTTTTTCCAGTCGTACTCTCCATCACCGTGAGGGTGTACGTATCGTATTGCGCCTCCAACTGAGGATCGATCACCGGATGAAGCACAGCGCAGGCCAACGAAGCTGTCAATGAAACCGTCGCATCAACATTTTTCTTAATGACTACCACATCGCTCTCTCCAAAGAAATAGGGCGTATCGGACATGGCTGCCTCATCGCCATAGGTGGCACGTACCTTATAGCTGCCAGCGGGCAAGAAACAGTCCGTGGTACCGACCGGCAGGGTCTTTACCACTTTGGAGGTATTAGCCTCCACGACCGTCAGCGTGAAATCTCCTTCCTCGGGGATCACGTCCGCCTCCAGCGAGGCTTTTGTCTGAATATCGCCCACCACGGCCTCTACCGTAAGTCCGGAGAAGATCAGTCTTCCCTCGCCATCACCACCGGAACGTTCCAGAACCTCGTCGCTACATCCCGTCAAGATAAAGCCTAGGAAGGCACAAAATATCGTTTGTCTCATTATTCTTTTCATACTGTCTTATCTCACTATTCGTAAACCAATTCCATCTCGTCGAGCCAAAGCGTGCTACCCACGCCTCCGATAAAATAATCACCGTATTTGCTGGCCGTGGCCACGATGATGATATACTTGGGCACACGATTCTCCGACCTGTATTCCAAGGGGATCGTGAGTTGCTGATAGCTCGTGGTACTCTGTCCGCTGGTAAATTGTCCATATGCGATAATACCTGCGTCGCTCGGATCGAAAAGCTTTCGTTCGGTAGGCTTTGTCTTGAGTTTATACGATTTATCAGACAATGCGATGTAGATATGGCATGAGTCCGGACGGCCATTCAAATTGGCCAAATCACCTACATCCTGACCTATCTTATTGATCGTAGCGGAGGTATATTTATAATGAAACCGTAAGGCAGTAGGGAACGAGTTGAACGAACGGCCTACGGTCAAGATGCCGTTCGTGCCGTCCAAGGCAAAATCGCCCGTGAAGATATTTCCGGCCCCCAGCTTAATAACCGCATCCTTGGTCTCCAGTTTGGCCGCTTTCCCAGATACACTCTCATCCGTAGAAGTCGTGAGATTGCCGATGAACCCCGCCGCACCTGGGTTACCCGTCCCCCAAAAAGGAGTACCGCCCGAGGCCCATGGATTCATCACTTTCCCCTCTTCCGACCAATCCTCAAAGCTTCCATTGGTAAGCGGCACCTCGGCTACCGTAGAGAATGAGCCATCGCTCACGATTGAGCCATCCACACTGACACGGTAACTGTAGGTCGTACTTCCTCGCAACCCGCTCAGCGTGGCGGTGAAAGAGGCACCGGAGGTGGAGACATCCGACACGGCCGTCCAATCTGCCGCCCCTTGCTCTTGAAACTCCACCACGGGTGTCTTACCGCTCGTCACTGAACCGGACAAGAAGGCCTTCGTCACCATCGGAAAAACATTCGAATCCGAAGTTCCGCTGCCATCTTCCGGACTTACTACCACCTTCCACTCCTGCCACACATCCTGACCCCGGCGAGCGGCGTAAAAGGTCTGCGAGAAAGTAAAGTCGTGCACCGTAGTAGGATCGGGGGTGACACGCCCATAGGCTCCACCTAGATTGAGCTTGCGTATTTGGATATCAGAGAGATCCTGATCCTCGCTGACATAGATTACCAACACCCGGCTATCGGGGTCGAGTACGTAGCGTGTCATGCCATCCACCTCCACCTTTCGATCCACGATCTGATGGACGGTCAGCTTCCAAAGGTTATCATAGTAGGTCTTCACGTTCAATTGAAGCGGCGAGGAGAGATCCAGCCGCGTATTAGCCGAGAGAGGGAGGCTGTCCAAGGAGGCGAAATCATGAAAGGGGAATTTATCCGCATCCGCGCACCGAGCCGAATCCAACTCCAGCCGTGCGTCGCGCGGGTCGAGTATCAGACGGGTGATCTTCAACTCCGACACGTCCACCGAGTCGTTCACATAGAGCGTCACCGTGCGCACTGTCTTATCGATATCCACGCCCGAGGCCACCGTACCGTCTTCCGAGGCCCGAAGCCCCTCCACCACGATCTCGCTGATGCTGCCCTCCACCAAGGGATAAGGTATATCATTCTCGATGGCGCACGAGGCCATCCCTGCCAGGCCCGCCACACACATCGCGCGGAAAAGCACCGCGCCTATTCGTTCTTGTATCTTCATTGCTTGATTCGGAAAATTCGCTTACAGATAAAAAGTCATACCGATATTGATGGAGAAGAGATTGATCTTGAAGTTACCGGACGAGGTACGGCTGCTTCCCGTCTCCACCTGATTGGTCGTCTGGTCGATCCACTTGAAGTCGAAACCCATCACGCCTACGGATACCTCCACCGCCGACCAGTCGGTAATAAAGGCCGTCATTCCCGGGGCGAAACCGATTTGCAGGTTCTGCACCTTCTGGTAAGTGCCATCATAATTTGTTCCCGAGCCGGTAGAGTTCTTGCCTGTTCCGTAGCCATACGTCACACGGGCCTCGTTAAACAACCCGAAGATCTTGCTGCGCCCGATCGGTATGTAGGTGCGCAAGAAGCCGGATGTCTCATACTTATGCTCCAGGTAATACAGATCTTTGAACGAGATGGTAATATCTCCCAAGTTGGCGTCCACGTTTCCCAAGTCCAAATAATTCCGATGATAGGCGAAGCGGACACCGGCCGAGATATTATCCCTAAAGAAATAGCCCACATAGGGACTTATCGCAAAATTATAGCCTTTCCCCTCCAAATCTTTTATAACAAGGAAATTCAAATTACTCTCATCATGTTCGGAATAAGACACGGCACCACCGGCCATCCATGTTCCTTTCGGGATGAACACGGCCTCCTGCACCTCTCGGTCAATGCGCTTGATGGCACGTTTGCCGCGCTGTGCCCACGCCTCCCCTGCGCAAATGACGCAGAGAAGGAGAAGGCAGAATAGTTTACTTTTTCTCATGTTTCTTTTTATAATCATATGTCAATGAGCGAATCAGTATCCCCAGCGGATAGTCCTCCGACTTAGCAAGCTTCCCAGCCTAAAATAAGAATTCGAGGGCTCGAAGCGGGTTGGTGCGAAGATAAGGAATTATTCTTGAATCTGTGGATTGTCTCCGTAAATTAATTCCATCTCGTCCAGCACAGCGTGCTACCCACGCCTCCGATAAAGTAATCGCCGTATTTGCTGGCCGAAGCCACAACGATGATATACTTGGGAGCACGATCCACCTCCCTGTATTCCAAAGGTATCGTGAGTTGCTGATAGTTCGTAGTGCTCTGTCCGCTGGTAAACTGTCCGTATGCGATGACACCCTCGTCGTTCGGATCGAAAAGCTTCCGTTCGGCAGGCTTTGTCTTAAGTTCATACGGCTTGTCGGACAGGGCGATGTAGACCTGACATGAGTCAGGACGGCCCTTCAAATTGGCCAAATCACCTACGTCCTGGCCGATCATGTCGATCTTTGCGGAGGTATATTTGTAATGGAATCGTAAAGAGACCGGGCGGGAAGTGAATGAGCGACCTACGTTCAAAATACCATTCGTACCATCCAAGGCAAAATCGCCCGTGAAGATATTCCCGGCACCCAGCTTAATAATCGCATTCTTGGTCTCCAGCCTAGCCGCCTTTCCAGATACGCTCTCATTCGTAGAAGTCGTAAGATTGCCGATGAACGCCGCCGCACCCGGATTGCCCGTCCCCCAAAAAGGAGTGGCACCCGATGCCCACGGATTCATCACTTTCCCCTCTTCCGACCAATCCTCGAAACCGCCATTCGTCAAGGGTACCTCCGTCTCCGTAGTAAATGCGGCATCCTGCGCGATCACGTCCGCACCATCCAACAACCGGTATTCATACTCCGTATGGGCGGTCAGTCCCTTTATGGTAGCGGTAGCCGTGGCGGCCTCCGCCTGCGGCGTAGTTTCTACGTCCGTCCATTGTTCCGTTCCTTTTTGGCGATACTGGAATTTCAACGCAGCGTAAGTAACATCGTTCGAGATCTCCGTAGCCGTCAGATAGGCCATGCGGCTCCATGCGCTCGCCGAGAGAAGGGCACCGCTCGTCTGCGTGGGATCCACCGTGAAATCGTAGGTGTACAGATGCATCGTAGGGTCAACCGTCACGGTGACATCGCTCGAGCTCATATTCTTGAAGTTCAAGATATAATGGTCTTTTGCCTTGACTCCCGTAATCGGCTGCTTACCGGAGTTCGTCTTTCCATCCTTGGAGGTCACCGTATAAGATACGGTCAGATCGCCCAACGGGAAATAAGTAACCTGCGCCGTAGTGCTTTTATTGAAATCAGCCGCCTTAGCCGTCGCACTCTTCACCTGTACCTTGATATCGCCGGCACCTAACTTGTCAAGGAAACTTTGCTCGAAAGCCACCGTCACCTTCACGTTCGCCAAGGAACAAGTCACTGTAGCCTTAACGGTCTCTCCCTTTACGATCGTCACCTTCTGCGTACCCACGTAGTAGGCGCGATCCTCGCCGGATTCGCTATCATATCCGTTTGATTCAGCCTCGATGGTATATTCGCCGGGTGCCAAGCTATCTCATTGGTTTCCCATTTCGTGTGATCCTCGCCCAAGTCTTTCACAATCTCACCCTCCACGTCCTTGATCACCACGTGCATCTGCTTCGGGTTGTAGGCCGCAGCCTTCGTGTTCACGTCCTTACTTTGCTCCAAGGCCACACGGAGGTAGCCCACGTTCTCGCGCAACGCCTCCTCGTCGCTCTGGCAGGCGAAAAGGAATAGCGACATCGCACTTATCAATAATTATATTATATATCTGCTTCATTGCGCTTGTGCTTCTTTAACCGTTACTTTAAAACTTGCGTTGCAGATTTGCCGGCCTGATCTTCAATGCTCAAGAAAAATTCATGAGTCCCAATAAAATTCTCCAACATTCCAGACAATTCAGATGATAGAGAAAACGAATATTCAGTCTGATCCTTTTCCGGTAAAGGAAAGAGATTTCCCAATGTTTCATTATTAATCAAAGTTCCTCCCGTAACTAAGTTGTTTCCGTTCAAATCTTCCAACATACTTTTAAAAAGAGGATCATCCGTACTTATCCTCACACGTACATCCTTGATTTTGCCCGGCACATTCATCTTTACATCCACAGGTATAACATTCCCCGAGCCTTTAACATGAGTCAACTCCTTCCCGATGCAATCGCCCGTAATAGTCGGCGCATCGTCACCCGATACCGGCGGCTCCGGCTCCGTCGGATCCTCCTCCACCGGCGCATCCACGGAATCCTCAACGCTATCCCATTTCATCTCCGCACTGATCTCGATACCCAATACGCCGCTCGGATTATCCGGATCGGATACGCCCGGTTTCAAGTCGATCCGTAACACGTCGCCGCCCAGCCAATCAGAATCCTCGGCAGCGGCCGGCTTCGTGATCACGCGCGTGTCGCGCACTGTCTCACCCTCCGTATTGGTTCCCACGAAAGCGATGCGGATCTCCTTGGTACCCTCATCCAGCATCCAGAAGAAGGCATCCGGCTGCTCTACAAAGTTCTTGCCGTCGTACTTAATAGACTTATTCTTATTTCCGGCCGTCACCGTAATATCCAGCTCTTGAAAGAGGCCTGCATCTCCGTCGTGAAGGTCAGCTGTATCTTCGTGTTCATCATCTTGCAGGTCACGTCGGCATCGGCAGGCTCATCCTTCACCACCTTCAGCGCAGTACGTCCGCCATAATAAGCCTCCGTCTCCTTCGGCTCACCCGGCGCATGGGCATAAATCGTATAATCGCCCACCGGAAGCTCCACGGCGGTATTCTCCGGGTCGTAAGTGACCGTCTTGTAAAGACCCTCACTATCGCTGATCTCCACCTCGTAACCCTTCGCACTCACCGCCGGGACGGTTATCTCGCCGCCATCCTGGGTACCGTCATCCTCGGTACCACCGGCCTTGGTCACGATATCATTATTCTTGGCGTCGACCATCACGCTGAGGTTCAATACGCCCATCTCATCGGAGTTGTTCTTATTCCCCAGAATCTCCTCTTTCATCTCGCAGGAGGCCAAGCCCATCATCAGGAGGCAACCCGCCATAATTGTATGTCTTATCTTCATTGTATTCTATGCGTTACTATTGTTTTTATACATCCGGCTCAACGATTAAAGCCATTCGGAAGGAATCTCGATATTAATAGGCTTATCATTCGTGCTATCATCGAATTCGATCGTGATGCCTACCTTGCCGGTCGTGGAGTTAACCTTCGGATTGACGCTGAGGGTCCACATCGTGCCCCACTTCATCGTGCGGCTCAAAGGGTCGATCTTAACCGTCTTCCCGGTCTTGGAAGTAATATGGAAAGTAGCCGTCACCGTCTCGCCCGCCTTGTCCAGCTTCACGTACAGCGGGTCGGTGTCCGTCTTCGACCAGATGAACTGCCCGCCATCGCCGGCGGCCTTCGTCGTGAAATGCACGGCATAATCGCTAAAATGCTCGGCCATCTTCTCACCGAACTTCACCACCAGCTTTCCGCAGGCCGGCTTGCAGGTCACCGTTTGCTTGGCCGTCTGTTTACTGTTCACTTCAAATCCCTTCTCGCCATACATATAGATACCGTCGCGCGTGAAGGCCGTATTGTTGAATTCCTCACCATCGTAAGCCACCACCTTGTACGATCCATTCTTCAGTTCGATCAGCCCCTCGGGAATCGCGCTATACTTCCACTCGCATCCCGATACGGTCTGCCCTTCGCTGTTCAAGATCTTCACGGTGTAATCATCGATGGGGTGGCTCGTCAGGTATGTATCCTCGTTCACCGCCGCCTTCGTCTTCGCCTCGAAGCCCATGTCAGCAGTCAGGCTCAACCACACCGCACCTTCGCCCGCCTCGCCCGGCAAGTCCTCCTCGCTAGACGAGCAGCCACTCAACATCAAACAACAGCCCAACAAACAGGCCATTCCCCAAGACATAAAATTCTTTTTCCTCATATAAATGCTTTTTTTCGATTACTTCAATTCGTATAGATCCATCCGATCCAAATTCGGATGCAAAAGAACATCTTTCACAAAAATTCCACAAGGTCTATTTATCTTATTACCTATTCCCTTTTTTAGATTTCACTTCTTGCTATTACACATACAGAGAGTCTTAAGGGTACGGATATGTCCTATTTTTATACACCGCTATTCTTTTTATTAGAAACCATATCTAAGCCCGATAGGTTCAAATAGAAATCGTACATCAGGGAGGCAAGCGTACCGGACGGGAGGTTTGATGGCCAAGAGACGCTTTTTGACATTCTGACAATTTGTAATCCAAACTCCTTGAGAATCGATTATTTCGAGCCAAAGTACAGCTCACTCCCAAATTCGCAAGAGAAAATCAACAATCATTTGAATGATAGCTATATATCAAAAAAGAGCCTTTTATTCTAGCGAAAATAATTCATCGTAATTCATAAAAAGAGGGATAAAAGAGCAGAGAAACCGTGTTACAATAGGGTTATACCACTATAAGAATGCCCATTCGCGTCTATTCACGATCCAGTTCTTGACTACTTACGTTGCCCAACGGCAATATCGGCGTTGCCCAACGCTACCTATCGCATGTACTTTCGCCGCCTAAAAGGTATCCAAAGCAGGGTTTTCTCACGAAAAAGGTCGCTTATCACCTGTATGCTCCCGCTATTTCGGTAAGCTCGGGAAACAGCCTTGTCACGATATACGCCTTCTTTTGAACAAAACATCACAGAAGATACGATTCTGATAACAAATACGCTTCCCGATAAGAAGCCATACCCCACCCCTAAGCATTTTTCCTCCCGCAAGACACGGTAAGTCTTCGAAAATACCTATTTTTGCTCAATATTCACGCAGAAAGAACGATCGGATAGACATGGAAAAAGACATCCCTAAAATAGACCTGCCCCAAGATTGGGTGATCGGAAAGCTCACGGCCGGAGATATCGGACTGTTGAACCTCTACGCTAATTATCCCTGCCGGCTAAAAGCGGGGATCTTCGTGCTTTGCTTGGACGGGGAGGTGGAGGCTTCCATCAACCTGACGCAGTTCAAGGTAGAGCCGGGAAGTTTTATCACGATCTTACCGGGTAGCATTTTCCAGATTCATAAGGTAGATGGAGATCTGCAAATCTATTTCATGGGATTCTCGTCCGATTTCCTTAGTAAGGCAAATGCAAGTAAATCGGTCATAGATATGCACTATATCGTGAAAGAAAATCCGATCTATCAACCGAAAGAAAAAGCACT
>ENA-OQCK01001089-OQCK01001089.1-human-gut-metagenome-genome-assembly--contig:-NODE-1089-length-11121-cov-2.246316_pt1 | contig 11121 bp, 13 predicted proteins | sample MGYA00242498_ERZ504578 | MGnify/ENA primary metagenome ERZ504578 (study PRJEB26092, sample SAMD00036229) | human gut metagenome | host: Homo sapiens | study: EMG produced TPA metagenomics assembly of... | reverse complement strand
CGGAGAAGTTCAATTAAAATGGAAAGCACCTACCTCTGCCAGCGACAAACCAGAACAATATAACGTTTATCGGAACAATACATTGATCGGACGTACCTCTTCTACATCTTATATAGACAAAGAACCGGAAGTCGGTACCCAATCTTACAGCGTTTCCGCATCGTATATAGACGGCAAAGAGTCTGCTGTAGCCACCACATTGATTTATGTCTACGAACTAAAGATACCGACCGATGTAACAGCCTCGGCCGATGGAAAGAATATCCTTGTCAAATGGAAAGAACCTATCTACCAGCAAATGATCTACTGGGGAAATGGGACAGCCTACCTTTCGTTAGGTTTCGGACAACCTTTCTATTTCGGACAAAGATGGAATAAGAAAGAATACTTGAAGCCTCTGCACGGAAACCTTGTTAAATCTGTTTCTTCATACCTACCGCAGGTTCATCTTATACGTTGAACATCATACAAGGGAAACGGAAATATGTGCAAAAGTTGACTAATTTGTCTTTTGACAAATTGATTGAAATCACACTTAAAGAACCATTTGTCATTGATGCTTCCCAAGAACTAATCATTGCTTTCCATGCAGAAGCGAAACTATCCACCGCCTATCCAGCAATCATGGACGAAGGACCAGCAATCAATGGAAAAGGCAATTTGGTTTCATTTGACGGGGAAACATGGGAATATCTATATGAACCTTCTGAAAATGAAGATGAAAATTATGATTTTAATTTCTTTCTTGCCGCCACCGTCAGTTCAGAAACAAAGGAGATACCGGCTACAAAAGCTACATCCGATGATACAATAGTGTTAAGTAAGTCATCAGCAATACCTATGTTCGCCCGGACATCTGAAGCAGGCTCCTCACTCCGGAGCAGCCAAGCAAGTGCATTTCCGGAAATAACAGGTTATAATATTTATCGCAACGGAAGCAAAATCGGTAACGTGCCCAATAAATCTATCACCCAATATACAGACAAACAAGCACCAATAGGTAGTACCTATATCAGGTTTCCACTCTATACGGAAAAGACGAAAGCAAGAAAGCAAATGCCGACAAAGAAATAAATGTGGACAATGAAAAGATCATCCTTCGGAGATGACGATCTCTCCTACTGCGTTTACAGATCAGATAGAACTACTAGGAAATGAGAAAGTGGAGTTGTTAGAAATCATCACGTCAAACGGTAAAACGGTCATCCACCAAAGGAATCCCGGAAAAATTGTTTACACTGGCTCTCTTTCCTCCGGCATTTATATCTTCCGCATCCATACAGATGGAAAAGTTAAGACAATAAAAGCACGGAAAATAAATTTGAAAATAAAAATGGAGGGTTGAAAAACAGTATGAATTCCTATACTTTTCAATCCTCCATTTTCCACTTCCTAATTTTTACTTTTTAAGCTTCACGCTGATACCATTACTTCAAACCCCTCCTGACGGGCACGGTCAGCAATAGCTTCCAATTCGTCTTTTGTCACCTTTTTTAAGTTCTTTACAGGAGTTTCGCGGTCGATTGTATAGATCATGACCTGTTTAGGTTTGATTTGTTTTAAAGCTTCCAGCCAGCCAGATATTTCGTGCTCGGTTGTATTTGTCACGCTTTCTCCGTTCACCTCTCCTTTCAGGAACATGGTTTGGATGATCAAGTTACCATTAAAACGGCAAAGTTGTTCCAACAACCGGTCAAAAGTAAAAGCCGGGGAATTGGGAACATTCAACTGCCCGATACGACTGTCCGAAATGGAATCGAGCTTCAATATATTATCTTCAATCTTATTCAATGCCTGGAAAACATCCTCCTTATAAAGCATGGTCGAGTTCGAGAGCACGGCAATCTTAGCCTTCGGGAAAAAACGGTTACGGGTTTCAATCGTATCGTCGATAATACCGGCAAATTCCGGGTGCATGGTAGGTTCTCCATTCCCGGCAAAAGTAATTACATCGGGAGCAACCCCCTCTGCCTGCATGGAAGACAATTTATGTATCAAAGCTTCCTTTACCTCTGCACGGGTTGGCAGTTTACTACGTGTACGATGGTTCTCGTTCAGCCCGCATTCACAATAGATGCAATTAAACGAACAAAGTTTCCCGTCTGTAGGAAGCAGGTTCATACCCAAAGAAACACCTAACCGACGGCTATGTATCGGTCCAAATACTATTTTATCAAAAAGAATTGTAGACATACTGATTTATATTTGAGTACAAAGCTACAAAAGTTATCAGAATTTCCAGCGCAGCGACGTATATACATCTGCTTTCATATGTCCCTCGATCTCTTCCAGGTCGGTACCGATCACATCGCGATCAGCATAATATGTGTATCCGAATTTAGCAGAAAGAGAAAGCTGCTTCACGATATCCCACCGGAAAGAAAGTGCCAACCGGACTCCTTTTCCATAAAAAGAAGGCATATTGAAAGCATACAATATATTTTTCTCATAAGAAAATATCCGGGTCCGATAATTATCCGTATGGAATCCGGCTACATAAAAATCTGTCTGAACAGGGATATCAACCGGTTTCCAACTTACGCTCTGGGTAATCATCCATCCTTTGCTCTTTTCGCTCGTTTCTGTATAACAAATACCGTCAGCAGATGTCCGTAGCGAGACGGACGAAGAAATAGCATACAAGGCTTGCATACGCAAACGCTGTTGAAAGTAAGGTTCTATATCTTCCTTTTGTTTATATTTATAACGGACGTATACGGACAAGTTCCGGCTCGGTGTATAATCGAGTTGAAGCATATATTCCTTTCCTGTCGATGGTGCATCCACTCCATATTTCAGCCAGGGAAACCGGAATATATCTGCATACGCGGATAACTTCCAACGACTGAAAGGTGTCCATTGCATCCCCATATACACTCCTTGTTCATTTTGGACGGCCGAATTTTGTGAAAAAGCATTCCCGAAAAAAGCCTGATAGCGTTTATCATAATAACGATACAGTAACAGCAGGGAAAAATAAGAGGCAGCGTCAACTGCAAGGCATTCAGGGAGCAACCGCCCTATTCCGACTCATGCCGTTTCGCCATAAAACTTGATCCACCTATTTTCAACAGGTAATCCACACTGATATTCAGATTCCGGTTACCGCGAAAATAGAAAAGGTTGTAAGGTTTCGGATCGGGTTGTATCGAATAGTTTCCGAAAGAATAAGAAAGAGCAGTCAAACCTATACATAAATCGGGAGTTGCATACCGTATATTCCCCCATACGTCTGCATGGCAACTTACGCATCTTCTCCCTGTCCCGTACCAAACGATGCAGACCATCCGTTTTAAACGAAGTAACGATCGTACTATCCACGCTTCCATCCAACTTCCGATACGAATAGAACAGGCTGATATCTAAATTCTTCCAATTGACAGTAGCAGCAGCTCCCTGGAAAAAGTCATTTTCATTGGTTGAAAAATGGCGGCGGAATCCGTTCGTCCTTCTTTCCGCTTGTGAGACAAGGGCATTCCGACTGGGAGAAAAATCATTGCTGATCACCAGACCTTGTCCGAAAGATATTTTGTAATCGCCTATAGCCAAACTTTTCAACCATTTATTCATATCTTTCAGAAAAAGGTGCATCGAATAATAGTCATACCCTTTATGATATTCATTCCAAAAAGGTTCTCCCGCATCTTTTTCTGCAACCAGACCGAACTGGATACGTTCATCGAATGCGTACGAATAACGAACAGAATGGTAGAACGGCTCTCCTAAATACTTCCGATTCGGATATTGTTGTAGCATACTGTCAGGATATGAACGATAGCCTTTCTTTTGTTGAAAACATCTATCATATCTGATTTGTAAGTTATTAGTACTTCTTTTCAACAGATTTTTCACTGTAATGGTACGTTTATCAACTATTATTTCACCGATATAAACAAACGGGATAAACAGAGAAATCGTCTCTAAATCGAATGCTTCCACATTTTTAAGTTCATAAAGGGTTAACATTTTTCCATAACGGGAACGATATCCTAACAATTCCCGTATTTGTAGATCGGATAGAAAAGGGAGACGTTTCAATTCTCCTTCCGTCACTGTATTGAGTTCAAAAGGATGTTCGACAAGATAGGAAAGATCAGTATAAAGCGCTTCAATACGCTCTTCATCTTCTGTTTCCGAAGCCATTTCTTCTATATATTCCATCCACTTATCAACAGAATATAATGTCTGGCTTTTAAGTTGATAACTGCTTATTAACAGATATACCAACAGGTTTATAAACATTCGTTTCATTGTCAAACCTAATTAAAAAGAATAACTCAACCCCAGTCCGGTACTGACTCCCAAAACCGGATGATAAACAGTCGCGACATCTACTGTAAATCCAGCCAGACGGTATCCGATACCCAAAGCAGGCAGGAGAGGAGTAGTCTGTACTCCCGCCCGTATACGGAAATTTTTGAACGGAGCATATTCAATACCCGCATTTCCGATCCATGTATGCTCTTTATTGCTTTCGATGGTTCCTACTATCAACAGGCTGTTAATTATCTCCCATTGAAAACCTATTTGTACAGAATAACCAGGAAAACATTTTATTTCAGCTGTATATTTATGAATAGCAATGGCAGGAAAATTCATTATCAACACTCCAATCAACAGTTTGTCAACGGGAGTAAACAAGATTCCAACATCTGTGGAAAGTTGCTTCGGTACTTCTTCCCACAACTCGGTCTGTAACATCTTATATTGGAAACTAATACCAATTCTCCACCGATCATTCAATCGTTTTCCGACCGACAAACGAAAAAGAGTTTCCCTATACTGATCATATCCGAAAGAAGATATATCAACACCTGCCGACAACAACGGATTAGGATAGACAAAGCCAACTCCCATCGTTCCCAACTCCTTTACACCATAACGATTAAAATATTCGAAATAAAGAACTTTATCAGTATGCAAAGCCACCAGTGCCGGATTAAACAAAACAGATTGTGTAACTCCGTTTCCTCCCATTCCCAAGCAACGGATATCGGGGATACGAAGGTTATCAACAGCATGAATGTTGATAGGTACAAAAACAAAACGAGTAAACTTATTGATTTCATAGTAAGGTTTTGTTTAAATCGTCAACTTTCCGGATTACTTTTTTTCAAAACTTTCTTCTTTAACTTTTACTACTACATTATTGATAAAGTTATTCCATTTTGCATAACCCAACAAAGGTTGCAGCTCCCTGGCACTCCAACATTCTATGCCTTCTACGATATTTGCAACCGCTTCGAACTGATCTAATAACTTCTTGATCTCTTCTTTTTTCATAATACAAGTTGTTTAAATGATAATTATTATGGACTATACATTCAGGATCGATAAATATGGGAAGATGGCGGAATGTTTCATAGTCTGTTGATTTTAGTTGTTTGTATTGTCACAAAGATAATGATTTCTCGGTGAGAAATGAAAAACTTCACCACTTATAAAAAGATGAAAATAAATTTTCAATATTTCTCACAGCATAAATAAATTTTCCCGCAAAGTGAAAATTTATTTTCATGCTATCCTTCTTATATTACATGATTAGTCAATTCTGTAAAACCGACAAATACTATCCGTAAATCCATTACTTTTGTGAACGATGTTAAGAAAAGGCAAGTATAAAATATTGATAATATTCATATTGTGTGCAGTAGGAGCCCATGCACAAAGATTGAAGATCAATACCGTTCCCGAAGGATTGCAAAAGGCTTATCTGGATGGAAAGGATACGGTACCTGTCGTTAATCTTCGGGAAATTTATATTTATCCGCCGGTAAAGTTTAAAAACAAACGTGAACAAGCACGTTATACCAAGCTGGTCCGTGATGTGAAGCGCACATTACCTTATGCCAAAATGGTGTATGAAACATTGATCGAAACCTATGAATATATAGAGACGCTCCCCGACGAAAAATCTCGGCAGGCCCACCTGAAGCGAATGGAAAAAGAACTTTTCCAGGAATATAAACCTCAGTTGAAAAAACTGACCTTCTCACAAGGAAAACTACTTATCAAACTGATTGACAGAGAATGTAACCAGTCAAGTTATAACCTGTTGAAAGCCTATTTAGGCAGTTTCCGAGCAGGTTTCTGGAACATATTCGCCGGCATGTTCGGTGCCAGCCTGAAAACCGAATACGATCCCAAAGGAAAAGACGCCATGACGGAACGGGTAGTCGTACTTGTCGAAAACGGATTAATCTGACAACTGTTTAAAGAAATCCCAGATAATGATACCGGTAGTCACCGAAACATTCAAAGAATGCTTGGTCCCGTACTGCGGTATTTCAATACACATATCACAGTTATCAACGACACATTGTTGAACACCTTTCACTTCGTTTCCCATGATAACGGCATACTTTTTATTCTTGTCCAACAACAATTTATCCAACATCGTACTCCCCTCGGCCTGTTCAACCGCACAGACAGTATATCCTTGTTGCTTCAGTTTATCAACAGCGTCCATCGTATCTTCGAAATATTCCCAACCGACAGTCTCTTCCGCTCCCAGAGCCGTCTTATGAATCTCTGCATGAGGCGGACAAGCCGTAATACCGCACAAATAAATGCTTCTACCCTGAAAGCATCAGACGTACGAAACACGGATCCCACATTGTTTAAGCTTCTTACATGATCGAGCACAACGACCAACGGAATCTTTTCACTATCTTTGAATGCTTCCGGAGTCAAGCGGTTCAACTCTGTTATCTTTAACTTGCGCATAGCTATCATTTCTTTGCTTGCAAAAGTAGTGAATTAATGTGGATATGCCGTTGAAAAGCTATTGATAAGTGGTGGACACAAAATGAAAAATAGTTCTTGCATTATTCAATTTGTTCGCTATACATCCTCTTGTTTCTATTATGCAATAAAAATAACAGATTATTTATTACGCCCTATCAACAGTGGTTATACACGTATCAACAGTCCTCAATCGTCATAAACTTTTACACACAGGTAGTTTTCAACTAAAAACTAATAAAGTCTATAAAGTAAAGGATATCAGTATGTAAAACAATAAATAGGATGTTAGTATCTATTTAATAAGTCGTTTACATCGTTTAATAACAAATCGGGCAAGTATTGTAGCATAATTGTATTAACTATTTCAACAGGCTATTATACTCATCATATTTAGATTTAAAATAAAGAATAAATAAGATTATAATAATATGATTGTGGATAACTCGGGAAAGAGGGAAGAAAGGGATAGAGAAAACGGCTGGGAGTCTTTGTGACTTGTCTGGCTGACTCTATCTTGCTCTATAAATATTATCTATTGAGCAATAGAAATATTTTGTATATGTAAATTTGCCGTTTGCCTGAACATTTTCCTACCTTTGAGCGTTATTTATTCAGGATGATTATACGAACTCATTTTATATATACATAAATTAGCATTATGGAAAAAAGTATTAAGGGTACTCGTACCGAGCAGAATCTGCTGAAATCATTTGCCGGCGAATCTCAGGCAAGAAGTCGTTACACATTCTTTGCAAGTGTAGCTAAAAAAGAAGGTTATGAACAAATTGCAGGCGTGTTTATGGAAACAGCCGAACAGGAAAAGGAACACGCCAAACGTTTCTTCAAATTCCTCGAAGGCGGTATGGTTGAAATCACGGCTTCTTATCCTGCCGGAATGATCGGAACGACTGCTGAAAACCTGGCTGCCGCTGCTGCCGGCGAAAACGAAGAATGGGTAGACCTTTACCCTGCTTTCGCTGACATTGCTGACGAAGAAGGTTTCAAGGAAATCGCTGTCGCTTTCCGTATGATCGCAAAGGTAGAAGCAGAACACGAAAGACGTTACCGTCAGTTGTTGGCGAATGTGGAAGCAAACAAGGTATTCGAAAAAGACGAAGCTATTATGTGGCAGTGTCGCAACTGTGGTTTCGTATTCGAAGGCAAGAAAGCTCCGGCGAAATGTCCGGCTTGTGCACATCCGCAGGCTTACTTCGAACCGATGAAACAGAACTATTAATCAGAGTTTTTGATCCTATCAGGCACGAATTTTCCGGATTCGTGCCTTTTTATTTTATAACCTTTACCTTTAGCCCCATTATTGGCGTTAATCTGAATTTACCTGTTGATGAGCATATCGATAAGAAACCTCAATAAAGTGTATCCGAACGGAAATCATGCGTTGAAAGATGTCTGTCTGGAAATACCGACCGGTATGGTTCGGACTTCTGGGTCCGAATGGGGCAGGCAAATCTACTTTGATGCGTATTTTAGTGGCTCTTATGGAACCGACTTCGGGCGAGGTGAATATCTGTGGGTATGACCTGATGCGGCAACGCAAGGAGATACGGGGCATATTGGGATATCTGCCACAGGATTTCCGTTTTTTTGCCAAATATAAAACGTACGAGTTTTTAGACTATGCCGCGCGTCTTTCCGGCATAAACCGTAAGTCTTTGCGGAAGAATGCGGTGGACGAGATGCTGGAAAATGTCGGGCTTTTCGACGTGCGCGATCGGTATGCCAATAAGCTGTCGGGAGGTATGAAGCGCCGTTTGGGGATTGCGCAAGCATTGATTCATCATCCGAAAGTGATTATCGTAGACGAACCTACGACGGGACTCGACCCCGAAGAACGGATCCGTTTCCGCAACCTCCTGTCGGAAGTCAGTGAAAACGACGTGACAATTATCCTTTCCACCCATATCGTAGGCGATATATCGAGCACATGCAATTGTATGGCGCTTATGAATAAGGGAGAAGTTTCCTTCTATGGTTCCCCGCAGGAGATGTTGAGGCAGGCGGAAGGAAAAGTATGGCGTATGCGGGTGACCGGTGACGAACTGCATGAGGTGGATAAACTGTATCCGGTTATCTCGACGATTCCCTCCGGTACGGGCTGGGAAGTGCAGGTCGTGGCTGATGAGTACAAGGATATGACGCAGAATCCTATCCGCCGAATCTGGAACATGCTTATGTCTACTATATGGAAAACAAGTTGAACCGTTGGAGAAACGATTAAAAGAGATCGCTTGCCTATGTCATTTATCACAAACATACGATCCGTAGCTAAATACGAGAGCAAGATATTGGTGAGGAGTTGGTTCTTCCGTATCTTCACTCTGCTTGCCGTGGTGTTTTTAGGTTTTTTCAACTTTGCCATGATGTTGATGGAGGATAATTTTGGCCTGTGGTTCGCAAAATCGGTTTCATCCAATATTCCCTATCTGAACTTGTTGCTGTTGAACACGGGGCAGGCAGTGGTCGCTGTCTTCCTTTCTTCCGAATTTCTAAAACGGGACAAGAAGCTCGATACTTCCGAAGTCTTTTATGTCCGGCCGCTCAGTAATGCCGAATATGTGATTGGGAAGATATGGGGAATCTCAGGGTGTTCCTGCTCTTGAACCTGCTGGTCTTGGCGATTGTGCTGGCTTTTAACTTTATGGCTTCCGGCATAACTGTCGATTGGCAGGCCTATGGGGTGTATTTCCTTCTGATCAGCCTGCCGACACTGATCTTTATTATTGGCCTTTCCATTTTTCTGATGCTGGTGTTGAGGAATCAGGCGCTTACTTTCATCTTGTTGTTAGGATATATCGGACTGACGTTGTTTTATATACAGGATAAGTTCTACTACCTGTTCGATTATATGGTGTATAACTTGCCGTTGTTCAAATCGACGATTGTCGGATTCAGTAGCTTGGAGTTGATCTTGAATCACCGGGCGATTTATTTCTTTGCCGGTTTGGGATTCATCTTCTTTACGATCTTCCTGTTCAAGCGGTTGCCGAATGCCAGAAGGAGCCATTATCCGTGGCTGTTCCTTTCGCTTTGTATGTTCTTGCTGGCGGGGACGGCGGGTTACCGACATGTACGTTCTATCTTAGGGAAGGGGAGATACGTGCCTTATACACAAGCATCAATAATAAATATGTTCATGAGCCGAAGATGGCGATCGACTGGTACGATATTTCGGTGGAGCAGAAGCCTGAAACGATCCGTTCTGTTGTCGGGATGAAAGGGACGGCGCTCGCTACGTCGGAAATATTTACCTTCTGCCTGAATCCCGGATTGAAAGTCGGGGAGGTAAAGGAAGGGGAAAGCCACTGGATTTCAAGCGGGAGGAACAGATTTTAGCGGTAGATTTCGGGAGGAAGATAGAAAAGGGAGATACCATTTCGCTTTCGATCTGTTACGAGGGGAGGATAAAGGATGATTTCTGCTATTTGGATATCCCGGAGGAGGTCTTACAACAACCGTATGATAAGGAAATGCTTAAGCTTGATAAGAAATATAGTTTCCAGACACCCGATTATGTGCTGTTTACGCCTGAAACTTATTGGTATCCACGTCCCGGAACGGGGTATAGCGACAAAAGTCCTGACTGGCAACAGACCTATTTCAGCCGTTTTCGACTGGATGTGAAGCCGCTTCCCGGGCTGGTCTCTATTTCGCAGTCGGCAAACAATCCTTATCAGTCCATTTCCTTGATTATCGGGAAATACGAGCAGAAGAGTGTGGAAAGTGACAGTACGCTCTATAGTGTCTGGCATATAAAAGGACACGATTATTATGAGGCGGCGTTCGATTCGATCCGCGATACGATTCCGGGATTGATCCGCAACCTGCGGGAGAACCTCGAACGCACGTATAAGTTGAGTTACCCGTTCGAACGGTTTTCAGTAGTGGAAGTTCCGGCACAGTTCTACAGTTATGTCCGTTCCTGGTCGCAAGCACAAGAAGTGGTGCAGCCGGAAATGGTTCTTTTCCCGGAACTGGGCTGTATGTTTGGTCAGATGGACTTCGTCAGAAGTAAGAAAAACCAGTTGAAGTGGTCGAAGCGGGGAGGACGTGAGATCAGTGAGGAGGAAGCGGAGATTCGGGTGATGAACAGTTTCCTGTGGATTTTCTCGCAGACGGAAGGTAACTATAACTATTCTTCCGGTAGCCGGGGCAAATTCAATATCTCTTCCCAGAGTAATCCGTATTTCCTGTTTCCCGAACTCTATAATTTCCGGTATAATATCTATTCTTCCGAATGGCCTGTCACGAACCGGCTGGTCGAACTTTATCTGCAAAGGAAGTCCGATAATAACGGATGGGAACGTGAGATAAACGGGATCAGCAATAACGAGAAAGCGAATTTACTGATGGAGA
>ENA-OQCK01001088-OQCK01001088.1-human-gut-metagenome-genome-assembly--contig:-NODE-1088-length-11129-cov-3.001909_pt1 | contig 11129 bp, 18 predicted proteins | sample MGYA00242498_ERZ504578 | MGnify/ENA primary metagenome ERZ504578 (study PRJEB26092, sample SAMD00036229) | human gut metagenome | host: Homo sapiens | study: EMG produced TPA metagenomics assembly of... | reverse complement strand
AATCGAGGAGGAAGTAAACAACAGGAGCGGAAGATTAATGGATTGAAGATCAGCGAGGTTATGGGGTATGGTACCATTGGTTCCGGCGTGGCGAGATACTTGACAAGAACAGGATGTAATAGCAAGCCAGGCAGGACAGGAAGTGGAGTTAAAGTATGTCCTGGATTTAAGGGAGTTCCCGGACAGTCCGGTGGCAGATAAGATCGTCCACGATTTCAAGGTGATTGAGCAGGACGAGGAAGTGAAGATTGTGGTGGAAACCATGGGCGGACTGAATCCTGCCTATCCCTTCGTGAAGGCCTGCCTCATGGCGGGCAAGAATGTGGTCACCTCCAATAAGGCGCTGGTGGCGGCTCACGGCACAGAGCTTCTGGCCATTGCAGGAAGAAGCATGTGAATTTCTTCTTTGAGGCCAGCGTGGGCGGCGGTATCCCTATTATCCGCCCTCTTTACCGCTGTCTCATGGGTGAGCGCATCGAGGAAATCACGGTATATTAAACGGAACCACCAACTTTATCCTGACCAAGATGGACAAAGAGGGGGAATCCTTTGAAAATGCCCTGAAGGAAGCCCAGAATCTGGGATATGCGGAGCGCAATCCTGAGGCGGATGTGGAAGGCCATGATACCTGTCGCAAGATTGCCATTCTTACAGCCATGGCAACAGGGAAAGAAGTGAATTATGAGGATATCTACACCGAGGGCATCACGCGGATCACGGATATCGACTTTAAATATGCGGAGAAGATGGGGACATCGGTGAAGCTGTTTGGAACCAGCCGAATAAAAGACGGCAGGGTTTTGGCCTATGTGGCGCCGGTGATGATTAACAAGACCAGTCCCCTGTACTCTGTGAATGATGTATTCAACGGCATCCTGGTGAAGGGAAATATGCTGGGTACCTCCATGTTCTATGGCAGCGGCGCCGGAAAGCTTCCAACGGGAAGCGCGGTGGTGGCTGATATCATTGAGGCGGCTCAGAATCTCAAAAAGAACGTGCCCATGGGCTGGACAGACGAAAAACAGGCTATCGAATCCATGGACCAGGCACAGTTCAGGTATTTTGTCAGGGCGGCCGGTTCCTACCGCAATAAGGAGCAGGATGTAAAGAACGCCTTCGGCCAGGTGGAGGTAATCGAGCTTTACGGAATGGATGAATTCGCGTTCCTCACCGCCCAGATGGCAGAGGGTGAATTCAGGAAAGCGGCTGTTTCCTATGACTCCAGGGAACAGGAGCGGTCTGAATACGGTATCAAGCAGATGATACGTGCGGTGCTGTAGCATATGGCATCGGTCATAAGCCGGATTATCGGTGAAATTGCAAGGCAGGGATTTCCCTGCCTGTTTCATCTTTTAACGGGACTTTACTGTCCCGGCTGCGGCGGCACCAGAGCGTTTCGGGCGCTGCTCGCCGGCAATCTGCTCCTGAGTATCCGGTACCATCCCCTGGTTGCCTATATGGCAGTGGTGCTGACGGCTGACTGGTAAGCTTTGCGGTGTCCAGGGCGGCCAAAAACCCCAGATATTATCTGGGGCATGAAAAATTGCTGGTTTACACCGGCGCAGCTATTGCGCTGGTGAACTGGGTGTACAAGAACTATATGCTGGTGGTAAGAGGCGTGGACCTGCTTCCCCTGTGGCCGCGCTGACCCGTATGAATATAGCCGGAGCCGTAAGCGGACCGGGATAGCGCCGGCGTCAAAACCGGCATCAGAACAAAAGGAAGCCAGTGGTCTTGGGCAGCTGCAACTGCTGGTTCAGCTGTTCCTGGAGCCGGTTGATGAACTCATTAATCTGAGGTCCGGTCACCGGATCGCTGAGCGCCTCATAGTAGCAGGCCAGAGCGTAGAAAAAGAAAAATGTAAGGGAGATGGCTATGGCGCTTAATACCAGCCCTGCAATGGCCCTTGCGTTAAAGGACTTCCTGGGACTTATGTCGGCGTTCCGGGCCATGAGGGCAAGGATGATGCCGATAACGCCGCAGACAAGGCCGGTAGGCATGGCTGTCTGGTATAGGCAGGGACATGCAGATAGAAAAGGCTGCACACGATTCCGATGATGCCTGCTATCATGGAACAGGTGGCAAGGCGCTCGGAGGACGTGAAGTTTTTTTTCTGATTGTTTGAAGGCGATTTCTGGTTATTATGAGTATCATTCATCATTCTGAATAAGAACCTTTCTTTGGTCAGGCCCAGCGGGTTGTGCTGCGCCGAAATATGGTGACTGCTATCCTGGCTATTTTATCACGAATTACCGGCACTGTCCAGATGAAGAAGCTTTCCATATACGGGGAACTTTCGGGACTGAAGTGAACTTACAGCGGAAACTCCGGTGTAGAACTTTCGTCGGAGACTTTCTGCCAGAACTTGCATAAGCGGTTGGGATGCACTATAATATAACAGTTAGTTAGATTACAGATATGCGAGGTTTACCATGGATATTATTAAAAAACTGGCGGAAGAGCTGAATATCGGACGCCATCAGGCGGAAGCAGCCGTCAAACTCATTGATGAGGGGAATACGATTCCGTTCATTGCCAGATACCGGAAGGAGGCAACCGGCTCCTTAAACGACGAGGTACTGCGCAATCTGGAGGAGCGGTTAAAATACCTGCGCAACCTGGAAGACCGCAAGAGCCAGGTTATTGCCTCTATTGCGGAGCAGGAGAAGCTGACCCCGGAGCTGGAGCTTAAGATAAAGGAGGCCCAGACCCTGGTGGCGGTGGAGGACCTTTACCGTCCCTACAAGCCCAAACGCCGGACAAGGGCCATGATTGCCAGGGACAAGGGGCTGGAGCCTCTGGCGGACCTTATCAGCATGCAGATGACAGGTGAGCCTGTTGAAAAGGCGGCTGCCGGCTTTGTGTCGGAGGAAAAAGGAGTGGCCACCGTCCAGGAGGCCATACAGGGAGCCAGGGATATACTGGCGGAGCGCATTTCAGATAATGCGGCCTTCCGTACCTATATCAGGAACATAACCATGAACAAGGGTGCCATCCAGTCCTCTGCCAAGGATGAGAAGGCGCAGTCTGTCTATGAGATGTATTATAATTATGAGGAGCCTGTGAAGAAGGCTGCCGGCCACCGCATCCTGGCCCTGAACCGGGGCGAGAATGAAAAGATGCTGACCGTGAAGGTCCTGGCTCCTGAGGAGCAGATTCTGGGGTATTTGGAAAAGCAGACCATTGTCCGGGACAACCCATATACCACGCCCATCCTTAAGGAAGCGGCAGCCGACAGCTACGGCCGCCTCATCGGCCCCTCCATAGAGCGGGAAATCAGAAACGATTTGACGGAAAGAGCAGAGGAGGGCGCCATCAAGGTATTTGGAAAAAACCTGGAACAGCTTCTGATGCAGCCTCCCATTGTGGGACGGGTGGTTTTGGGCTGGGATCCGGCCTTCCGCACCGGATGTAAGCTGGCCGTGGTGGACAGCACGGGAAAGGTGCTGGATACAGTGGTTATTTACCCTACAGCTCCTCAGAACAAGGTGGAGGAATCCAAAAAGATACTGAAGGCTTTCATTAAAAAATACAATATTTCCCTCATATCCGTGGGAAACGGCACAGCGTCCAGGGAGTCGGAGCAGATTATCGTGGATTTGCTGAAGGAAATCAGAGAACAGGTCCAGTATGTGATTGTAAATGAGGCAGGAGCGTCCGTGTACTCTGCCAGCAGGCTGGCCACCGAGGAATTCCCTGCCTTTGACGTGGGCCAGAGGAGCGCGGTATCCATTGCCAGACGTCTCCAGGACCCGCTGTCTGAGCTGGTGAAAATTGACCCCAAGTCCATCGGCGTGGTCAGTACCAGCATGATATGAACCAGAAGCGTCTGGGTGAGGCGCTGGAAGGCGTGGTGGAGGACTGCGTGAACAAGGTGGGCGTGGATCTGAACACAGCCTCGGCCTCCCTGCTGGAATATGTGTCCGGTATCAATAAGACACTGGCTAAGAATATTGTGGCCTACAGGGAAGAGAACGGGGCATTTAAGAGCAGAAAGCAGCTGTTAAAGGTAGCCAAGCTGGGGCCAAAGGCATTTGAGCAGTGCGCCGGCTTTATGCGTATTACAGGGGGTGAGAATCCTCTGGACGGTACCAGCGTCCATCCGGAGAGCTATGATGCAGCCGGGAAGCTTCTGGAAAAGCTGGGTTATAAGCTTGAGGAGCTGTCCCGGGGAGGTCTGGTGGGAATCAGCCGGAGGATAAAGGATTATAAGAGGACAGCGCAGGAGCTGGGCATAGGAGAGATAACCTGCGGGATATTGCGGGAGAGCTGGAAAAGCCTGCCAGGGACCCCAGGGATGAGATGCCAAGGCCCATTCTAAGAAGCGATATCCTGGAGATGAAGGATTTGGAGCCGGGAATGGTGTTAAAGGGAACCGTGCGCAACGTCATTGATTTTGGCGCCTTTGTGGATATAGGCGTTCATCAGGACGGCCTGGTACATATCTCCCAGATGACAGACAAGTACATCAAGCATCCGCTGGAGGCTGTCAGTGTGGGAGATGTTGTGGATGTAAAAATTTGAGCGTGGATTGGCCAAGAAGAGGATTTCACTGACCATGAAGGGCGTAAAGTAAGTATGAAACGAGGTAGGAAATGGTAATCGAGACGCGCAAACCGGAAGAAACATATGAGCTGGGAAGAAAGATGGGAGGGGAAGCAGGGCCTGGACAAATTGTCTGCCTGAGCGGTGATTTGGGCGTGGGAAAGACTGTGTTTACGCAGGGATTTGCGGCCGGCCTGGGCATAGAGGGGCCGGTGAACAGTCCCACCTTTACGATTTTGCAGCAGTATGAGGACGGACGGCTTCCGCTGTACCATTTTGACGTGTACCGTATCGGTGATGTGAGCGAGATGGACGAAATCGGCTATGAGGACTGTTTCTTCGGGGACGGCGTCTGCCTCATCGAGTGGCCCGGCCTGATTGAGGAGATACTGCCTGAGAAGGTGACCTGGGTGACCATTGAAAAGGATTTGGAAAAGGGATTTGATTACAGGCGGATTAGCGTGGAGGATAGAGGATGAGAGTACTGGGAATAGAGAGTTCATCCCTGGTGGCCAGTGTGCCTGGTGACAGATGACATATTGACAGCAGAGTATACAGTGGATTTTAAAAAGACTCATTCACAGACTCTGCTCCCTATGCTGGATGAGATTGTAAAGCTTCTGGAGCTGGATATGGATACCATTGACGCCATAGCAGTGGCTGGCGGCCCGGGGTCCTTTACCGGGCTGCGCATAGGCGCTGCCACGGCAAAGGGGCTGGGGCTGGCTCTTAAAAAGCCCTTGGTCCATGTTCCCACCGTGGATGCCATGGCATATAATATGTGGGGGCAGAGGGACTGATCTGTCCTATCATGGATGCAAAACGCAGCCAGGTCTATACGGGGCTCTACCATACCAGGGACGGCCTGGAGGTGGTGCTGGAGCAGCAGCCCATGGATATGCGGGAGCTGGCGGGACTTCTCAATGAAAAAGGAGAGCGGGTCATATTCCTGGGAGACGGTGTGCCTGTATATGAGGATATTATCAGGGAAATGCTCACCGTGCCCCATGCCTTTGCACCGGCCCAGATGAACCGGCAGAGGGCTGCTCCGTGGCTGCCCTGGGGATGAACGCGATTTTGGATGCAGAGGGCTGCCATGGCGTACAGGTGGTGACAGCGGCGGAGTTCACGCCGGATTATCTGAGAAAGCCCCACTGAACGCCAGAGAGAGGCAGAGCAGTCTGCCCGCGGAGCTGCCGCAAAGCTCCCGGGAGATTATTAACGGCAGCAGATACATGGTCTGAACTGCTGCGGCAACAGAAAGGAGCGGGGAAATGGAGCTGATTCGCGGGGTGCGCCCCATGACAGGCCAGGATATTGAGCAGGTAGCTGATTTGGAGCAGGTATGCTTTTCGGAGAGCTGGTCTGAGAATCTGATACGTATGGGACTGGACAGCAGGCTGGATACGTATTTTGTCTATGCGGACCACGGAGCCATCCTGGGATATGCGGTTGTGCGGATTCTGGCGGACGAGGGGGAGATACAGCGGATTGGGGTATATCCCAATTACAGGCGTCAGGGAATTGCGCGGGAACTTATGGATGCATGGTGGCTTTTGCCAGGGCCAGAGGGTCCGGGCCATTGCCTGGAGGTCCGGGAAAGCAACCTGGGAGCCAGAAAACTGTATGATTCCTATGGTTTCAGGCAGGAGGCTGTCAGGAAGGGATATTACCACAATCCTGCCGAGGATGCCGTCATCATGTGGAATCGGACAATATGAAAGAATTACCACTTAAAATGTGAATATTTTATGTATATAATGGAGAGGAACCAGACATTCCTCTCCTTTTTTCTTTAAGGGGAAGATAAGGGAATGAATGAAAGGATACGATGACAGAGAAAGGCGAGGGTTCATATGAAAAGGTACAATAAAAATGGACAGCTGGAAACGATAATGTGCAATTGCTGCGGAAAGAAGCTGGTGGTGCAGCAGGGAATCATCCGGGAAGGATGTATCAGTATCGACATGCATGGGATTATTTTTCTGAGAAGGACGGACAGGTCCATCATTTTGATTTGTGTGAAGAATGTTATGATGAACTGGTTTCCGGCTTCAAGATACCTGTGGACAGGGAAGAACAGATTGAATTTCTGTAGGATGGGATAAGGAGAACTGCCAAAGCGGTTCTCCTTAATATGTATCCCCGGATCTCATGCGGGGGATATGGTGAAATATTCAGGAAAGCGGTTTCGGTACAGCACCGGAACCTCTCCCTCGATAAGGGGCGTCAGGTAATCCGTCATTTCCCGGGTAATGTCGTTGCCTGACCGGTTAATCCACTGCCGGGGGACTGTCTTTTCGCGGTTGGCAACCAGAGACACGTCCGCGGCGGCAAACTGAATCCGGTAACGGTCCTTTGAGGGCAGGCGCAGGAGGGTTGCCATTTTTCCGGTCTGGCCCTGGACTGCGCACTGAACCGCTTTTGTTCCCAGAAGCCGGGATTCGTTTAAATCCGTGCGGCTGGCCAGATGGGCTGCGCAGCGCTGCATGAGATTGAGCTCCAGGGAACGGGTCTTGCATCCCAGTTCATTCCGGACAATCTGAGCCAGGACGCCTCCGGTTCCCGCAATATCCTTGTGGCCGAATCGGTCGGGACTGTTGCCGGGAGTCTGTTCAGACAGATAAGTCCCATTTTCATCCCGGACGCCCTCGCTGACAGCAACCAGCAGATTTCTGTTTTCAGACTGACGGCTTCGTATGTCGTCCAGAAACCGGCTGATGGAAAAGGGAACTTCGCAGAGGTAAATAAAGTCAGGTCCGCGGTTGCCGTTTACCCTGGAAAGGGATGAGGCGGCAGTGAGCCAGCCTGCGTTCCGCCCCATGATTTCCACGATGGTGACTCCGAAGGAATCATAGACAGCCACATCCCTCTCCAGCTCCGCGAAGGTGGTGGCAATATATTTGGCTGCCGAGGCAAAACCAGGGCAGTGGTCAATCTCCATCAGATCATTGTCGATGGTCTTTGGCGCTCCGATGATTTTATATCTTCAATCTTTTGGGAACGGAAGTATCTGGCCAGCTTATCCACTGTGTCCATGGAGTCATTCCCGCCTATGTATATGAAATAGGAGATTTCATATTTCCGGAAAATATCAATCAGAACCCGGTATTGGGCGGCATCATCTTCCGGCCCGGCCAGCTTGAAGCGGCAGGAACCCAGGGCAGCGGCAGGGGTTTGGGCCAGTTTGTCCAGGTCCATTGTGTTATTGATATAATCCAGCAAATCTATTATTTTTTCCTGTAAAATGCCCTCAATGCCATTGAGTCCCCCATATATCCGGTCAATACCGCCCTGAATCATGGCTTCTGTGATGACTCCGGACAGGGTGGCGTTGATTGCGGATGTGGGGCCGCCGGACTGGGCCACAAGCAGATTGTGCATCCGTGATTTCCCTCCTGCTATTTATTCATGTATAAAGGCATGACCTGGCGTATGATGCGGTTGAACTGTGAGGCGTCCCAGGCGCTGCGCCCGATAAAGAGGCCGTCTACATCTGGAAGTTGAATCAGTTCCTGCGCGTTTTGGGAATTCACGCTGCCGCCATAGAGAATGGGGATGCGGCTTCCCTGTTCCTCGCCAAAGCGTGCGCACAGAATCCGCCGTATGCCCGCATGGCGCTCAGCCACATAACCACTGTCCGCGGGGATACCGTTTACGCCGATGGCCCATACGGTTCGTAGGCAATCCAGAGATGCTTTGCCTGTTCTCCGGTGATAGAATGAAGTCCCACCTTTAACTGGGTGCTCAGGGTCTCTCCGCTTAGACCGTATTCCCTCTGAATCAGGGTCTCTCCTATACACAGCAGGGGAGTGAAACCGGACTGGGCTGCCTTTGCCGTCTTTTTTTTCCTGGTCAAAGTCATCCTCCCTGAAAACGTGGCGGCGTTCCGAGTGGCCGATTTCCACTACGCTTACCCCCACTTCCTTAAGCATGACAGGTGAAATTCACCGGTGAACTGTCCCTGGTCCTCCCAGCACATGTTCTGGGCCCCCAGTCGTATGTGGGATCTGGACGTAATCCTGTTAGCGGACTCCAGGGAGGTAAAAGAAGGGATGACAAACAGGGTAAGAGGGCTGTCTGCCAGGTCCTCTGTCAGCTGGCGGAGCTGCGTCAGAAATGAAGCTGTGTCCGCAATGGTTTTGTACATCTTTGTGTTTGTGCCAAGATACAACCGATTCAGTTTTTTCATCAAGCCGCCTCCGCTATTTGAGATTTTCTCCTTCGATTTCTTTGATGGCCTCCACCTTGGATGTGGATGCACAGTCCACGAAGTCCAGTTCCAGCCATTTTTCCAGAATCCGCTTTGCCAGCTCGGTTCCAATCACCCGCTCGCCCATGCAGATCACATTGCCGTCATTGCTCAGCTTTAAACGTTCCGCCGAGAAGATATCATGGCAGACGCCGGCGCGGATGCCCTTGAATTTGTTGGCAGTCATGGCCATGCCCAATCCTGTGCCGCAGATCAGCACACCGTGCTTCTGATAACCGCTGTTTATGATCTCCTGGCACACCTTCTCTGCCACATAGGGATAATAGTAGAATCCTCAGTGCTGTCGCATCCCATATTCTCCACAGTATATCCCTTTTTCTCCATAAAGTCCATGAGTTCATTTTTCAAATGTACAGCAGCATTGTCGCACCCAATTACAATTGTTCTCATATTTTGACCTCCATATTAATTAAAATGTTAATTAATGTTACTATGAGCATATATTAGCATTTAATAATGTAAAAATCAAGATAAATTATCAAAAAATGTGAAACAAAATGTATAAAATAACATTTTAAGAACATTATATAACATTTTTGCGTGGTCAGGAACATCTGGACATTTTCTGAAAATACAATTATAATATTTTACAGTCAGATTCGTAACGCTGTGCACCCTTGGGCCGCAGCAGGATTGCGACAGGAGGGGAAACAGAACTTATGGGAAAAAGGGATCTCAGGATTTACGCGCTTTTAGATACGCTGAAGGAATCTCCCGTATTATCAATCAAGGAGCTGGCGGACCGTTTTCAGGTCTCGGAGATGACCATCCGCCGTGATATTGATTATCTGAAAGAAAACCGTCTGTTTTACGAAAATCAGGCTTCTGAGCCGGCAGCGCGGGAGCACGACGAATATCTGTACTCTTCGGAGCAGATCCGCAATTTTGATAAAAAGGACAGAATCGCCCGGTTTGCGGCGGGTATGATTGAGGAGGGGGATATCCTGATTCTGGATTCGGGGACCACCACAGGCGTATTGTCCAAATATATACCGGAACAGATGCAGCTTACGGTACTCTGCTATAATTACCATATCCTGTCCCAGCTTCAGGGCAATGAGAAGCTTTCCCTGATATTTGCCGGCGGATATTTCCACCGGGAACGACCTGATGTTTGAGAGCGTTGAAGGAATAGCTGATAAGGAGGACAAGGGCCAGCAAGATGTTCGTTTCTGCCTCCGGTGTCCATGAAAAGCTGGGCATGACCTGCGCGCACAATTATGAGGTGGTCACAAAAAAAGGCGGCTCTGGAATCATCCCTGCAGAAGATACTGGTGACGGACAGCAGCAAATTCGGTCAGGTAAAGCCGGGATATTTTGCTGAACTGGAAGAGATTGATGAAATCGTGACAGATGACGGACTGAGCCAGGAATGGCAGGAGCTCATCGCAGAGAAGGATATTCCCCTCCATCTGGTGTAGGACGGCACAGCGGAGGCGTGTATGAAAAGAGAGGTTAGTCATGTCAAATAAGAGAATGGAATACATTGCCGCCCGCCTGGACAGTACAGGCAGCGTAAAGGTAGCGGAGCTGAGCAGGGAGTTAAACTGTTCAGAGGTGACCATTCGCAGTGATATACAGAAGCTGGAGGACAAGGGCCTTGCAAAGCGGATTCACGGCGGCGCGGTAAAAGTGGGCGGACAGCTCATGGTACCCTTTGACGCCGGGAATGTGTTTAAAAACAGCGACAGGAAACGCCGGATTGCATGGAAGGCCTATGAATACATTGAGGACCAGGACACAATTATCCTGGACGATTCCTCTGTCTGCTATTATCTGGCCCAATGTATCAGGATGATTCCTCCAAACATCTTCTGGTCATCACCAATTCCCTGCCAGCGCAGGCGTGCTGTCACATCTGAGCCATGTGGAGCTGTTCCTTTTAGGGGGACAGGTGGGAGGAAAGCTGGCATCCACCGTAGGCGATGTGGCAGTCAATACATTAAAGGGGTTCAGGGCCAATAAGGCTTTTATCAGCGCTCATGGAATCAATTTTTCCGTAGGGCTTACCTCCATCGGTTCGCCTCAGATGCAGGTGAAGAAGGCGGTGCTGGCTGCTTCCGACCAGGCATATGTGCTGGCTGACAGCAGTAAGTTCGGCGGGGGGTATGTGATGGTGGTATGTTCACTGGACGAGATAAGCGCTATCATTACAGATGACGGGATAAAAAAGGAGTATCTGGAAGATGCTGAAAAACAGCATGTTTATATAGACGTGGTTTAGGCGTAAAAGTGAATATACAAAATGGTATGGGCGACCGCTTCACAGTTTTATGGCTGTGAGGCGGTTTTTTGCATACCCGTGCCTGAA
>ENA-OQCK01001086-OQCK01001086.1-human-gut-metagenome-genome-assembly--contig:-NODE-1086-length-11154-cov-2.683958_pt1 | contig 11154 bp, 12 predicted proteins | sample MGYA00242498_ERZ504578 | MGnify/ENA primary metagenome ERZ504578 (study PRJEB26092, sample SAMD00036229) | human gut metagenome | host: Homo sapiens | study: EMG produced TPA metagenomics assembly of... | reverse complement strand
CTTACCGCCCCAGCAATATCTCCACTGTCTCCCGAAGGGCGGCATCCTCCCCCACATTTCCCGGAAATATCACATATGGAGATTCCTCCATTACCTTTACCAGGGAGGCCGCTGTGCGAAGCAGGTACCGTTTCCCCTGCTCCATGGCCTCGCAGAGAGCCAGGGCAAAGACCTTTAAGTTGCCGTACCACAAAGCTGTCACTGTTTTCAAACACACGGTTAAAGGCAATGAGAGGCACCCACGCCTCCTTGTATGCCTTCACAATCGGCTCTGCCTGCTTGGCATCCACTGCCTGGCAGATAATGGCCTGGCTTCCTTCGCCATTTCCGGCAGCAGGCGCATTGGCTCTTCCGCCTCTTTGCCCGCGGCCCCAGAGCTGCCGCTTCCCCTCTGCGCATTGCCGCTTCTCCTCAAGACGCATCCCGCCATCATTGTCACTGCCAGCAAAACACACACCATTTTTTCCTAAAAAATAAACTTTGATACGTTTCTCTTTTTTTGTGCACTTTTTAATTTATTTGAAAGCGGGATTCATTTCCGTGACAATCGGATAAAACTGCATGAATATGCAGCGTCAGATACAATTAAAATGACCAGTCGGGGAACTGGTCATTTTAGGAGAAGGTATTTCGTTTCTTATGGGGTGTAGCAAAAACTATATAATGTATTGGGGGGTTACGTCTATTATAATAGCATAGGGGAACAGAAAAGTCTGCCCAAAGTTTTGTCAGAAGAAAACTTTATTTTGTGCATTTTGTGTTCCTCCTGCCAGATGATGATGAAACATGTCCTTGTATTCCGAAAATCAAGCCTCTCCGCACATAATCTTTTTCCACGCATATGATATGGCAAAGCATATTATGAAAGGTTACCTTATGTATAACGATAATTACCATCCATCCATGCAGAGGATGACATCACTTCAGCCGCTGCATATTCCGAATATGATTCTGAGCCTTACACCCCCGATGAGTGGCTAAACTCCCAGGAAACCACCCCCATTCTTCCTCTTCCGGAAGATGGAAGCGACTGGTCAGACCAGGAGAATGATTTTGACATGCAGGACAGGGCTGCCAGTCCCATGCAGGCAATGCCAGGCGCCCTATGCCCGACAGGCCGGTTGCCCCGCTTCCTGACAGACCCGGACGGCCTGACAGGCCCGTTCCTCCTATGCCCGACAGGCCCGTTCCTCCTATGCCCGGCAGACCCGTTCCTCCTATGCCCGGCAGACCCGGACGGCCTAACAGGCCCGTTCCGCCAAGACCCACCCCGCCGAGACCCACCCCGCCAAGACCCGTTCCGCCCGTACGCCCAGACTGGTCCTGGAACTGGGGTACAATCCTGCCAGGCATTGTTCTTCCTCTCTCTCCCGCCCGCGTCAGATTCTACAATGCTGCGGTCCGCGGACCGATTCAGATCTACGTGAACAACCGCCTGGTGGTGTCCAATCTGAACTTTTTGAATTACTCCCGCATATACAATGTTATTCCCGGGCGCTACCGCATTACGGTCTACCGGGGCAACGACATGCGCTCGCCTCTGGTGGATACCTGGATGAGCTTCCAGCAGAATCAGGACTACACAGTTGCCCTGGTTGGCTCAGGCTCCAATTTCCAGCTTCAGACATTCTCTTTCTAACCATGGACTGAGCATTGCTCAGGAGCGCTGCAATGAATATTATTTGTTTCATTGCAGCGCCCCTGCATTATGGCACAGCATCATAGTTCAATGTAATTGATTTCTATATCGGAAAAAATCCATAAGGTTTCCTTGCCTGCGCTGTCATAGTGATAAAATTTGAGGATTCTCAGCCTCAGCCGGCTCCCATCCTTTTTCCGGTATGTAAAATCAGGTATCTCATCTCCCTCCAGCATAGCTTCAAGGCGGCTGTAATCACAGCAGAGCTCAAATAACGAAGCATATTGGGGTTCCACCATTCTGTCTGCATACAGCAGCAGGGCCCTGCTGTATTTGTCACCACATTCCTCCAGCATTTCCTGAAAATAGGAAGGTATAAAGATCTGCCGCACTGTATCCGTCTCCAGATTCACAAAGAACACACCCTCAAACACAGGAGCCAGAATGCTGAGAAACCGGTCCGCGTCCTTTTTCTCTGATATAAGCCGTTCCATATACTGGTTCAGTTCACGCTTCTGCCGTTCTCCCCCCTTAGAAGAGTAAAAGCCCCTCTTATTCTCCTGCATGGCTCTCTCTGCCTTTTGGATCACGTCCTCAATGTCAAGAGCAGACTCCCGCCATTCCAGTCCTGTGGAGAGAAAAAAGCCAGCCTCCTCCGTCCGCCTGCGGACCTGCTCTGTCCTGTGCTCCAGGTCCCCGCGTCCCACATTTTTACACAGAATAACAAACTCATCTCCTCCAATACGAAAAATATCCTGGGAATCAAAATACTCCTGGAAGATGTCCGATATGGTTTTAAGCATCTGGTCTCCTGCCTGATGCCCCAGGTGATTGTTAATCTCATGCAGTCCGTTTACATCAATATAAATACAGCCAAGAGTCCCGCACCCCTGCTTATCAAATTCAAAAGCCTGAATTGTCTTTTTAAAACGGTTTCTGTTTCCAAGATTTGTCAGGGCGTCTGATAGAGCCTCACGGCTCAGCATCTGATTGGCGGCTTCAATCTGCCGGTACTGCCTGCGGATAATGATTTCATTTCGTTTGGCCTGCAATTTAGAGTTATACAGGCTGGCTGCAACGGCCGCCGCGGCCAGGGTTGGAAACAGGCTGTTCATCAGGTTATTGAAGCTGTTATCCAAACCGGCCGGATCCGGAAAACAGGGAAGCAGGCCATTGAGCAATATAAAGTCCGCCAGAAACAAAAGCGCCGCCTGCCAAGGTTCATCATGGACATGATTGCCAGAATCAAAACAACATAATTATAAACAGTAAGTCCATTCCCTCCCAGCTGGTCATTGAGAGTAACGGCCACCCCCCACAGGCTGAAAAACCCAAGAAATACAGCCTCTGCCCGAAAATACAGGCGGTAATCCGCCTGCTTCTTCCTGTCAATCCATGTTTCCAGCCATGTGACGCCTGCTGCTGCCAGTATAAGGACCAGGTACAGAGCAAAATATGTCACTCTGCGGGGTTTGACAAAGGGCCCGCCCGGCCGCATGGATATGGAAATAACCATCACACATTCAAACATAATAATAAGTATGTGAAAAAGGAAATTCCTTTTGACCACGTCACCATGCAAGGCATGGATTACCTCGTCAAAATCCGGGGAATCCGGAATGATTCCCAGAAATTGTTCCAATCTGCTCCACATCTATATTCCTCCTGCCCCGCATGTTTTCGTGTTTTTTTCTGTAAGAATTTTGCATGATTTTCGTCATAAACTACTTACAAACTGTTCATATTTAGGCAACAAACCGCTCATAATTAGTAGATATACTTTATATTGTAAACAGCTAATGCTTATAAGACTTTTTTTCATAATACTCGGCCAGTGGGATATATCCCACTGGCTCCTCCCTTTTCAGGACCATTTCACCATATGGTCCAAGGGTTATCTGTATTTTACCACAACTTTCTCTGACTTTGTAGTCCGTTTTTCCTCCCCTTCCCATCAAGCCGCTGTTTATCCCAGCGTCATAAATGCATACCTCACCACGAACACTACTGAAATAGCCAGTGTCAGCACCTTCACATCCTGTCTCCTGCCAGTGGTAAGCTTCATCAGGCAATACGTAATCAATCCGAACGCAACGCCATTGGCGATTGAATATGTAAACGGCATGAATACAATGGTGCAGAAAGCGGGAAGGGCGTTGCTCATATCACTAAAATCCACATCCCTGATATTTCCCAGCATTAAGATGCCCACAAAAATCAACGCCGGCGCAGTGGCTGCCGCAGGAACAATACTTACAATAGGCGCAAACAGAATGGCTCCCAAAAACATAAGGGCTGTTACCAGGCTTGTAAGTCCAGTCCTTCCTCCGGCCGCAATGCCGGCGCTGGATTCCACCACAGTGGTTACCGTGGATGTTCCCACCATGGCACCGGCAGCCGTAGAAATGGCATCTGACATCAGCGCCTGCTTCATCCGGATCACCTCGCCATTTTCATCAATCATGCCCGACTGCTTGGCCGCGCCCAGAAGTGTGCCGATGGAATCAAACATGTTCACAAGTGAAAAGCTGATGACCAGCATGGTTACTGTAAAGATGGTCTCCACCATATTGGCCCCAGAAAATAATCCGGCAAAGTCCATTTTCACAAATGATACCTCTGCGAAATCCCTGAATTTCATTCCGATATTCATATCCAGGTTTGAAATATGGGTCACTCCCAGAGGTATTCCTATGAGCGTGGCAGCCACGATGCCCAGAAGAATGGAACCCTTAATTTTTCTGGCATGAAGCGTTCCCATGATGACCAGTCCGGCCAGCGCGACCAGAGCGCTGCTCATAAGGGCCAGGTCAGCCTCTTCTATTTTCCATTGAGAAAAGTCCACCAGGCTTACAAGGGTGGCTGGATTTGAAATGACAATACCTGCATTTTTCAGACCGATGATGGTGATGAACAATCCGATTCCGGGGGTGATGGCTGTCTTTACCGCGTCGGGTATGGACCTTATGATAGCCTCGCGCAGTCCGATGGCCGTTATCACAATGAAGAATACGCCTGAGATAAACACAACCACCAGGGCCTGGCCATATGTGTAGCCCATTCCCAGCACAACCGTGTATGCAAAAAATGCGTTTAATCCCATTCCGCGCCTGCGCAAAGGGCACTCTGGCATACAAAGCACAGAGGAGCGTTCCGATGAAAGCTCCAATACATGTGCCGATAAATACGCCATTTGCAATTTTCCCTGCCATGGCAGCATCCCCCATGATGACGTAGGGGTCTGCTAAAATCTGCGGATTCAAAATCAGAATATAGGCAATGGTTATAAAAGTGGTGATTCCTGCAAGCACTTCAGTCCTGACGCTTGAATGGTTCTGAGATACCTGGAAAAATCGGTCTATACGTCCTGTTTCTTGTTTCAATGCTATGTCCTCCATGTCATGTTTTAATCTGTGTAATGTGATTAGATTCCTCACGTCGCTATCCCTTGTAGCCGGTCTCCAGCTGCTTTACCACACTTACCCCCCTCCGCCATCCGATCTTTAACTTCAAAAAAGAGCCAACTACAAAAAGCCATGTAGTCAACTCTTTACGGTAGTTGGTAGAAACTCTGAGCCAATTCTCAGGATATACATAGTGAATAGCACCAATATTTAATACAAAATTAATTATATATCCTAAAACTTTTTTAGTCTATTGGCTTTTTTATTCAATAATCCTTTCCGGTTTTTGTGCAATATGTACATTCTTATTTCATTCATAAACTTATTACAAACCGTTCATATTTTTGCAACAGACTGCTCACATTTTTTGAATATACTAATTATTGTAGAAGGGCAATGCTAATAACCTTTTTTCATAATACTCAGCCAGCGGGAACAGCCCGCTGGCTGCTCCTCTTTACAGGGGCAATAACACGTACATCCCATCCCCGGTTGAAGATTGGCCGCTCAATGCGGTTCATAATAGAGGTTTAAAAAAAGACAGCGTTCGGCTGTCTTTTTAAATACTTAGTTGATCTGAATCTCCATGGCCTGCTCCGGGAAAAAGTCATTTTCCATATCATAAATATTATGGCTGGTGGAATCCCTCAGCACACGGCCCTCCAGCGAATAACAACGCATGAACTTGTTCTGTCCGTCCACGCATGTCCAGTTCTCGGCATCCCAGGTCAGATATCCCATATCGTCTGTTCTCTTCTCCGCAAACTTCATATCAATCTGGCGGTCCTTTTTCATGAAGTCAATCAAACCTTCCTTAGTAACTTCAACTTCCTGCTTGTTAACGCAATCAAATGCTTTCATTCGTCTTCTCCATTCCGCCCTGCCTGCCGCAGTGCATATCTTGATTTTATCCCATAAGGATCTATCACAAATCTATGTCTCTGGCAATAGATGGATGGACGGTATCAGCCGCTCTTTCCTACACTCATCTGTCCTGCATCAGACTCATCCCCACTAATACTTCCATTGCCTTCTGCTCATCCTTATCCGCAACATATATGTCCTCCCCGTACAGAGCTGCTTCCATATATATTCATGATGCCGCTGGATCCCACGCCCTCCTTTCTACTCAAACCATCCTGATACTCTGATTATATCATCATACCTCTATCTTCTTCAACGCCTCCGCATACTTCTGATTAATCCGCAGAAATCCTCGGTCTTCCTCCATGGGAATCCTGTCATAATATTTCCCGGCCAGCGTATACAGGCCCTGTGATACAGCTACATGCTTCTCCTGCCCCGGAACGGTAAAAAACATCAGCTTTCTCCGGCTGCCCGCATAATATAACTCCAGATTCCTCTTTGCCATGTGGCGCATGGCCTCCTTTGTTATCTCCATGATTCCATCATTCAGCCCTGCCTCAAAAATCCGTATTTTCTCCGCCAGCTGCTTATAATCATCCACATATCTTAGCTTATATCCTGCCGGACAATCAGACTGCTGAAATACATCCGAATAATCAGTCCCCACACATACCATAAACCTTCTGGCAGGATCGTGATACAAAATATCATACTGTATGTATGACACAGCCTTACAATCAGGGCATACTACTGTTTCAAACCGGTCGTCCAGAATCTGCTGCCTAAGCTCCGGATTCAAGGATGATGTAATACTGTCAAATAATTCAAATGGCATAATAGAACCACATTTAGGACATCTGACCGCATAGTCTCTGCTTCTTGACATCGCGCCGCCTCCAAACATTTGTTCGATACACAAAGTATATCAAACATAACTGATGTTGTCAAACGAAATCCGAACATTTGTTTCCCCCGTATTCTTTCCTCAATCAGATTTTCCTTCTGATTTCCGTGTTTAAAATAATCATAAAATGCGGATCCGCCTTTCACGTATCCGCATAAATGTAAAACATATCTGTATATTTATATCATCAGGAAGCAGATTCATCCCCTCCATATTTTATGGCATTCAGGAACGCATCAAGTGTATACTCTTTATCAAATTCATCCACGATGCTGTATTGCTGCTGGTTCATTTTACTGTTAAAAAATTCCACCAGGCTGGCCTCGTCACGGATAATATGTTCCTCAACATAGGATCCCTCCCATTGGAACAGGTTCCGTTTGCCGTTCCAGTGCGACACACCTATTACCATTTCATAGCTCTCGGATTTACCTGGCGCGTCCGAAATCCCGGATATCTTTTCATTGATTATTTCATTTCCAAAATCCGGGTTGACATAGGTTCCATTTCGTTCACCGCAATAAGCCTCTATCTGCTGTTTTAATCCTGGAATGAATGTCTCTTCCCAGAATCTGTTAAATTCCTGGATTTCTTCCCGCTTTTTCCGATTAAAAATATAATAACTTATAGACAATCGTACTACCTCCATATGTTTCCAAACTCTCATTGTTTTTAGAGCATAAGATTTTTATATATAAACCTTCTATATTATACCAAAATTCAGTCCGTAAAGCCACTATAGATTTTATTGCCCACATGTCCCCTGTTTTATGCAAAATAACCATTCCATTACGCATACCGCGTTTTCTGTTTCACACTGTCATGCAGGGAAGCTTTATGAATATACTATTATAACTCCTTAAATCAGGAACCAATATGCAGACAATCACAGAACTAACCTTAAACGACTCCATGTTTTATAGGAACATACCGGTTTTTACCTATCACATTACTTATCCATCTTTCTCCACCACCTGTGTTTTAGCTGCTGCCCAAGCAGCAAACACCTATTATATGCAGCTTGCAAAGACTACAGAACAGTATTGCCGTACCGTCCTCTACCCCCAGGCGGTTGAGAGTGCAGATATATCCCGGCCAATTATCCGCCCTTCAACCGCTACACCCTGGATATGACTTATCATATAACCTATAATTCCGGCTGCATTACCAGTCTTTATATGGATACCTACACCTACATGGGCGCGCCACCAGGAGCTGAAACGGACATCGGACACCTGATTTCAGCTCCGGCAGACAGTTACACCTGGATGATATTTCTCCCCTTACTCCCGCCGCCCTGACCGGGCTTCAAACAGCCATAGAACAGCAAATTGCAGAACACTTAAAGGAATCCCCGGGAGCTTACTTTGAAGATTACCCCTATCTTCTGAGAAATTATTTTAATCAAAGTCAGTTCTTTCTGCGGCCCGGACAAATTGTCATATATTATCAGCAATATGAAATTGCTCCCTATGCAACGGGCGTACCGGAATTTTCCTTTCCGCGGCCATACAATCAAATAACTACAAGGAGGTAATTTGTCTTGCAATCCTGCGAACTTGCCCTTTCCATATCCACTCTTGCCTGCTGCATTGCAGAAGGTAAAAGCCCTGAAGAAATCGCCCTTATCAGTTCCATATTCATGCAATTGGGGGATACGTTAACCACCATTGCAGCACACCAGGCGCTGTGCTGCCCTCCGGAGAACGGGGATAAGCAGACATCATAAATGCCTGCCATCATAACAAACGCTCTTACCTTAACCCGGCAAAAAGGACGGTTGAGTCTTGCTCTCCCGCCCTTTTTACTCAGGTTTATATGTTTGCTTTAATATCCTTACTCTCAAGATGAGCCACTATGTAGTTCCTACCAAATCGCCCAAACAGTTCATCATGTATACACCATGTCAATCAAAGCAAAAATACCGGAAATAATACCTACCACCTCAAGAGGAAGTCCAAATGCGTCTATAACAATAGCTATTGTTACAATCCCTCCTCCCGGTACACCGCCGGCTCCGGTTGTGAGGATGAGGGATATCAGTATTGCCTTTATCAGCATATCCATGGTCACAGGTGCGCCAATGGCCTGCGCCGCAAACAGAAATGTGATTGCCAGCATCATACCATTTCCGTCTTTATTCACCTGGGAACCAAGAGGAATGGTAAAGCCCGATATGGATTTAGGAACATTCATGCTGTCCGCACATTCTATTCCAACCGGTACACATGCAAGGCTGGAGCTGGTTCCGAGAGCTGTTATCATTAAAGGGGATGCCTTTTTAAGAAACCAAAATGGATTACACTTTCCAAAAACTGTAAGTAAAACGCATATACTGCTATTTGAATCAACACACACACATAGGATGCACCGAGGTATTTGGCAAGGAATCCTCCCAGCTGTGCGCCATAGGTACCAACTGTACAGGCCATTAAAGCACAGATACCGATAGGCGCATAGCCCATAATTATTCCAACCAGTTTATTAAACAGATTCGCAAGACTGTCTACACCGCTTTTCAGAACCACTCTGTCCTCCTTTTTTACGAACAGCATGGCCACACCCACAAAGGCACTGAACACCACAATCTGGTCAAACTTACCATTTGTAAGAGATGCAAAAATATTAGACGGAATCAGCCCCACTATGGTATCTCCGAAAGAAGGTATGGTCTCAATTGCCTGGTCATATGTTCCTTGCAGCACAAAGCCCTTGCCCGGCTGCAGTACAGTTCCCAGAAGCAGACCTAAAACAATAGCAACAACCGTGGTGATACAGTAATAAAACATTATTTTAATCCCTACTCTACCAAAAATCTTCGGATCGTCCAGGGATGAAATACCGGAAATAAGATTTACCACAATCAGGGGTAATGCAGCCATTTTTAAAAGATTTAAAAATATTGTGCCCAAGGGCTTTATGACATTAATTTTCTCTCCAAAAACAGCCCCCAAAATAATACCTATTACCATAGCAACTAACAGTTTCGTCAAAAGCGGAATCTTCCTATACTTTTCCATCATACTCATACAGATCCCCTCCTATCTGTTGATTCTGTCAACCTCATGCAACGCTGCAGATACTTTATCCATCTGTTCCTGTGTGTTGTAAAAGTCAATACCCAACCGAATATACCCTCCTCTCATAGTGCAGTGAATCTTATGTCTCCTTAATATGGAAATCACTTCCTCGTCAGCGTGGGATGGATAATAGACACATACCACCCTCCCCAATTCTTTTTATCTTCTGCCTGCACAACGTGAAGGTCCAAATCTTCCAGTTGCTTTCGCAAATACATCTCCAGCTGCCTGACATATTCATCAATGTTCTTGATTCCCAGCTCCAGTATCAGCTCAATCCCCTTGTTAATTGCGTTAATACAGTTATAACTTAAATTCCCGGATTCAAAGCGTCTGGCATTGGGGTGCCATTCCAGAAAGTCAAAATTGGTAGTTATGGCCGGCGGAGCACATGGCTTATAACGCTTTGGTATGATGCATAGGGAGGTATGATGTCTTTTACAATCCGGTTAGTGCAATAAACGATTCCGGCTCCCAGTGTTCCCAGAAGGCCTTTATTGGTGCCTGCAACCAACCAGTCAATATTCATGGCCTGTACATCTATATCCAATCTCCCCAAAGCCTGAATACCATCTACCATAAATATCACGTTCTTCTCCTTGCATGCTGCACCCAGCTTATGTAAATCTGCAAAAAATCCTGTGCTGAACTGCACTGCAGACACTGTAAGTATTTTTGTGTTTTCATCAATCGCTGCAATCATATCATCTGCGTTGATTTCCCCGTCTCTGCTCTTCACCACATGGAGGTCCACGTTTTTACGTTGGTGCAGGTTGATCCACGGAAACAAATTCGCTTGATGCTCCTGGTCTGCGACTATCACATTATCCCCTTCTTTAAACGGATAGCCTTCTGCCAATATGGATACACCTTCACAGGTGTTCTTTACAAAAGCAACCTCAAGGGAATCCACCGCATGAATCAGTTGCGCCACCTTTTTACGCGTATCCGAAACCATGTCCCATGCTTTCGGAACAATATCATCGCCATAATTGGCGATATAATCCTGCATAAAAGATTCATATGCTTTCTGAACCCTTATTGGCGGCATTACAACCGAAGAAACATTTAAAAAAATATCCTCGCCCAGGAAAGAAAACTCACTCTCTATCAGTTTCCTATTCAGCATCTGCCTTCCTCCTAGTATAATAATGGTGTAGTCAAGAACGACTACTGGTTAATAGTTACAAAGTCCAATCTAATAAATCTATATAGATATAACGGAAGGAGGAGTTCCCCCTCCATCAGAAGTTATAGGAC
>ENA-OQCK01001085-OQCK01001085.1-human-gut-metagenome-genome-assembly--contig:-NODE-1085-length-11159-cov-3.180384_pt1 | contig 11159 bp, 20 predicted proteins | sample MGYA00242498_ERZ504578 | MGnify/ENA primary metagenome ERZ504578 (study PRJEB26092, sample SAMD00036229) | human gut metagenome | host: Homo sapiens | study: EMG produced TPA metagenomics assembly of... | reverse complement strand
CTCCAGTATGGTCAGAGTCTGGATGTCCAGGTCATTGGTGGCTCGTCTAACAGTATCACATTGGCGCTCCATAAGGATACGCAGCAGATAAAGCCTCCGCCTCTCCCCGCCTGACAGGCGGCCTATGATGGTATACTGCATACCGGAGGGGAACAGGAACCGCTCTAACATCTGGCTGGCGCTGATACTGCGTCCTTTGTCTTTACGTATTCCGCCACATTCTTAATATAGTCAATCACCTTAAGGCTTTCATCCATGGCCTCATTTTCCTGGGAGAAATACCCCATCTTCACGGTCTGTCCTATCTGTATGGTGCCGGAATCCGGTTCCACCCAGCCTGCCAGCATCTTCATCAGGGTGGACTTTCCGCTTCCGTTGGGACCGATGATGCCCACACGGTCATTTTCAGAAAATGTAGGTAAAGTCCTTTATCAGCACCTTGTCCCCGTAAGCCTTGCACAGATCCTTCACCTCCACCGTGGTCCTGCCTAACCGGCTGGCTATGGATTCCAGCTCCACGTTGCGGTCATATTCCGGCCCCTTCTGGTCCCGAAGCTCCTCATACCGCTGTATATGGGCCTTCTGCTTGGTGGAACGGCCCTGGCTCCCCGCTGCATCCAGGCAATCTCGTTGCGCAGAATCGCCTGCCGTTTGCGCTCCGATGCCTCGGCCATTTCCATACGCTCCGCTTTCAGGGACAGGAAGCCCTCATAATTTGCCTGGCAGCTGTAAAGCTTTCCCTTGTCCAGCTCCACAATGCGTCCCGCCACGCTGTCCAGAAAATACCGGTCATGGGTAATCATCAGAAGGGCGCCACGGAAGGCTTTCAGATATTCCTCCAGCCAGTCAGCCATACCGCTGTCCAGGTGGTTGGTGGGCTCGTCCAGAATCAGAAGGTCCGCCGTACTCAAAAGCACGCTGGCCAAGGCCACCCTCTTTCTCTGTCCACCCGAAAGGGTGGATGTCAGGGCATCGTGTTCCGTGATACCAAGCTTGTTAAGCATGCTCCTGGCCGTGGCCTGCATCTCATCCGGAGAACTGTAATGGGTTTCCCCGGCATTTTCCCGCATAACGCTTTCAAGCACCGTATCTCCCTCTGTGAATTCCGGAATCTGGGGCAGATAGCGTATGTAGAGACCGCGGCCTCTTACCACGCTGCCGCTGTCCGCATCTTCCAGGCCCGCAACAATCTTAAGGAGAGTGGACTTGCCTGTGCCGTTGACGCCAATCAGTCCTATCTTCTCCCCCTCGTTGATGGAGAAGGATGTGTCGTCAAACAGCAGCCTCTCCGTATATGATTTTGTCAAATGTTCAATGGTAACCAGATTCATCGTCTTTTCCTCTTATTCAATCACCAGCTCCACCGGACAATGGTCTGAACCCATGACCGTATTGTGGATGGACGCGCTTACCAGTCTGTCCTTAAGGCTTTCTGATACACAAAAATAGTCAATGCGCCACCCTGCATTCTTGGCCCTGGCGCTGAAACGGTAGGACCACCAGGAGTATATCCCCTCCAGGTCCGGATAGAAATAGCGGAACGTGTCCACGAAGCCCGCTGCCAGAAGGTCGGTGAACTTTCCCCTCTCTTCATCGGTGAATCCGGCATTTTTCCTGTTTGTCTTAGGATTCTTAAGGTCAATTTCCTTGTGGGCCACATTCAGATCCCCGCAGAATACCACCGGCTTGTTTTTCTCCAGTTTCTTAAGGTATGCCAGGAAATCGTCCTCCCATTTCATCCTGTAATCCAGCCTTGCCAGGCCGTCCTGTGAATTGGGGGTATAGCAGGTCACAACATAATATTCAGGAAACTCTGCCGTAATCACCCGTCCCTCCGTATCGTGTTCCTCCATGCCGATGCCATAGGACACGGACATGGGTTCCTCCTTTGTGAACATGGCTGTGCCGGAATATCCCTTTTCCTGGCATAGTTCCAGTACTGGTGATAGCCGGGCAGGTCCAGCTCAATCTGGCCCTCCTGAAGCTTACTTTCCTGTATACAGAATACATTTGCGTCCGCCTCCCTGAAAAAATCCAGGAAGCCCTTACCCACGCAGGCCCTGAGGCCGTTTACATTCCACGAAATCAACTTTGTCATTTCTTTATGGCTCCTCTCCGGAACATGGTCCGGGAATGGGTTTCCCGGAGTGTTCCTGTGTCATTTTTAAACGGCTGTCTACTCCGGATATACAAGCTGGATTCCGGGAACTGGTCCACATGGTACAGTACATCCAGGTACTTTCCGGCCAGGAATCTGGCCATACCCAAATTCATATCCAGATAATTGCCGCAGTCCTCTGGCGATGCCCCGGGCACCTCCCCTCAAATCCCTGATAAACTCATACATCTCCACCATCAGGGGCAGGATATCCGCGGACTCGTAGTCTCCAGCCAGCAGCAGATAGAAACCGGTCCTGCACCCCATGGGGCCAAAGTAAACGCACTTTTTGCCAAAGGTGCCGTGATTCCTTAAAAAGGTTGCCCCCAGATGCTCGATGGTATGCATTTCCGCGGTGTTCATCACCGGCTCCTCATTGGGCGAGGTCATCCTCAGGTCGAAGGTGGTCACCATTCCTCCTTCCACCTGATCCTTCCTGGATACATAGACTCCAGGCTGCAGCTTATTGTGGTCAATGGTAAAACTTGTAATCTTTTCCATATCTGTTCTCCTCTCAATCCGCTCCATAATATCCGTTCAGAAATTTGGCGCACGCCTCATCCCTGTAATTGTGTAATGACTGAAAAGGGGCAGGATTTATCCATCCTGCCGCCCTGTCACTGCCACTATATTAATCATCTGCCTCTTCACTCTCAGTCAGTGTGAAGGTAAATCTCTTACGTGCCATCTCGTCGCTTTCAAGGTACTCGTCGTAGGTGGTAATCTTATCAACCAGCTTGCCGTTGATGATTTCCATGATGCGGTTTGCAGTAGTCTGCACTATCTGGTGGTCACGGGAGGAGAAAATCATCACGCCCGGGAACTTAATCATACCGCGGTTCAAAGCGTCGATGGACTCCATATCCAGATGGTCCGTGGGCTCATCCAGCATCAGCACATTGGCACCGGATATCATCATCTTGGACAGCATACAGCGCACCTTCTCGCCTCCGGAAAGGACCTTCACCTTTTTCACGCCGTCCTCACCGGCGAACAGCATACGTCCCAGGAAACCGCGGACATAGGTCACGTCCTTCTCAGGAGAATACTGGGTCAGCCACTCTACGATGGTGTCGTCGTTGTCAAACTCGGCGCTGTTGTCCTTGGGGAAATATGCCTGTGAGGTAGTAAGACCCCACTTATAGCTTCCCCCATCCGGCTCCATCTCACCGGACAGAATCTTAAAGAGCACTGTCTTGGCCCGCTCATTTGGTCCTACCAGGGCAGCCTTGTCCTCGCGGCCCAGGATGAAGGAGATATCGTCCAGTATCTTTTCGCCGTCAATGGTCTTGCTTAAGTGCTCCACGGTCAGAACCTCGTTGCCGATCTCGCGGAAAGGACGGAAATCAATGTACGGATACTTACGGCTGGAAGGACGGATGTCGTCCAGCTCAATCTTCTCAAGGGCCCGCTTACGGGAAGTGGCCTGCTTGGACTTGGAAGCATTGGCGGAGAAGCGCTGGATGAATTCCTGCAGCTCCTTAATCTTCTCTTCCTTCTTGCGGTTGGCTTCCTTCATCTGCTTGACAATCAGCTGGCTGGACTCCACCCAGAAGTCGTAGTTTCCTGCGTACAGCTGGATTTTCCCATAGTCAATGTCAGCTATCTGGGTACAGACCTTATTCAGGAAATAACGGTCATGGGATACCACGATAACGGTGTTCTCAAAGTTAATCAAAAACTCCTCCAGCCACGCAATGGCGTCCAGGTCCAGGTGTTGGTAGGCTCATCCAGAAGCAGAATGTCCGGGTTGCCGAACAGGGCCTGGGCAAGAAGCACCTTTACCTTCTGAGCGCCAGAAGGGAGCTCATCTGCGCATAGTGCAGGTCCGGCTCAATGCCAAGTCCGTTTAAAAGGCTTTCAGCATCCGACTCTGCCTCCCATCCGTTCATGTTGGCAAATTCACCCTCTAACTCAGCGGCCTTGATACCGTCCTCGTCCGTGAAGTCCTCCTTCATGTAGATGGCTTCCTTTTCCTTCATTATCTCATATAGTCTCTTGTTTCCCATGATGACCGTATCCAGGACCGTGTACTGGTCATACTTAAAGTGGTCCTGCTGCAGGAAGGACAGCCTCTGTCCGGGGGTGATTATGACATCGCCGCTGGTAGGCTCCAACTGGCCTGACAGGATCTTAAGGAATGTGGACTTTCCGGCACCGTTTGCGCCGATGAGTCCGTAGCAGTTGCCCTCGGTGAATTTAATATTCACATCCTCAAACAATGCCTTCTTGCCCACGCGAAGAGATATGTTGCTTGTACTAATCATGTTCGTTACCTTTCTCTTAATCTGTTCTGTTGATATTTCTAGTAAAAGAGGGGTCATGTAAGGCCCCTCTCACGCTGTTTACTCAATATCAGATTGTACAGGGAAAACACTTATTTTGCAAGGGTTTTTCGCAAAATTATGGCGGCAGCCCGTCTATTTCGTTCCTTTAATCTCCACCGGATAGTTTACTCCCTGGGAATTCACATAGGTCACGGTCACCTTATCCCCGCTGTCCCCTGCCAGGGCCCCTTCCTCTATGGGGCAGTTATCCTTTAAAAAGCTTAACTCCTGTCCGTCGTCTGTCTTCATGGTAAAGCTGCTCATGGCGTTAGCCGTGGTGGTGCCTTTCTCCGTAAGGATACTCCACTCCTCCTGTTCCGGAAGAGCCACCACCAGGGTCACGTCCTCCGGCCTGCCCAGGGGCTCCCCTATATACGCAATGGCTATCTGCACGTTCTCATCAATCTCCACCTCCACGTCCCGGATATCCGATTGACTGATGTCATAGTCCCTGCCGTCGTCCGCCTGAAGAGTGAACACCGCTCCATCCTCTGTCACCTTTGTGACGGTCCCCTGAAGCATATGGTATACTTCCTTTGCCTCAGCCGCCTGCTCCGTTGTCTCCGGGGCCTTGACCGTGGTCTCCGGCGCTTTGGTGGTCTCCTCAGCCGAAGCCTGGCTGATAACGGTCTCAGATGTCTCCACCCCCGGTTTTTTGGCACAGCCGGTTCCCAGCACCATTGCCGCGGCCAGTGCGGCGGCTGTTATCATCAATGAATGTCTCTTCATATTACGATTCCTCCCGTCTTATATCAGATTACCTATGAAGCTTACCATCATATTCTGTTAATTTCAATAAAGATTCCCTTAATTTTCCCGGTATCATAACCAGTACCCCGACAACCTCATGCCCAGAATCCCCGGCAGATGCCGAAGACACAGGAGTATGACCAGACGTCTGGCCGCGGGCGACAGTTCCATGGCGGCTCCTTCCTTTTTTTCTAAGTATACCCTGGACTTCCATAGCCCAAACTTCCATGGGAAAAACTTTCTTGTAACCCACAGTACCAGATGCTATAATATTTTAAAAGATTGAAAGGAGGTTGTCCCGTTCATGAATGACCCTGTATTGACACTGCGATGGTTTTTAAACTGCCCTGAAATCGATAATCTGGAATTTTATGGAGATGAGACTGTCTGGGAAATCCCATTACCGGCGTCAATGTAATTGACAATCCGGAAGGCGTCCCCTGGATTAAAAAAAACGAACTGGTCCTGACGACCGGCTTTATTTTTTATAAAGACATTGATTTGATTGCGGTTCCCCTTTACCACAGTTACTCTGACATCATGCGTGTCATATTCCGTGAGCTGGAACTGAGGCAGCTGTCCAACCAGGCCTTTGTCATCAATGAAACCCGCAAATTTTGCCAGCTCTTCACCAGCAACGGCGGAATCGGTTCCATGCTGTCCATGCTGTCCTCCTACACTGCTTCCATCATCCTGATAACTGACTATAACGACAAATCCCCCACTGTAATTGCGCCTAATTTAAACATCGCTTTTCTCCTTTTTGACTGCTGTATAATGTTGATTCTAAATGTATCGCATAATACTGTCAAATAAAATATACGGCCTGAAAATGATACAAACAGAAATCAGTATATATTCCAGAGGCCATGAGCGCAGCATCGCCAAAAAGGCATCCCCGGCCACGTTGTTATGGTCCTGGATGCCTCTTAAGTATCTGCCTGTAGACATTATATTGTTCAAAATTAATTCAGCAAGGCCCCATACCGCCCCAAAAAGCTCTGGGTCCTCTCATTATCCGAAGCAAACACCTGCTCCGGCGTTCCTTCCTCCACAATGACGCCTCCCGCCATGAACACCACGCGGTCCGATATATCCCTTGCAAAGGCCATCTCATGGGTGACTATGACCATGGCGATGTCAAGGTCTGCCAGGGACTTAATCACCTTAAGAACCTCCCCTGTCAGCTCCGGTCCAGGGCCGAGGTGGGTTCGTCAAAAACAGTATCTTGGGATTCAACGCCAATGCCCTGGCAATGGCCACACGCTGGCACTGCCGCCGGACAGCTGGCATGGAAACGCTTTTCCTTGTCCTCCAGCCCCATCTTCCTGAGCAGTGCCCTGGCTTCCTCATATACCTGCGCCTTATCCCTTTTCTGCACATGAATGGGAGCGTCCGTGATGTTCTTCATGACAGAATAATGGGGGAACAGGTTGAAATTCTGGAATACCAGGCCATACTGGCTCTGAATTTCCTTTAAATCCTTCTTTGACGCGTACACGGCCTTTCCGTCCTCTGTCCAGGCCGCCCGCTTTCCCAGGTATATCACTTCCCCGCTGTCCATGGTTTCCAGCATGGTAGCGCACCGCAGCAGGGTGGATTTTCCCGAACCGGAGGGGCCGATGACAGACACGATTTCCCCCTCCTCCACACTGAGGGACATATCCTTTATAACACCCAGGCCGTCAAACGACTTTTCCACATGATTTAATTCCAGCAGCTTCATAATCCACAATCCTCCTGTTCCTAACGGTAATAATCCATCCTTTTCTCAACCCACTCCATTCCAACTGCCACTACCAGGTTGAAAATATAGTAGAACAGACCGGCGGCCACAAAGGGAATCATGTTGGTCTGGGACGCTGCCAGAGCCTTGGCTATGGAGAACATCTCCGCCACGCTGAGGGTAAAGGCCAGGGAGGTGTCCTTGACAAGGGTGATGACCTCGTTGGTTACAGACGGAAGAATCCGTTTGATGACCTGGGGCAGTATGATTTTGAAAAAGGTCTGGAACCGGCTGTAGCCCAGAATCTGAGCCGCCTCGTACTGGCCCACAGGCATAGACTGGATGCCGCTTCTGTAGATTTCAGCAAAATAGGCGGCATAGTTGATTACAAATCCAATGAAGGCGGCCCACAGCCGGTAGCCGCTGCCCACCTTGATTCGGAACAGATAATAGGGGCCGAAATACACCACCATGAGCTGCAGCATCAGGGGCGTGCCTCTCATGATGGATATATATACCTTGACAATGGCCTGAAGCAGCCGGTTTTTGGACATACGCCCAAAGGCCACCAAAAGGCCCAGTGGAAGGGAAAATATTAGTGTCACCAGGAATATCTGGATACTGGTTCCCATACCTCCTGCCAACTGAATCAACATCTGCTGGATTGTCATTTTACCCATAACTTCATACCTGCCTTTAACATTTATGCCGTATAAAGCCGCTGTTAAACGAGCTGCCGCCGGATTATCCGGCAGGACAGCAGGTCCAGACAGCGGCCTTTATTACTTACCAATCGTAGTTACGTCCTCGCCAAACCATTTCTCAGATATGGACTTAAGTGTGCCGTCCGCAGCCATCTCTTCCAGGGTGGCCTGTACCTTGTCGCGAAGTTCCGTGTTGCCCTTCTTGAATCCAACTCCGTACTCCTCTGCGGACAGGCTGTCCTCCAGGATAATGAAGTCAGCGTTTCTCTGCTGAATCTGATATCCGGCCACGATTACGTCCATGGCAATGCGTCCACCGCGCCCTGCTCCAAATCCATGAAAGCCGAGTTATAATCAGCCGTGGTAAGCAGCTGCTTGAAGGTAGCCGTCAGGTCCGGGACCTCCTTTAACGCTGCCTCTGCAGAGGAATCCACCTGGCACTCCACAATCTTGCCTGCCAGGTCTGCCTGGCTGGCTATACCGGAATCCTTAGCCACAACAAATACCTGGGTGTTGGCCATGTACGGCTCTGACCATGTATAGTCGTCCTCACGCCCTGTCATGGTAAATCCGTTCCAGATACAGTCGATGTTGCCTGCCTCCAGCTCCATGTCCTTGGAATCCCATGCAATGGGCTGTGCCTTGTACTCCAGTCCCAGACGCTTTGCCACTTCCTGGGCCAGCTCCAGGTCAAATCCTGTATACTCACCGTCGTCTCCCATGAATCCCATAGGCGGGAAATCCTGGTCAAATCCGACTATCAATGTTCCTCCGCCGCTTCCTTCGGCGGCCTCTGACGCGGTTTCGCCCTCCGCCCTTGTCTCCGCCTCTGCGGCTGTGTCCTCAGCTTGGCAGACGTGTCCGCTGCTGCCTGTTCGGTTTCCGCCTTTGTCCCTGCCGCTGTAGCTGCTTCCTGTGAACCGCCGCATCCTGCCAGAGATAATGCCATCACAGAAGCAAGGGCCAGGCTAAAAAGTCTCTTTTTCATAATAAACGTCCTCCTCTTTTTCCGCTGTTTCGGGTCCAGCGGCTCCTTACGGTCTTTTGACACGCTATCATATTAGCATACTAAAGCGTTTGTGTAAAGGACATTTTATATGGCAAAACTGACAAAGATCCGCGTCACGGTCCCCCTCCCCGAAAATCAGGGCAAAACAGGAGCCTACAGCAGATTCATAAGCTCCTTAAGGCTCCCCACTTCATAATCCGCCCGTATGCCCTCAGGCAGCGCCTTACCGCCGGGGTTATACCAGCACGTATACGTGCCCGCGGCCATTCCGCCTTTGATATCGGACGCAGGTGAATCGCCTATGAGCAGCATACGCCGCGGGTTGCATCCGGTATCCAGGAAAAGCAGTAATCAAAATATTCCTTCCACGGTTTCTGGCTCCCCGCATCCTCGGACACAAATATGTCTTTCATGAAGCTGTCCAGCCGGAAGCAGCCAGCCGCTTGTACTGGGTGGACGATGTACCGTTGGTAACCACATATAAATCATACCTGTCCTTCAGATAGGCGCACAGCTCCAGGGCTCCGTCAATCAAAAAGGCGGATGCGTCCAGCTGCCTCCGGTACAGCTCCTCTGCCTCATGGCCGTCCACCTCCCTGCCCAGACGGTCAAAAAAAGTCTCAAACCTCTGCCGCACCAAATTATCCTTGGTCACTTCCCCCCGCTCAAAGGCGGACCAGAATCCCTCATTGATTTCATGGTACAGCAAAAGCCGTTCCTCTGTGGGCTCAAATCCATACTGCTCAAGGACTACCCTCATGCCCTGCCTCTCAGACATGCCAAAGTCCAAAAGAGTACCGTCCACATCCAGAAGAATCACATCAAACTTCCGTTCCCTGCTCTCCATAGACCACCTTTCCTCCGCAAACCGTGTACATTACTTTGCCCGTCAATGTCTCGCCCAGGAAGGGGCTGTTGGCTGACTTGGATTCAAACCCTTCCACTGTCCACTGCCTGTCCGCATCAAACAGCACCAAATCCGCCGGCGCTCCTGGTTCCATGCGCCCGCAGTCCAGCTTATACAGCCTGGCCGGATTAAGGCTCATCTTTTCCATGAGCTCCAAAAGCGTGAGATGGCCTGCCTTTACCAGATTGGTAATCCCCAGGCCAGGGCAGTCTCCAGTCCCAGTATGCCGCTGGGCGCTGGGTCAGCGGCCGCTCCTTCTCCTCTCTGCTGTGGGGCGCATGGTCCGTGGCAATCATGTCAATGGTCCCATCCTTAAGTCCCTCAATCAGCATCTGCCTGTCTTTCTCTGTCCTTAACGGCGGGTTCATCTTAGCCAGGGTTCCGTGCTTTAACACGGCTTCCTCTGTCAGGGTGAAATGGTGGGGCGTCACCTCGGCCCATACCTTTGCTCCCAGCCTCTTGGCCAGGCGCACCACCTCCACAGAATGCCCTGAGCTGATATGCTGGATGTCCACGGTTGCCCCTGTATCCAGGGCTATCATGCAGTCCCTGGCCACCAGGGAATCCTCTGCCAGTGCCGGAGAGCCGTAGATTCCCAGTTCATCCGAAATCCTGCCGTGGTTGATTCCATTTTCCCTGATAAAATGCTTGTCTTCCTCGTGGAAGCTGAGAACCGTATCCAATCTGGCCGCTTCCTCCATGGCCGCCCTGACAAACGCGCCATCCATAAGGGGTATTCCGTCATCCGTAAATCCCGCTGCCCCGGCAGCCAGAAGTCCCTCCATGTCGGTCAGCTCCCTGCCCGCGAATCCCTTTGACACTGCGGCACAGCTTAACACATGGATGCCTGTCTTTTTTCCCTCTTCCAGCACATAGCGCAGGGTCTTCTCGTTATCCACAATGGGATTCGTATTGGCCATACACACAACCGTGGTGAAACCGCCCTTTGCGGCAGCCCTTGCCCCTGTATGGATGTCCTCCTTGTACGTGGGGCCCGGATCGCGAAAATGCACATGGACATCCACCAGTCCCGGCGCTGCCACCAGTCCCTCTGCCTCGATTATCTGCTCATACTGCCTCTCCCGGGTGCTAAAGCCGGGTGCTCCCTCTGCTCCCCCCTGGTCCGCCGGAAATATCCCGGCAATCCTGTCTCCGTCCAAAACCACATCCGCCTTTATATCCAGCCCTTCTGCGGGTCCCAGTACCCGTCCTGCGCGAATCAAAATCATAATCTGTTCCTTTCTTTAATCCCGTCTGTTTCACAAATCCATGTCCGGTGCGGACCTAAAAGCCCGTCTCCCGCCGTCCGCCTGTCACACCAGGAATTCCTCTCCCCGCCTGTGTATCTCCTGTATTCTGTCCTTATACCCACCGGCGCAGGCCAGGGCCTTAAATCTGGCAGCCGCCTGAAAGTCCTCCCAGAAATGCATGGGAAACACCACGTCCGCCCCCACCATTCTCATAAAATCATCCATTCCCAGATAAAATCCTTCTCCTGTCTGGGGTCAATGAGCATAAAGGCCACATCGATATGGCGTCCTGCCAGCTTGTCCATTTCCCGGTGAAAACTTCACTCAT
>ENA-OQCK01001084-OQCK01001084.1-human-gut-metagenome-genome-assembly--contig:-NODE-1084-length-11160-cov-5.959304_pt1 | contig 11160 bp, 9 predicted proteins | sample MGYA00242498_ERZ504578 | MGnify/ENA primary metagenome ERZ504578 (study PRJEB26092, sample SAMD00036229) | human gut metagenome | host: Homo sapiens | study: EMG produced TPA metagenomics assembly of... | reverse complement strand
CGTGGGCAGCACACCACCCAAAAAGGCACACACGAAACGCACCGCCACATAGACCCCGAAGCCGGCCAGCGACCACTTCACCCAATTTTTAATGCCGGTTGGAGCGGAGCCGAAGCCTCGTTTCCAACTCCTGCCGTATTTCAATTCTCTTTTTCATAACATTGACTTTTTTTTATGCCTTGTCGGTGGCTTCACCTTGCTCGTTTCAGGGGCGGATACGGACGGGGAGAAAATATGCAAGGCTTTTGGTGAAAAATTTTCAACCGCCCGGCTGGACGGATTGAATTCGCCACCCGCAGGGCGCGAAGCGCTTGCAGATTTTTAGGGGCGCCCGTAGCTTCGCACCCTGAACCACGCAAGGTGGAGCCACTGAGGGATAAATAAAAACGGGAAAATCGTTATACGGGAAAAAGAGGATTGAAATGCGGCAGGATTCGGGGCGGGCTGTGCCGACCTTCCACTTTCCATATATATATAATGTATATTAGCTTTCCTTTTGGAATCCTTTTTGTTATAGATTAGCCCGTAACCAATCATTTAAAAAACGGGTATCTATATATGAGCAGACATAAGAACAACAGAAAAAAGAAAGGAACGGAGAAGATAAGCGATATCCTGCTTTGGAATATCAGTTTGAAGGAAGGTGACGGACACCTGCGTACCGCCGCGAATTACCGCAGCTGCATGAACAAGGCCGGTGCCTATCTGGGCAAGGACTTCCGGCATTTCACTTTCCCTGAGCTTACCGCCAGGTGGGTGAAAGGTTACGTGAACTGGCTCAAGCGGCTGCACCCCGGCTCTCCCAATACGGTGGAGTTCTACCTGCGGGGGCTGCGTGCCATGTGCCGCAACTACCGGGAAAAGCACCGTCTGGCCTGGTCGGAAGGAAGCGACCCCTTCTCGGGCGTCACCCTTTGTACGGAGCTACCACCAAGCGTGCCCTCACGCCCGGACTGCTTTCCGGGCTGTTCGCCCCCGAGCTCCGTGAACGGCTCGATGAGAGCGGACGCGAGTCGCTTGACGTGCTGCACTTCATCCTCTTCATGCGCGGCATGGTCTTTCAGGACATATGGAACCTGCGCCACGACATGATAGGGCGTGACGGGCATATCCGTTACCGCCGCAGCAAGACCGGCGCCCTGATAGACGTGGAAGTCACTCCCGAGGCGGAAGCCATCATCCGGCGGCATGGCAGGAAGGACTCGCCGTACGTGTTCCCCTTCCTGCACGAGAAGAAAGGCGGCAGGAGCCGGAAAGGACAGACGCCAAGGAAAAAGGGGAAGGCCGGAGAGCTCCCGGAAGAGAGCGCCCTGCGGCGCGTGAACCGCCATGCCAGGGCCATAGGCAGGATGGTCGGGCTGCCGGCTCCGCTGACCACCTACGTGCTGCGGCACACCTGGGCCACCCTGATGCTGGAAGCGGGGTATCCGGTGGAACTGATCGGGCAATGCCTGGGACACGCTTCCGTCAACACCACCCGCATCTATCTTGCAGGCATCTCGTCGGGACGGGTGGATACGGCCGTGAACGACATGTTCAACCGCCTGGTACGCCCGCTTGCGAAAAATGGTGACACGCCCCTGAAATCTCCGGGACCGGAAGAAAGCGGAAAGCACAGGCCGGAGAGTGTATCCTCCGACCATCGGCAGGCCGGAGCTCGGGAGCTCGGGATAATCAGCCGGCTGTCCGTGAGAGGGAAAAGCGGCATTTCCGGACCGGGAAAAAGGAAAGGATGTCCGTTTCTTATGGAGAAAGAGACAAGTTTTATGGGGAGCATCCCCCATACAAGCTTACCGGTGCAAATATAGGATGTTTATTGTTAATTTTTCGCACATATTTACTGTTCAGGATAATGTTTTTGGTTTTGTTAACTTCTTGCGGGGCCATATATTGCCGCGCACCGCACGCCCGCAACACCCTTTTCATAGGGTTTCGTTTTCATAACACGCTGTTTCATAATTCGTTGTACTTAGAAAAAAGACATTGTCTCTTTCTCCATAAGAAACGGACAAGCATCCGGGGGACATTTTCCCGCTTTTTTCTCCGGCCTGTCCGGTCAGTATTCCTTACATCCGCCTTTTGGGGGACGCGGGCAAGAGGGGGGTGGAAAATATAAAGTCACTTGACCCACTATTATACTCCAGATTGACCCATCAAAAAATATGAGATTTAAGTAGAGAAAAATGCATTTTAACCCGGATCAGTTTCAGTTATAATTCTTTATAGCAGATACTACTTCTTTTTAGCATTAATCTTTCTTACAGAATCTCCTGTTAGTTCAATTTTGTGTGCAGTATGTACAATTCTGTCCAGGATTGCATCTGCTACCGTAGGATCACCAATTGCATCATACCAACTTTCGACAGGAAGTTGTGATGTTATTATGATTGATTTTAATCCGTGTCTGTCTTCTATTATTTCCATAAGGATTGACCTTTCCCTGGCATCCAGTCCTATAAGAAACAGATCGTCTAGAATAAGCAGTGAACACTTTTCAATTTTTTTCATTTCAGATTCTATAGTTCCCTTGTTTTTGGCCATTTTAAGCTGTCCCATAAGCTTTGACGCATTGGAGTATAAAGTTCTGACTCCATTTTTGCATGCTTCATATCCTATTGCTGAAGCAATATAGCTTTTACCTGTACCGGAACTTCCCGTGATAAAAACATTCTGTCCGTCTTTTATAAAATCAAGAGATGCAAGTCTCTCAAGCTGGTTACGGTCAAGGTTACGTTTTATGGTATAGTCTATTTTCTCCATATATGCCTTATATCTGAAGTTGGCAGACCTTATCAGTCGCTCAATGCTTACATTGCGTCTGTAATCATACTCACTTTCTAGAAGCCATTTAAGGAATTCATCATTTGTCATACCATCAGAGGATGTTGTCCTACAGTCATTTCTGTATGTTTCAATCATACCGTAAAAACGTAATTTGGAGAGTAATTCCATTATTCTGTCCATATTTTTTCCGACTGTTCTATTTGTTTTATTATTACTTGTCATTTTTATCTATGTTTTTAGAGTTAAAATAATCCTTACCTCTGAGATTTCTGTGTTTAGGGGTAAGTTCCGGAGCCTGTCCTTCCATTTGGACATGATACTTTTCATCTTCCCTGTTTACAAGAATACTTTCAAGCTCGTTGAATCCGAACATGCAGGATTCCATTGCTATCTGGCATGCAAGAACCATTCTGTCGTGTCCGAAACGTTCCACAAGACTTAATATACCATCAGCTGAACGTACTGCTTGAGCCGGATATTTTTTGGCTACGGCCACAAGCTTTATGTACTCCTCTACTATCGGATCGATTTCACGTGCCTTTCGGTATACATCATCCATTCTGATTCTGTATTCATGTAGTACTCCGGGAAGTTTATGGGAAGGTTTTTCTGAATATGTGAAAGGTGTATCATCCCTGCGATGTGTCGTAATGTGCCTGAATTTATGATATATCTCCACTGTATCCCCATCATACAGTAATTCTACAGTATCGCCGATATACTCTTTAGGGACACTGTAATAGTGATTGTTAAGCGACACATAACTGTTTCTCATGACAGTTGCCGTTTTCCGACTTTTTGATATAAATCTTGTAGTCGGTAATGTATGCAGCCTGTCTTTCTCTACCTCTATGAAACGCTCCTTACGGCTGTAGCTGCGGTTGTACATCTTTCGGCTGTTCAATGCATCCGTATGTTTCATTATTTCTATGTTCAAGGCTTCAAGATCATTGAATTTCAATCCTGTCATCTTTGAATAGACCTCCCTGTAAAGCAGTCTTACGGCATTTTCAACCAAAGCCTTGTCTTTGGGCTTGCGCACCCTTGCCGGAAAGACTACGCATCCGTAATGGTCTGCAAAAGCTGCAAAATCATCATTTATTACAGGCTCTATTCCACCGGGCTTTGTTACGGCAGATTTGAGGTTGTCGGGAATTATGGCATTTGGTACACCTCCAAAAATAATGGAAAGCATTTTCACACGCCTGGATAAGATATTCTTTCTTTTGTGATGGTACAGCCTCGTAATAAGTAATCTGGCTGCAAGGAAGTATTGCAGCAAAGACTTCTACGGGAACCTTATCACCTGTATTCCTGTCTGAAATATAGAGTTTGTCACCGGCAAAATCCACATACATCTGATCTCCGGCTATATGATCTATGCGTCCAACCGGTACTTTTACCTCCCTTTCACGTCTGAGATACAGGCAGAATGAACAATAGCTGTAACCTCGGGGACGGTTTCTCAGATACTCCTCATACAAGGACCTTCTTGTTGTTCCACGGGATTTAAGTCGTTTAATGTACTCAGGTATATGTTCTTGAAGATACTTATACTCTGCAGATCCTGTTGATTCGTTGTCAGTCTCCGTACCGAAAAGCTCGTGCAGATGATGCTCGTCCATTTTCAACAGGCGTTCCAACTCTATACCCATATCTTCGTATATATGGATATATCGTTTTACTGTATTACGTGAAATCTGAAGAGAAGAACTGATACTACGGATACTCATTCCTGACTGGTAGCACCGCAGTATGTGTTTGATTCTTATTTTCATTCTTTAAAATTTTTATTCGGTTAATAATACCGGGTTAAAATGCTTTTTAAAGTACAAAAAACAAGACTGAAATGTGGTAATTCTATAGGGTCAATTTTTATTATAATCTTAGTGGCTCAGTTTCGGTTATAAAGGTGGGTCAGGTCACTTTTACAATAGTGGGTCAAGTGACTTTATATTTTCCAGACAGCAACACCATCCTGACACTGACGGAAAGGAGCACGAACTTCCTGCTCATGGAGAAACTCAAACAGGGAAAGAAGGCCGGGCCGGTAGCGAAAGCCGTGTGGAGGCTGCTTCTGCCTTACAAAGGGGAGGCCTTGAAGTCCATAACCACGGACAACGGCAGCGAGTTTGCGGAGCACGAATGGATAACCAGGAAACTGAACGTACCTGTGTATTTTACCGATTCCTATTGTGCGTGGCAGAAAGGGGCCATAGAGAACGCCAACAAGCTGGTACGCCAATATATCCCGAAAGGGACGGACATCAGCACCGTCACAGAAGGGAAAATTGCTAAAATAAGGAAGAAAATCAACGCTAGGCCGAGGGAAAAGCTCAATTTCCTGACGCCTAAGGAGGTCTTTTTCAAAAATATTTCGTAATGTTGCAATCGCTGGTTGACTCTGCCCCTCAGTTGGCAAAGATGCAAATTCTTAATAGAATTCAAAATAGATTAGAGAAATATCACTATCTTTGTATCTAAATTAGGTGTATTGTATTGTGCTTGAAAATAATATACATCTAAATAATTACATATAAAGTGAAAACTGAGAAATTGACATATAATGTTTTACATAGCCTTCATAGACCATTTCATAGACCATTATGGATTGTGAAATGGGTATGTCTCTTTTATGTAAAACGTCAAAAGCAGAAGGAAAATTGTTTTTATTACAAAGATACAATCGTTGATTTTTATTTTATACTGCTAGAATGGTTGTATAATGGATTTCCTAAAGATTCTAATGGGATACCATCACAAGACGCTATTAATGCTGTGTATTTAGAATTTTCAATGATTGCGGTAGATGAACGACCGTCGTACTTAAAAGAAATTCTATCAAAAGAAAAACGGGAAGGAATAGAAAAACAAATATATTCGACATATAAAGCTGCTAGTTACTACTTGAATCTAGCCATTGATAAACTTCATTTTTTGGATAATGATGGTAATAGTCTTGTATGGAATACGGAACAAATAATTCGTAATAAGAGGATTTCAAATATTTCGCAGAAAGATAGAAAAATGTATATGCGGCAAGTGCTACATTATGACGCTCATTTCTTTTTGTCAATATGTTTACTCCGAAAAGAATCCTTAAGGTATGAATTAAAAGAAGATGAAATTGTATTTGATTTTTTACAGAGATATTATCCAATACCACACTTTGACTACATTCATAGAAGTCATCAAAATTATTATGATGTACGAAATCATTGGGTTAAATTGTTATCGGCAGTATCAAGTAAGGGACTTGTTAATAAAACTTTGATAAGGCTTATAAAAGAGGAGAAATCATACCTGCTAATATATCAAGACATCCTTAGTAATATCAGCGAATACAAATCTGAATTAAAAACTAAAAATAAGTTAAACAGACAGAAGAAAAGTTTTTTCTCTGCTTATAAAGCATTGTTAAAGAGACAAGATTGTGTAAATGGATATGTTGACTTATACGACTTGTCTGCATATATGAAAATGAGTTATAAAAGTTTCAATATATTTATAAATGAGTTTTATGAAACAGAGCGAATGAATCATAATATCTTTTTTATAAATATTGTATCAACAATAGATCAAAAGAAACGCTTTTATATACGAGAAACACCAGTGCTGAAAATTAAAATATCATAGTAGTATGAAAGAATTTATAGATTTATGGGGGAGACAAAATGTGGAAAAGCCAAGGCTTGATGCTATACGTCGCGATTGGTCAGAAGGTAAAGTTCCAGAACTCCCATATTTAGTGATTGGACAAACAAAAGCTAAAGAACATATTGGTGAAAAATTGTCAAAAATAGATGGCACTCGTATGGAAACGACTGTCATACAAGCACAATATGGTGATGGGAAAACTAATATTCTTAAATACTTAGAGCTGTACTTTAACATTCATGATGATTTAAACATCAAAATGGTGTATTGTCGTGCAAATCCTGAACAAATCGATTTATGCACATTTTTAATGCAGCATTTGGAGGCTTCATGCTTAACAGAATTGGTAGATCAAATCGTCTATTTAAAAGACGATCCAGACTTCAACATTGCAAATCTCGTTAATAATTTCAATGATGATTTTCCTTGATAAAGGAATACACTGAGAAATTATTTGATGTCGATTTAACGGAAGATGATATTAGAAATCTAATATTCTTGGGCACGGGGCGTTTATATTCGAAAGGTTCTTTTGCAAAGTATCAATTGCAAAAATTAACCGATTTTAATCGACGAGAGGTCTTTGTTTTATTTATGAATATTCTTGCATCGCGAGGAGTTTATTTGTTATTTGCAATTGACGAACTTGAAAAAATTAATGATAAGTCCAACAAGCGAATGGCTCATTTTTTTACATCTTATCGCGAATTACTTGACTTATTTAATAAAATCAATGGGCATTACCTAATATTAGCTATAACTAACGGTGTCGATGTTCAAGCGTTATGCCCTCCATTATATGAAAGGTTAAATAAAGACATCATAACGATTGAAAAAATAAAGACGGATACAGAATTTACCGAACTTATAAAACTTTTATCTGATTTGTTATCTATAGAAATAGATAATAAGAAAATTTTAGATATAGTAGGAAAACTTACTAGAAATCAAAAACTTCTAAATAATAGAAGAATTATACAATTTGCAGCAGAATTAATAAGAAATACAGAATTCAAAGAAGAGCGATCCATAGAAGACGTTTTAAAATCAGACAAATCTTTAAATGATTTGTATGAAGAGACAAAAGTACAACTGGAGTCCCAATCGGCATTTAGTAATCTTTCTCGAGTTATTTTTGATCCTCTGAAATATTATCTTGAGTCATTAGGTTATAACGATGTTGACAAGAATTTGTTAAGACGCGACTATCAATCATTTATAGATGAATCTACTAAGAAAGCATACTTTTTCTTGTTCAATGATAATTTGAAGATTCAAAGTCGGATCGATGATTTTATAGAAAACAAAGGTATACATAGCTTCGTCATTTTTGTACCATACGAAATGTCTTTATCATATTCAGATTTCTCATTAGAAAACAATAGTATTCAAATTATTGAGTATAATCCTGCTCAGCTATTCATTCTATTGAATATGTATAAATGGAATTTTGACAAACAAGCAGATATACTTGAGTTGATTGGTATAGCTACTAAATTTGTATTTGAATAAATATGAGACTACTTAGTAAAAGTAATTATACTTGTTTTACATACAAGATCAATATGGAGGAACTGATTTCCTCTATATATCATCTTGTTGTTGACATATTTATAGAGAGGCGAAATAGCCAACCTTTTAATGAATGTATTACAGATCTTTTCAATATAGATGAAATATGTGAAATTAAACAATTAACAGAATCTACAACAAAAGATTCGTTCTTGTTTGATATAGTATCTTTTTTGGAAGAAGGTTTGTATTCAACTTTTGATTATTTTAGCAATACAAATGTGTTTTTATTATACCGTGAAAGAAACTTGATTATAATAAAAGGTGCTGATAAGAGTAGTGCTCAAAAAGTGATATCAATTGGATAAAGAGATATAACCCCATAGAGCGCATCTTTGATGTCATCAAAGATGCTAATTTGCAAAAACACAAAGAAAGCATATGTTCTTTATTGACAGATGCAAACTATGCTAGGATTGTTAAAATTGAGCGAACAGAAGTCTTAGAATCGACTTTAATACCTAAAGAATGGATTAATTTTGATTCATTTAGAATTAGTCCTATTGATAACTCTTCTATTTGGATTGACAAACATCTTACATCTATTGTAGGTGAAATATCAACTATCAATTTGAATGAGGTAACTCATAATAATGGTGAGAATATCGGTTTAACATTAGGAGATTATTTTTTGCCTCTTAACAATATAGATGCTTATATTGTTAAGCAGAATGCTGTAGATTATTTTTGGCGTATGTTGAAAGAAGTATATTCGCCAGCAAAAAGCGTAGCATCCGCCGTACCGAATATAAAGCAACTTAAACCATTTATTGAAAAATGTAAAGAAAGTGATTTTTGTAAACTATTATCATTTTTACATCATAATCTATACATAAAGGGGAACGAAAAAAACATTCCTTCGCAGTTTATGCATTTATTTGAAGAAGTATATAGCATTAGTGGATTAGAATACTTGTCTAATTTTTGTTTCTACACAGGTATTCCTAACACTACAAGTAGTCAGACATTGTTAGGTGTATATGAATATGAAAAAAACTCCAGTGAATATAATCTCCTTAATTGGGTAAATCATGCAGAAAATGACAAACATAAAATAACCCGTTGTAATAACTGCATTGAAAAAGAATCGCAGAAGGTATATGCTTTATTACCTCAATATAGTTATTATTTCATGAGTAAGTATTTTGAGAATGTTTTTACACAAATTTTAAAAGAGTTAGAATGCGATTATGCTACAAATGTGCATCTTTCGAAGACTTCAGATCCTAAAAATGATTTTATTGAAATAGATGCACTTGTTAAAAAGAATGATCATCAAATAGTCTATTTCGAGAATAAAACCACTTTAAGTAAGTTTAATATTGATGATACAATATGCAAAATAGAAAAATTTCATTCCTTTTTATTGGACGCGTATCCAGATTTGACATTTGAGTACATTATTATATCCCCTTATTGCGATGAAACAATAAAGGAAAGCTATTGGTATTTCGCTAAAAATGGTTATGAAGCGAGAGAAGATATAAAACATTACACATATAATTTTGTAATTCCATTAGCAAAGTTTGATAATATATCATTAAGATGTATTGTTGAGCCAGAATATGAAAAAATGAAAACATTAATAAATTCTATAATCCGATGAATTTGCCTGTAACTAGATATTATGGTTCAAAACGTCGATTATTAGATAAGATATGGGCCGCCTTGACTATTCACCAAATAGAATTCAATTCTGTATTGGATTTGTTTGGAGGGACTGGTATTGTTTCGTATTATATGGCTCAAAATGGCAAAAGCATAATATATAATGATATTCTATCCTTCAATTGTGAAATAGCGAAAGCTCTATTATGTTCACCTCGTGGTTCATTTACAGAAACTGATGCATTAACGCTTTTACAAAGAGAAGAAGGAAGAAAATATAAAAGTATCATAGCTGACAATTTCAATCAAGTGTATTATACACCTGATGAAGATGAAATTATTGATATTGTTGTGCAGAATATTCAGTATTTGGAAGATGAAAAGAAGGCAAGCGCATACTATGTTCTATTTCAGAGTTGCATGATAAAGAGGCCATTTAACTTGTTTCATCGTAAGAATTTAAACCTAAGGACAAATTTTGTAAAAGCAAATTTTGGTAATAAAGTTACGTGGGAACAATCATTCAAAGATTTATTCCTTAAGTTTACAAAAGAATTGAATGAATTTCAATTTGAAATATTACCAAATGTAGAGATTACTAATACTTCTGCTTTAAATTGTTGCAAGCATGCGGATTTAGTGTACATCGATACTCCATATTTTCCAAAACGTGAAAGTAGCACTATAACCTATCATAATAGATATCACTTTCTAGAAGGTCTAATGTATTATGCTGAAATACCTAATCACATAGATAGAAGAAAAGTGAATATGGAAATTGGTGTAGGTAAAAATCTAGAATTTGAGAAACGGAGTAATTATATTAGAGATTTGGATGAATTGATATACAAGCATAGGAATTCTATAATTGCTTTATCTTATACTACGGAAGGATATCCATCAATACAGGAATTAGAAGAGGTTATACGCAAGTATAAGCAAGCAACGCATATCTGTTACCTTGGGAAACATGGATTTGCGCTAAACAGAAATAATGCGGAACGTCAAGAGGTGCTAATAATAGGGCTATAAATAAAATATACTTCCAATGTGATATTTAAAGTAAATTATATAACTTTGCAACACAAAAGTGTTCTTTTCAATAATGCAAAACAAGATAGAATACAGAACTTGGCTCGTTTCTAAATCGTTACCTATTTAATAATACTATTTATATAAACTGCTTATTTTCAGCTGATAGGATAAAAGGTAATGTCTAGGCCGTGTGAAAGGTCACTTTCTTGTTCTTGATGCTGGCGGCTAAGGCCCAGCTTTTTAATACCTGACATATAATCGTGAGGCTAGGTAGATGGAATATCAAGCCGACCCTGTCATTGTCATTCTCCCTTGCGGGAAGATATTTTATCGCCTCCTCGGACAATGGGAGATAAATAGCCTCTTTCGTCTTTCTCTGTATGATCTGTAAACGGAATTTATCATTTCCTTCTTTTTGCATATCTTCCCATCTAAGAGCGGTCAAGTCGCTGATCCGGAGTCCGCAGAAACAGCAGAACAGAAAAGCCTTTTTTACCTCTGGGC
>ENA-OQCK01001083-OQCK01001083.1-human-gut-metagenome-genome-assembly--contig:-NODE-1083-length-11164-cov-2.966839_pt1 | contig 11164 bp, 18 predicted proteins | sample MGYA00242498_ERZ504578 | MGnify/ENA primary metagenome ERZ504578 (study PRJEB26092, sample SAMD00036229) | human gut metagenome | host: Homo sapiens | study: EMG produced TPA metagenomics assembly of... | reverse complement strand
GGAATGGGATGTGATTATGAAAGCAATTCGCAGGTATATAATCTTTGCGAGAAAGGCATCGGCTTATGAAAAAGCATGGACACTATTGTAAAGTTTGTGGCGAATACAAAGCAACGAAAAATTTTCAGGCAAAGGTCATGCATCCCACATTTGTAAATCCTGTGCTTCGCTACCAGCAGAAAAGCAGGCTGAACTGATGACACTGAATCGTCTTTTGAATCTTCCATGGAGGCTATCGAAAAAGCAGTTGTCCTGGCTGAAAAATCGACTAAAGGATAGGCGGCCTGATGTCCGTGCACTGGCGCAAGCGCAATATGAAATGAGATTTCCACCAAGACACTTAGAAGAGGATGAGTTCAATTTTTTCGATGAGGAAAGTTTTATAGAATAGTGAAAGCGGGGCTGTCGGGAAATAGATAGTTCCAAACAGGGGTTTGTCTGGAAACAACATTTCAAGTTTACCAGAAGATAATAAAGGCTTGAGGTAATATTTGCTGAAGTGAGAACGACTGGAAACATCAATATATGCTTGCATTTCATCTCGACTTTTAGGGTCTGCACAAAATTCCAATAGCAAGTTTTGCTTGCTGATCACAGATGTATCATGTGTGGCATCATGTGCTGTATCATGTGCGGAAGCACCGCACATGATGTAGTTTACATTTTTCAAGATGCCCCTGAAATCTGTTGCTGTCGAGAAAAATTCAGGTTTATATATTTCTGAATATCCTGGTAGTTTTTCAGTCTCACTGCCGATTTATTTGTTGGACTATCTTTCAGCGAAATTAACTGATGAGTTTGGAAAAGGTTTTGACAAATCAAATATTCGCAAGATGAGGCAGTTCTACTGTACATTCCCAATTCGAGACACACTGTGTCTTGAATTGAGTTGGTCACATTATCGCCTTTTGATGCGTGTAGCAGATGAATAGACACGAACCTTTTATGTGGAAGAATGCTTAAGGTCTGTGTAGAGCGTCCGACAGTTAGAACGGCAGATCAGAACGATGTACTATCAGAGAATAAATAAGAGCAACAGGGTGTCGAGATTTTCCCCGATACCCTGTTACTCTATCTCATAATCGTCGCTGTCATTTGCTTCACCTGTTGTGCAGGTAAAGCACAGGTTGCTACCAGTGATGGCACTTCCCGCCGCCCAAATCGGCGCACCACAGATCATACATTTTGCACCGTTTTTCTTGGCAGTAAGTGTGTCATTCAGCATTTTTACCAGTTCCTTTTTTCGATAGCCTTTATTATTCTTCATGACCATACTGGCAAACGCTTCAACAGAAATTGGTTGCATTATTGGGTTCTACCTCCTTAAAATATTTGGAAAATTATGCTTGTGTTTTCGGGGTTAGGCGGTCATATTGGATGATGGTCTCTCCGGTAGTTAAATTCTTTTTTTTCTTTATAGAGCATGGTATAGCGCGGCTGTCCCTCTGTGTAATCTTTCTTTTCTTTCGGGAAGAAAGACCGACAGAAATAGTTTCCGGTGTCCTTGTGTTCTGCAATAAAAATGTAAATATCGCTGTTTTCCAATGGAGTTGATAATAAATAGTCCGCTTCAATTAAAGAGACTGATTCAATTTTGCATTGTAACGGAATACCAGACGGTTATCGTCCAGGAGTTGTTCAATCAAAGCCAACGGTTCAAAGCGATTTTCAATTTGAGGCAGATAACGGCTTTTCGCTAAAGTCTCATAGGTGGTGCTTCCAATTATGATTTCATCAAATACAGAGCCACGATTTTGTTTTGCTATTCGCAAATCTTTTAGTTTTCCAAGCCCCATCAGATGATGAAAGTCCAATTTGGAAAAGCCAATTACTAACTCTGCGGTTTTTCCCTTTCGGCCAATAATAATTCGATACTGTATCTCCAATAATTTTTCAAATGCTTTTGCACACTTTTGTAATTTATCCATAAAACCTCTCTGTCCATAAAGAAAGCCGCCCTGCAATGCAAGGCGGCTTTGAGCATTTTCTTTCGGCTTTGCAGCCTACTCCGGTTTGAGGTTACTGCACAACCCCTACTGAAAGCTCTGCATAACAAGGCATCCCGGTACGCTATTATGCTTCAACGCTTTGGCAGACACACGCCGTTGCCCACCTTGTACTATTATTATATGCAACTTTAGAAAATATGTCAATCCCCATGAAAAATCAAAAAATATCTTCTCGGAGTATGAGAAAGGAGGTCCCTTCTATGGCAACCACAAGAATCATGCCGCTTCATGTCGGCAAGGGCCGCACAGAAGTCGGGCGATCAGCGACATCATCGACTATGTGGCCAACCCAAAGAAAACAGATAACGGCAGACTCATTACCGGCTATGCGTGTGACAGCCGGACTGCGGATGCAGAGTTCCTTCTGGCAAAGCGGCAGTACATTGCCGCTACCGGACGAGTGCGCGGCGCAGATGATGTGATTGCCTATCATGTGCGCCAGTCCTTCTGTCCCGGCGAGATTACCCCGGAAGAAGCGAACCGGCTGGGCGTAGAATTTGCCAAGCGTTTTACCAAGGGCAATCATGCCTTTGTGGTCTGTACTCATATAGATAAGTCGCACATTCACAATCACATTATCTGGTCATCGGTCAGCTTAGAATATGACCGGAAATTCCGAAACTTTTGGGGCAGCACCAAGGCAGTTCGACAGTTAAGTGACACCATCTGCATTGAAAACGGACTGTCCATTGTAGAGAATCCGAAACCTCACGGAAAGAGCTATAACAAATGGTTGGGCGATCAGGCAAAGCCCTCTCACCGAGAGCTGCTTCGTGTGGCGATTGACAACGCATTATCACAAAGTCCTGCTGATTTTGAGGAACTACTGAAGCTGCTGCAAGAGTCCGGCTGTGAGGTATCAAAGCGCGGGAAATCGTATCGCCTGAAGCTCCCCGGTTGGGAGAAAGCCGCCCGCATGGACAGCCTGGGCGAAGGATATAGATTGGAGGATTTGCAGGCAGTTCTCTCCGGGAAGAAAGCGCATACCCCACGAAAGAAAACGGTCACACAGGCAGAGCCGCCGAAGGTCAATCTGCTGGTGGACATTCAGGCAAAATTGCAGACAGGAAAAGGTGCTGGCTATGCTCGATGGGCTAAGGTTTTCAATCTGAAGCAAATGGCGCAGACCATGAATTACCTGTCAGAGAATAACCTGCTGGAGTATGCGGTTTTGGAAGAAAAGGCTGCGGCTGCACGGCACATCACAATGAACTTTCGGCGCAGATAAAAGCGGCTGAAAAGCGCATGGCAGAGATTGCGGTTCTGCGTACTCACATCGTAAATTATGCCAAGACTCGTGAGGTCTATGTGGCATACCGCAAGGCGGGCTACTCTAAGAAATTCCGGGAGGAACATGAGGAAGAAATTCTGCTCCACCAGGCTGCTAAGAATGCCTTTGATGAGATGGGAGTCAAGAAGCTTCCCAAGGTCAAAGAGTTGCAGACGGAGTACGCGAAATTGCTGGAAGAAAAGAAAAAGACCTATGCCGAGTACCGTCGTTCCCGTGAGGAAATGCGGGAGCTTTTAACGCAAAGGCCAATGTAGATCGAGTGCTGAAAATGGAGGTAGAACAGGGTGTTGAAAAAGAAAAAGACCACGGCCAGCGGTAAGCTGGTCCTGGTCAAAAGCGTTCGCAGAACGCGCAGCCACAGAATGAAATTCTGTGTTCAAAGGGGCTTGGGGCGCTGCCCTCAACAAGCAAGCGGAGAGGAAAATCACGGAGGATTTTCTTCTCTGCGGGCCTGTGTGTATTAACACAGGCATTGCTTGCCAGTATTGTCCCGAATTCGGGACAAAAATGGTTATACCGAAAGTCAGATTATCCCAATATTTCAAAGAAAAGCCAGTAACAGAGGCATTTCTCAAAGAATATTCGGGATAACTTTTTAGACATTTACATTGTCAGTTCCCTGGAACTTCCGGTTTAGGCAAGATAATTCGGGATAATCTTTGGCATGTCATAAACCGTAAAGGCGTTTCAGGATTTCTTCATCACTGACAGTATAATTAACGGATTCTGCTCCAAGGAAAGGATCAGAAGCCATCGCTTCGGTGATAGCTTTCCTTTTGGCCTCCGTATCGGCATGTGCATAGATTAGTGTGGTCTCGAGCTGTTTGTGGCCGAGCCATTGGGAGATCAGGGTCAGGTCCATCCCATGCTGGTATAAGTGCATGGCTCTCGTGTGTCTCCACAAATGGGGATGGACATTCAGGGGAACATCCGGGCATTTCTCCCTTGCGGATGCAGCGTATTTCTGAATCCGGAGCCTTGCCGTATCGTCGCACATTGCGTTACGGATACCCCTGCGCTCCACGTAAAAGAGCCATTCAGTTGACATCCATGTCCCGCCCGGATGAAACACCCGCATGTAATTCTGCAGGTGCTTTACGGTATCCTTCATCAGAGGCACTATCCTGGTCTTTTTCCCTTTCCCGTGAAGCGTTACGGTCGGCGTCCGGTCAACCTTGATGTCGCAGATTTTTACATCGAGGACCTCTTGGATGCGTGCGCCGGTGTCATACAGAAAAACCATCAGGAACTGGTCCCGAACGCCGATCTCAGTCCTGGTGTCCGGCTCTGCCAGGAGCGCCTTTACCGCATCCTCAGACATATAGTCCACTTTTGCGAACCGGTCATTCTTCTGGATTCCAATGGAGGCCAGCCTGCCTGCCACGCTGATATATTCCGGGCGGCAGGCTGCGGCATAGGAACAAATGCCCGGATGGCAGCCAGCCGGTTGTTGCGTGTGGCTGGTGCGGCTTTCCGATCCTCCGAAAGCCAGTCAAGATACGAGTTTACCGTTTCATAAGTGACCATTTCGAATGTAACGGACAAAACAGGGATGTTTTTCTGCCCGGCGGTATATTTCAGGAACTGGTTCAAAGTCGCCCGGTACGCTTTCACCGTGTTGCTGCTTGCTTTCCGCTGGTTCGGCAGGTAGGCCAGCAGAAAATCCCGCAAAAGCGTGAATAGCTGTTCGTCTTTTACTTTTCCCATAGTTCCACCCGGGGAATCAGACGGTTCATGCCTTCCCAGTCAATCCCTGCCGATTTTATCAGATTTTCCGGGAGAAGATGGATATAATAAGCCGTCGCTTCCAGATCCCTGTGCCCCATGTACGTCTGGAGGTAGGGCAGCCGTGAGCTTAAGTCTTTCTTTTCATCAAGCCACCGGTTCAAAACAGCAGTGGCAAACCGGTGCCGGAGGTCGTATACTCTTACTGAGGGAAGAAGGTCTTTCGGAACATCCGGTTTTGAAAGGGCAAAAAATCTCTTGAGCTTTCCCTGCATCCATCCGGCGGAGTAGGACCCGCCGGATGCGAGGGGAAGAAAAAGCTGCTTTCGGGAAACGCCGCGTCACGGACGGCCGCATAGGATTTTGCCAGGGAGTTCATTTCATCCGACATGACGATGGTGCGGCTCTTATGCTTCTTTGACTCAATGATCCGTACCTCCCGGTATTCAGGTCCACTTCATTTCTTTTCAGGTTCCTTCCCTCATTCGGGCGCAGCCCGCAGGTATAGGTCATGCGGAAATAAGTGCTGAGCAGGATCGGGCGGAACGGCTCTTTCGGGTATCTGTATGCGTCTATCTCCCGGAAGAGCGCCACCAGCTCTTCGTCCCCGAACAGATACGGGACAAAGACTGTCCCGCCGGCGGTGAACCTGTCCGGCAGGATATAGGCGTTCTTCCCAACGGATTTCAGGTAAGTGCCGAATCCCCGCATGAAAGCGGCCCTGCCGTGGATCACGCTGTCGGATTCCCCCGGACCGGGTTTCAGCCAGTCCAGGACTACTCCTTCTGTCAGTTCCCTGGTTCCCGCATATTTTATGGAACAGTACCGGTCAAACTGGCGCGCCTCCCGAGATACGTGTTTTCGGAATAACCGAGAGATACTTTCAGATCGATCAGGTTGTCCAGGTCATCTGCAAATGTACTGGTAAATCCCCGGCTCATAACAGCTCCCTCCTTTCCAGGGGGATGCCCCCGAAATCAAGCGCGCACTCTTTCAGGTTCCCGTTATCAAGCGAAAGGTACTGGCGTGAGGATTTCAGATCGTCATGCCCGAGGATCTGGGCGATTGTCGTGAGGGGTGTGCCTGTAACCAGCAGCTTCTTGGCAAGGCGCCTCCGGAGGCCGTGGAACCCTTTCCCGTCAAACGCGAGCCTGGTGATACCGGCCTTCTTCTGGTACTGCTGGAACATGCTTCCGATACAGACCGCGTCGGCAATGGCAGTTTTGGGGGCCACGGCCTCAGGAACACCTCCGGACAGTCGGAAGCAGGGCGCGCATTCAATATATAATCCTGCAGGGCAGCCCCGGTCTCCTTTACCAGAGGGACATAGACGGTCCTGCCGGTCTTTTTCTGGCACAGCCTGATCTCGCCTTTCCTCCAGTCGATGTCGGACAGCTTAAGACGGATAATGTCACAGGCACGCAGGCCGGTCGTCGCAGCCGTCAGGATAATGGCCCGGTCCCTTTTTCCCATGTCGCTTTCGGTATCGATTACCGCGAGGATGCATTCCAGTTCTTCATCTGTGACATAACCCTGTATCGGCATGTCGCGGTAAACCTTATAGGAAAACAGACCGGCACAGTCCGGAGCCGGTATCCCTGTTTCTTTCAGGAAGATATGGAAATATTTAAGATAGAGAAGAACGTTGTGCAGGCTGGATGTTTTGACCTCCGCCGCAGTTTTTAATATAAATTCCCTTACATCATCGACAGAGACATCTTCCAGCGATTCATGTCCGAGCTTTTCAAAATGATAAAGGTATCTGCGGGCCACCCAGACCACGTCATCACGCGTATTCGGCCCATAATTCTTATAGTCCAGGAAACGGTCGATAAGCCGTTCGTTTTCCGCTTTGAGCAGATATTTCGTTCCGTGTTTCGGCATCTTGAGGTGGACCGTCCCTGTCAGATAAAACTCATTCAGACGGTTCGCGGCAGACCGGATATTTCTGTAGTGATAGTCTGATATTTCGTTTCTGGACAACCGCTCTTTCTGGAATCTTACATATTCATTCGTGGTTTCAGGATCATAGAAAGAAAGGTCCTTTTTGCCGTAGTAGATTGCAAACGCTCTCAGCCCCGGCTGGATGTTTCTCCATATGCTGGATTCACTGTAGCCGAGCCTTCTGGCTTCTGCAACCATTCGGGCAATCATTTCGTTGATGGTTACTTTGTTTTCATTCATGGCAGATGCTCCTTTGGTATAGTCAGGGAAATCCCTGCTGACACCATTATCAGCAAATGCCCTTATGGATGCTATAAAATTATCCCGAATTTTGGAGAAATTTATATACGGCTCTCTTTTAATGACATCGGCGGACACAAAAAGTTATCCCGAATATTTCTTTAAGAAATGCCTCTGTTACTGGCTTTTTTTGAAGTATTCGGGATAATTTGACTTTCGGTATAACCTCTTTTCTCCGAAAATGAAAAGAACCAGTGAGAGAATCGTTAAATTTCACTCACTGGCTCAATTCGTTTCAAATTTCTCGGATAACTCTGTCAGTTCCTTCACTGTTTCTTGGGTGTGATGCAGCAGGGTGTCACGCATTTCTGGCGGACAGCTGGAATAAAGCATTTTCATCTGATTGACACCCTCATCCTCCAGAGAAATATCTGGATTTATAAGCGTATCTAAAGAGATGTGCAGGACCTTTGCCAATGCTCTCAAAATCAAATAGGACGGGTTCATTTTCCCTTTTTCGATATTGGCAATTTGTTTTACAGAAACATGGCTTAGATCGGAAAGTTCCTGTTGTGTCAGTTCTTTATTCTTTCGGGCTTCCCGCATTTTTTGCCCTAAAGCAGTTAAATCATCAATCGGCATAATCGTTCACCTCAAATATATTTTATCGTTCCGATTTGCACAAAGGAATAACCTTATTGTGCTTGAGAACAGGACTGATTATGCTGATTTCTTTTTGATAACATGGTTGCTCCATGATTATGGCGTTTCCAGCTACTAATTGAACTATGAGGATGAATTGCAGATTTCAGCTTTTAGTTCGTTGCCAAACGAGAATGATATTGAATGCGGTAGGGAGGCTAGCAGTTTTATCCGCTCATCTATAAGCCGTTTTTTATTCTCTGTGACATAAAAATTCATCTGGATATTCCGTTTCCGGTTCGCCATGCGCTGCTCCATTCTTCATAAGAGTTTGAGATTATCTCACAAACATTTTTCATTTTCGGTCAAGAGATCTGAAAATACGAAAAAATCGCAAGCGGGTACTCGCTTGCTGTGCTTGCTATCGAAACCCTACCTTCTATTTCTCCCTCTACTAATACTACAATTAGAAGCGGAGATTTTGGCTGTTTCCATTTCAAATTATGCAAGAACCGCCTCTGTTCAATGTTGAATAGTTCTATGTTCACGCACACACGCAGGCAATCACTCCCCGTAAAGACAGCAAAAGCAAAGTAATTGTCTATTTGGAGCGAAAATGCCTTTTTGGAGAAGAAACATACCGACATATCTGCTATACTGAAATGCGGTTAGTTGGTGCTAACACAAAAGCAAACAGGAGGACCAAATAATGAATAAACTACAAGGAAAAGACCTTATCAATGTTGGAATCTTCACTGCGATCTATTTTGTGGTGATGATGGCGATTGCCATGCTGGGATTTATCCCTATTTTTCTTCCGCTTCTGATCGTGCTGGTTCCGCTGATTGGCGGAATCGTAATGATGCTGTATTATTCTAAAGTCCAGAAGTTTGGAATGGTATCGCTGACAGGACTGATCTGCGGTATTTTAATGTTGCTGACCGGCATGGGGTATTGGAGCATTATTACCGGTGCCGTGTTCGGTGTCCTGGCTGATCTTGTTTTGAAATCCGGCGATTATAAGAGTGCAAAAAAAAGGAATCATATCGCATGGTGTTTTTTCTATGTGGATCATCGGAAACTACATCCCCATTGTTGCAACACGGGACAGCTACTATCAGCAGCTAATCAGCGGTTATGGACAAGAGTATGCAGATTCCATTATGAGCTATATCTCGGCATATACGCTCCCCCTTCTTTTGATTGCCGGGTTCGTTTGCGGCGTGATCGGCGGTGTGATCGGCCAGAAAATTTTCAAAAAGCACTTTAAGCGTGCGGGTATTGCATAATGCGCCGTGAATTGTTAGCAAGCAAAAAAAAGGAAACCGGCCTGTCGTTAGACCCTCGGACAAGTTGGCATTGCTTATCACGATTGCCCTCTTGTCTTGAGCGGCGGAGGTGGGCTGCTTCTAAACAGTTTGCTCCTATTTTGGCTGCTGTTCCATTGATCCTGCTGCTCACGGAAAAATCGTGGAAGGGATCGGTTATCTATTTTGTTTTATATGGCGGCAGCTATATATTGCAACTATGGGCGCTCCCCCACCTATCCGGCCTTCCTAACTTTCTTGTTGTTGCAATCTGCGGTTTCTTTATGCGGTTTGTGCCGGGGATTATGATGGGATACATCACGGTCAGGACAACGACGGTCAGCGAGTTTGTTGCCTCTATGAAGAAGCTGCATTTACCGGAGCAGATCATCATTCCTATGTCCGTGATATTCCGATTTTTCCCTACGGTTGTAGAAGAATATAATGCCATAGGGGACGCTATGAAAATGAGAGGAATCCGTTTTGGCGGGGGCAAAGCCAGTGCAATGCTGGAATACAGGCTTGTCCCTGTTATCATGTGTTCCGTCAAGATCGGGGAAGAATTAAATGCGGCAGCCCTGACAAGAGGATTGGGCGGTCCGGTCAAGAGGACAAACATCTGCGAAATCGGCTTTCATGTGCAGGATGTTTTTTTCCTGCTGCTATGTGTGGTGGCTTTTGCAATTCCTATTGTCACGATGATTACAGGGAGGTAGGCCTATGATCGAATGTAAAAAAGTTTCTTTTTCCTACCCTCCAAATGAAACTGACATTGGAGACAGGAAAGGACACGGAACATTAAGAAATATTGACCTGTCTATTAACGACGGGGATTTTGTACTGCTCTGCGGAACATCGGGCTGCGGTAAAACCACACTGACACGGCTGTTTAACGGACTGATTCCTCATTATTACGATGGAAAGCTGGAAGGCACTGTCATGCTTGATGGAGAAGATATGAGCGGGCTTTCCCTGTTTGATATATCAAAAAAGTGGGTTCTGTTTTTCAGAATCCACGTTCTCAATTTTTTAATGTGGATACGACCAGCGAAATTGCCTTTGGATGTGAAAACCATGGATTGGAAGAAGCAGAAATCCGAAAGCGGGTAAAGCTGGTCTCAGAGCAGTTGAACCTTACAAATCTGCTGGACAGAAGTGTTTTCTCCCTTTCCGGTGGGGAAAAGCAAAAAATCGCCTGTGGATCTGCCGCCGCTGTGGAACCGGATGTATTTGTTTTGGACGAGCCATCTTCCAACCTTGACGCCTATTCCATCGCTGATTTTCGGAAACTGTTAAAAATATTGAAGTCACAGGGCAAAACAATTATTATTGCGGAGCACCGGCTCTACTATCTTTATGATCTGGCAGACAGGATCATATATTTAAGCGACGGGGAAATACAAGGGGATTATACTTTGCCGGAATTTCAGTTGATTCCGGCGGCGGAAAAAGCTAAAATGGGATTACGGCCTCTTGGCCTGGGTGAGTTTGCAGACATTGAGCCTGCCAGTCTACATTCAGGGCAGGGGATATGGAAACTGAACCACTTCCATTTCGCATACAAGAAACAGCCGGAAACGCTTTCTCTGGAAAATATAGAGCTTCCTGCCGGAAATGTAACGGCGGTCATCGGGCACAATGGAGCCGGAAAAACGACACTATCCCGTTGCTTATGCGGATTGGAAAAAAGATGTAAAGGTATCCTCGAAAAAGATGGTACTTCCTATTCAAGCAAACAGCGGCTGAAGCTATGCTATATGGTCATGCAGGATGTAAATCATCAGCTTTTTACGGAGAGCGTTTTAGAGGAAGTCCTGTTAAGTATGCCGGGGAAAGATTCCGATGAATCGCCTGAAAATGTGGCAAAGGCAGAGGCTATCTTGACAGAAATGGATTTGCTCCCGTACAAAGCCTGCCATCCGATGGGGCTTCGGGAGGCAAAACAACGTGGTGGCGATTGCTTCTGCGATTGCCTCTGAACGTCCGGTTATACTACTTGACGAACC
>ENA-OQCK01001081-OQCK01001081.1-human-gut-metagenome-genome-assembly--contig:-NODE-1081-length-11176-cov-3.958820_pt1 | contig 11176 bp, 14 predicted proteins | sample MGYA00242498_ERZ504578 | MGnify/ENA primary metagenome ERZ504578 (study PRJEB26092, sample SAMD00036229) | human gut metagenome | host: Homo sapiens | study: EMG produced TPA metagenomics assembly of... | reverse complement strand
TTCTTCTTTATTTCTGTCATATTTCTCGGCGAAGATAAGCAAAACACCCGATTATTTTGTGCTGTTTACTTGGAAACTGTTACATTTGCATACATTAAAGATATTAACACGCCATGATTACATTTACGCTTTGCCTGCTGGCGTTGATAGCCGGCTATTTTATCTACGGACGCTTCATAGAACGCGTCTTTGGTCCCGATGACCGCAAAACACCCGCCCTTACCAAAGCCGATGGTGTGGATTACATTCCACTGCCTACTTGGAAAATCTTTATGATACAGTTTCTCAATATTGCCGGGTTGGGACCTATCTTCGGTGCCATCATGGGAGCTAAGTTCGGTACGGCATCCTATCTGTGGATTGTACTTGGCAGTATCTTTGTCGGTGCAGTGCACGACTATCTTGCCGGTATGCTCTCCTTGCGGCATGACGGGGAAAGCCTGCCGGAAATCATCGGACGCTATCTGGGGCTGACCACCAAGCAGTTGATGCGCGGCTTTACCGTCATCCTGATGATATTGGTGGGAGCTGTCTTTGTGGCAGGGCCGGCCGGACTGCTTGCCAAGTTGACCCCCGACAGCTTGGATACCACCTTCTGGATTATTGTTGTTTTCGCTTATTATATCTTTGCCACTTTGCTGCCGGTAGATAAGATTATCGGTAAGATATACCCACTGTTCGCCGTTGCCCTGCTGTTCATGGCGGTCGGTATTCTGGTAATGCTTTACGTCAACCATCCTGCATTGCCGGAGATATGGGACGGATTGCAGAACACGCATCCCGATGCGGTTGCATTGCCCATCTTCCCCATCATGTTCGTCAGCATTGCCTGCGGTGCCATCAGTGGCTTCCATGCCACGCAGAGTCCGCTGATGGCACGTTGCATGACAAGCGAGCGCCACGGACGCCCCGTTTTCTATGGGGCAATGATAACCGAAGGCATTGTAGCTCTGATATGGGCTGCCGCCGCCACTTATTTCTTCCACGAGAACGGGATGGGGGAGACGAATGCTCTATCATTGTAGACGCCATTACAAAAGACTGGCTGGGTGCCGTAGGTGGCGTATTGGCCATTCTGGGTGTTATTGCCGCGCCTATTACCAGTGGCGACACGGCTTTCCGTTCAGCGCGCCTCATTGTGGCGGATTTCTTGGGAATGGAACAAAAATCCATGCGTCGCCGTTTATATATATGCATCCCGATGTTCCTGGTAGCCATTAGCTTGTTGCTTTACAGCCTGCGGGACAAGGATGGATTTGACATGATTTGGCGTTATTTTGCCTGGGCCAATCAGACTCTGTCCGTCTTTACGTTGTGGGCCATTACGGTCTATCTGGTACGCGAGAAGAAAGGACGTTATTATTACGTCACCTATTTCCCGGCATTATTCATGACGGCTGTGTGTACCACTTACATCTGCATTGCTCCCGAAGGTTTCGGGCTCGGTCCGAATTATGCGCTGGGCGTAGCCTTGATAGCTGTTGTGCTGGCTGCTATTTGGTTTAATATTTGGTATTTTAAGACGACTAAAAAACTTTGGTAATGAAGAAAATCAAGAAATCTACCGGGCTCACGTTGGCCCTGCTTATTTACGTTTCTGCTACTGCCGCTTATTTCCTTCCCCGCAATACGGAAATCAGCGATACTGAGAAGTATGTCACCGTAGCTGCTTCGTACCTCATTGTATTTGTGCTGTGGCTGGTGCTTCGCAAGAAGGAGGCGCTGCAACGCAAGCGATTCGAAGAAGACAATAAACAACATTGATTATTTACTCAAAAAACAGAACAAGATGAAAAAACTGGCATTATTCGTTTGCTTGCTTGTTGTCACAGTGGCAGCTCAGGCACAGTTTGAAAAAGGTAAGTGGATTTTGAACCCGTCCATCACCGGTTTGGAATTTTCTCATGACACGGGAACCGACAAGACAAGTTTTGGCCTTGAAGCAAGGGAGGTGCTTTCCTGCTCGACAACATCGCCTTGCTGGTGCATGCTGGGGCTGCTTGGAATACCGGAGGGTCTGACCTCGATGTCTATACGCTGGGTGTAGGTGGACGTTATTATTTCGACAAGATTGGCGTGTATCTGGGTGCCGATGTCAATGTGGACCGTTGGGATTGGGGACATGATTTGGATGATACCAAGTTCTCTTTCGGTCTGGAAGCCGGTTATGCGTTCTTCCTGACCCGCACGGTGACCATCGAACCTGCAGCTTACTGGAACGTCAATAGCGACCGTTCTAAATTCGGTCTGAAGGTAGGTTTCGGATTCTATTTCTAATCTTATTTTCCTGCTACTGCAAGTTTTTTTGCAGTGCCGCTGTAAATGTGTTGCAGTGGCACTGCATAAATGTTTGCAGCAGTACTGCAAAAGATATGCAGTGGTTTTGCAGTAACGTTTTGCTTAGAGCAATGCTGCATATTTTCTAACTTGTTTCAAGCGCTCCATGAGTGTTTGGTCACTTTCAGCCAATTGCATGTTATAGTCTAGCTGCATTCGCATCAGCAAGCTGGCACTGATTCCCAAGGCTGCTTCAAAGAGCAATGCTGTAGATGTTGTGAGGGGACGTCGACAGTTCAAGATGTCGTTTAGTACCTTATATGAGATGCCGGTTTGTGCAGCAAGCTTAGTTTGGGGTAATTTTCTATTTTCCACCTCTTCTTTGAGTAATTCACCCGGATGTATAGGGCGTTGGCATTTATAATTTCCCATATTCATAATCATTTATAGTGGTTCGATAATTCCAGGATATTACATATTGTCACTACGGTTTCAGATGTACTCTGCTTTACTGTGAATTCTATGCGGTATTGGTCATTTACTCTAATGGAAGAAATACCTGCTTTATCTCCTTTCAATACTTCGTAATGAAACGACCGAATGGCGTAAAGCTCTTCGATATTTTGAACGTATTCCAAGGTCTTTATGCGCAACTGATATCGTTTCACCATTTGAGGCTGAAAGCGATATTTCTTATCCTTTGTTTTTCCTTCCTCATATAGTTGTTGCAAGTATTCCTTATCAAAGTGTATTTCCATTGTTTTTAGATTGTTTTCATTGTGCAAAGGTAATGTATATCTCCAATATTCCACTATAAAAGTGGATATTTGTTGGTTGCCTGGATAACGTGAAACTTTTTATATGTTAATGAAAGTAGAGGCTGGTTTTGAACATTATAGCAAAAATCCTTATATTTATACTCGAAGTATGAATCCTAAAAGCAAAATGCCATGAATAGAGTTTGTATTACCTTATTGCTTTGCTGCTTGTCATCTTGCCGAATGAATAAGACGGAACGCATGGAAATGTCTGAAGATTCCATAGATACAGTAAGGATAGACCAAGGGGTGGGAAAAAAACAGTGAGCGATAGCCTCAAGATAGGGATTGCGGATGATGGTGACTACTTGCAAAGACAATTGCTTGCCATTCACGAAGAACTGAGAAAAAGATTGAATAATACACCATATACACACATTCAGAGGAATGTGACCGGATATGGGGTGGGGTTGCATTGCATCGATCTAGATTTGATGGTGAATACTCCCGAGCGGCAGAAAGAGTTCCGGGAGAAGATAATGGACTCCCCCGTTTTCTGTTTTCATGGTGTAGAAGTCCCCGTCATCAACGAGAGAGTAAGCAGGAATCATATTCGTGGCATCCATATCCGTCCCGAATATCCGGTCTTTTCAACGAAAGCTCTCCATGCGACATTTATCCTCAGCAATCACAGCGGCGGAGATTTGACCTGCGGCGAGCATTACTACCTGACGTTCGAAGACGAAAAAGGTACCTGGCGGGAATTGCCGATAAACGCTGCCTTTTGGGACATCGCCTATGTGCTGCGGGATGGGGAGGAAAGGGTTATGAAAGCCTCCCTTTATCCGGATGTGCATCCCTACAAGCCGGGACGCTACCGTTACTTTTATGAGATAACCATCAGGAGGAAACCTGTCTTGATGATGGCTGAGTTCAGACTGACGGACAATGAGGAAGAATGGAGAACGGCGGAAAAGACATCTCTTCCCCCTTATGTTTCGGATGCAGGGAAGGGCGGGAGCCCACAATTGATAACGGAAGAGCCAATGGAAGAACCGGTCTATAAAGTAGTGGAAGTGATGCCCGAGTTTCCGGGAGGTATGAAAGCCTTAATGGATTTTATTCAAAAGAATATCCGTTATCCGGAAGAAGCCCGTAAGAATGGCATTCAAGGAAGAGTTGCTGTCAGCGTGGTGATTGACGAGAATGGTCGTGTGACGGACCCCGTTATTATGCGCAGCAGGTATCCTGCCCTGGATGAGGAAGCATTACGGATTGTAGAATTGATGCCACAATGGAAACCGGGGATGCAGCAGGGTAAAGCCGTGAAGGTGGAATTTACTTTTCCGGTTACTTTTAAATTGGAGTAGTAGCACCCGGTAAGATTAAGCACAAAGACACGGAGGCATAGAGTTTTATTCTTTTTCCTTGAATTTAATATCTCTGTGTCTCCGTGCCTCTGTGTTCTATTTAAGGAAGCGAGGGGTGTAATTTCTCTTGCAAGAATTGTCCCGTATAACTTGCCGCACACTTCGCCACTTCCTCCGGTGTACCGGTAGCTACGATGTTTCCTCCTTTGTCCCCTCCTTCGGGCCCCAGGTCTATCACATGGTCCGCACACTTCACCACATCCAGATTATGTTCGATGATGACAATGCTGTGCCCGCGGCGTATTAGGGCATCGAAGGCTTCGAGCAGTTTCTTGATGTCATGGAAGTGTAGTCCGGTGGTCGGTTCATCGAAGATGAACATGGTCGGGTCTGCTTTCTCCTGGCTGAGGTAGAAGGCGAGTTTCACGCGCTGGTTCTCTCCACCGGAGAGGGTGGAGGAGGCTTGCCCCAGTTTGATATATCCCAAACCTACATCCTGCAAGGGTTGCAGCTTCTTCACAATCTTTTTCTGTCCGTGTTGCGTAAAGAATTCGATGGCTTGGTTTACGGTCATCTCCAATACGTCGTAGATATTCATGTCGTGGAACTTCACTTCCAGCGTGTCCGCCTTGAAGCGTTTGCCGTGGCAGGATTCGCATTCCAGTACAAGGTCTGCCATGAATTGCATCTCCACCGTGATGGTGCCTTCACCCTTGCATTCCTCGCAACGGCCGCCTTCGCTGTTGAAGCTGAAGTATCCGGCACTGTATCCCATCTGCTTGGCAAGCGGTTGGTCCGCCCATAGTTTACGGATTTCATCGTAGGCCTTGATGTAGGTCACGGGGTTACTTCTCGATGACTTCCCGATAGGATTCTGGTCAACAAACTCTACATTGCGCAGGTTCTGCAAGTCTCCTCCAATGGAAGTGAACTCGCCTGGACGTTCGTTGCATTCATCCAACTCTCGTTTCAGGGCGCGGTAGAAGATGTCGCGTACCAGCGTACTCTTGCCCGAACCGCTGACACCGGTGACTACGGTCATTACATTCAGCGGGAACCGTGCCTCTACACCCTTCAGGTTGTTTTCGCGCGCGCCTTTTATTTCTATGTAGTTGTTCCACGGGCGGCGGTGTTCCGGCAGGGGGATGGTTTCTTCGCCCAGCAGATAGCGCACGGTATAGCTGTCACTGTCTTTCTGAAGGTCTTTCATATCTCCTTGGTAGACGACCTTCCCTCCCAGGCGGCCTGCCCGAGGACCGATGTCGATGATATAGTCGGCAGCACGGATAATCTCTTCATCGTGTTCCACTACCACTACCGTATTGCCCAACTGTTGCAGCTGGCGGAGCACGTGTATCAGTTTGTCCGTATCGCGGCTATGCAGGCCGATGCTCGGTTCGTCAAGAATATACAGGCTGCCCACCAGACTACTTCCCAGCGAGGTGGCGAGGTTGATTCGCTGGCTTTCACCGCCGGAGAGCGAGTTGCTGAGGCGGTTCAGCGTGAGGTATCCCAAACCGACATCCAATAGGAATTGGATGCGGCTGTTGATTTCTGTCAGGATGCGGCGGGCTATGTCGGCGTCATGTGGGTCTAGCTGCAGGTTGTCGAAGAAGAGCTTCAACTCAGTGATGGGCAAATCTACCAGTTCGGAGATGTTGCGTCCTCCCACGCGTACGTAGTTTGCTTCGGGCTTCAGGCGGGTGCCGTGGCATTTGGGCAGAGCGTCTTTCCGCGGTAGCTGCCAGCATCACACGGTATTGTATCTTGTACTGATTTTCCTGCACCATCTTGAAGAAGGCGTTGATGCCTCAAAGTAGGGTGTCCCTTCCCACAGCATCCGGCGTTGCTCGTCGGTCAGTTCATAATAGGGAGTGAAGATGGGGAAGCCGGCTTTCTCGGCTCCGTGTATCACCATATCCCTCCATTCGCCCATCTTTTCGCCCCGCCAGCATACAACGGCTCCATCATAGACGGACAAGGAGCGGTCGGGTATCACGAGATGCTCGTCGATGCCGATGACTTTCCCGAATCCCTCGCATACGGGGCATGCACCGATGGGAGAGTTGAAGGAGAACATCTGGTCGTTCGGTTCTTCGAAGGTGATGCCGTCTGCCTCGAACTTGGTGCTGAAACGATAGAGGCAGGTACTCCCGTCGGGCTGGTAGAAACGCAGCAGGCAGGCACCGTCTCCTTCATACATGGCTGTTTCGGCCGAGTCGGTGAGGCGGCTGACGGAATCCTTTTCTGAAGAGGCTGTCATACGGTCAATCAACAGAAAAACTGTGTCTCCGGCTTTCGGCTTGTATTCGTCGATGCGCATCATTTCACCGTTCACTTCCAGACGGGTGAAACCTTGCTTCATGTCTATCTCCAGTTGTTGTTGCAGCGTGCGGTCTTCGCGCAGCAATATCGGGGCGAGCACGGTATACTTGGTTCCTTCCGGATATTCCAGCATGCACTTCACGATATCTTCTGCCGAGTGTTTCTTCACTTCTTGTCCGCTGACCGGGCTGAAGGTCTTACCGACACGTGCGTAGAGCAACCGCAGATATTCGTATATTTCAGTGGAGTACCCACGGTGACCGTGGGTTACGGCTGCTTACTTTCTGCTCAATGGCAATGGCAGGTGGAATCCCTTTGATGAAATCGCATTCAGGCTTGCTCATACGTCCCAAAAACTGGCGGGCATAACTGCTCAAGCTCTCCACGTAGCGGCGCTGCCCTCGGCATATAATGTATCGAAAGCAAGTGAGGATTTTCCGGAACCGGACAGTCCGGTGATGACTACGAGTTTGTTACGGGGAATCTCTACGTCAATGTTCTTGAGGTTATTGACACGGGCTCCCTTTATGATAATCGATGTATTTTCTGCCATATAAAAGTCACTTATGTGATTTAGGATTTGCAAAGATAATGCAAACCGGGGTAGAATAAAACGAACCTGCTGGAAAAATCGTATCAGATAGGCAAGGTTAAGATTTGTTATACTTTAGGATGACTGCTAATTTACATTAAATAAAAGCACTAAATTCGCATCCGACTCCTTTTAATGTCCGAACATGGTAAAGCGTAATATAAAATGGCTTCTTGTTGTGCTGGTGTTAGGTTTATGCCCCTCAATCCTGCATGCCGAAGACCCTTATGGAGAGATGAAAGCTCTGGCAGATAGTGCGCGGAAAGTGTTGGGACAAGACCGATTGCCTTCCATCAATGCCCGGTGGATAAAACTTGCCCGCGAACTGAACGATACGGTACAGATTAGTGATGCCCATAACAACTTGATTTCTCATTATTATCAGTTGGGGGACATTGACCAATTGAAAGCCGCAACCTATGAATATATGGACTGGTGCCGGAAATACCAACGGATACGAGACCGGTATATGGCGTGGCGGCAGTACATTCAGCGTATGACGGAGAAAGGTATGCAGGAGGAGGCGATGGCTGAAACCGTCAGGCTCCATCAGGATGCCGAGCAAGCCCGGGACAAATACGGATTGGCATGTGGCGAAATGTGCATCGGGTATAACCATCGGGTCTTTGGAAACAACGTAAAACTGTGTATAGAGAATTACAACAATGCACTGAAACTTTTCGAGGAAGGCAGCTATTATCGTGACGCATACGTGGTGTTGCTTAATATTATCCAGACTTATCTTTCACGCAGTGAGTATGCAGAAGCCGGCGAGTATCTGAGTAAATTGTCGCAACTGGAGGACAAACTGGACCGTAAACAAGTCAGCATAGACCCTTCCCTGCACCTGCGTTTCTGTGAATTCAGGGTTATAGCTTATTGGCCAATGAAGGTAGAAAGCTACTGAGCCTTATATTGAGGAGACCGACCGCTTCTACCGTCAACATCCGGAGAGCTCGACGCCCGAAGCATGGTTTGGCTATAAGATAATGTGTTGCCGTATCCTCGGTGATTTGAAAGGTAACATTGCTTACGTGGATTCACTCATGGATTATCAGCATTCACTGGGGCTTTGCTATCCTTATAACCATTATATGAAAGGAGAACTGCAGGAACAGTTGGGCGATTATCGTGCGGCTTGCCGCAGTTATGCCAGATATGCCGCCGTGAGTGACTCCGTGCGTACGGCAGAAATGGATGACAAGCTAAGCAAATATACGGCACAGTTTGAGGTGGACCGGTTGAAGATGGAGAAGCTGGAGCTGAGTGCCAGATTGAACAAGGAACGACTGATGATAGCCTTGGCCGTTGGCGGACTGGTATTGTTGCTTTTGCTGCTCATTACTTATCTGTATATCCGCACCCTCTCCATGAACCGCAAGTTGGAAGCTGCACGCAGGGCGGTGGAAAAAATGAGCCAGGTCAAAAGTTCCTTTATACAGCATATCACCCATGAAATCCGTACTCCGTTGAATTCCATCGTCGGCTTTTCTACCTTGCTGGCTCAAGAGAAACTGGATGATGTGGAGAAACGCGAGTATGTTGAACAAGTGGAGGGCAACAATACATATCTGTTGAGTCTGATGGAGAACATACTCAATATTGCGGATATGGATTCGCGAGTGTGGGAGATGCCGCGGGAGGAGATAGAAGTGGATGCGTGTTGCAAGGAATGTATTGAGGGCTTCCGTCCGGAACTGAAGCGGGAGTTGAACTGGAATATGTGCCTGCTTCCGGCATTATGGCCTTTTATGCAGCCCGGCAATGGCTGAAAATGGTGCTGGTGTCTTTGTTGGATAATGCGGTGAAGTTTACGGAAGAAGGTCATATACGCGTTTCCTGCGAGGAAGATAAGTCCCGACATGTATTGCGCTTCGTGATAGAGGATACCGGTATAGGCATCAGGCCGGACGAATCGGACCGTATTTTCGAACGTTTTTATAAAGTGGACACGTTTACCAAAGGGTCCGGATTGGGGCTTGCCATAGCCAATGAGATAATGGAGTTGGTGGGAGGCCGGATTTATCTGGATGACACCTATTGCGGAGGATGCCGCTTTATTGTGGAATGGCCGATGAAGGACAAACCTTAATTATAAACTATTTTAAGTATTAAAAAGCTGTAATTAGAGAATGAGAGTAAAATCCCTTTTATGTGTATTCTTCTTGCTGCTAATGGCGGGAGGAGTATTTGCGCAAGTGCAGACCGGGTCTGCCTATCCTAAACGTGAATTTCGTGCAGCATGGATACAGTCAGTAAACGGACAGTTCCGTGGAATGCCGACCGAAAAACTGAAGCAGAATCTGATCGGGCAGTTGAATTCCTTGCAGGAAGGCGGGAATCAACGCATAATTTTCCAGGTACGTCCCGAAGCGGATGCTCTGTATGCTTCCAGACTGGAACCGTGGAGTCGTTTCCTTACCGGAGTGCAGGGTAAAGAGCCCGAACCCTATTGGGACCCTATGCAGTTTATGATTGATGAATGCCATAAGCGTGGTATGGAGTTTCATGCATGGATTAATCCGTATCGCACGAAGACGACCTTGAAGAGTGAGTTGGCTCCCAATCATGTGTACAATATCCATCCGGAATGGTTTGTCACTTATGGCGACCAGTTGTATTTTGACCCGGCACTGCCTGAGAGCCGCCGGCACATCTGCATGGTGGTGAGCGACATCGTTTCCCGCTATGATGTGGATGCCATTCATATGGACGATTACTTTTATCCTTATCCCATTAAGGGAAAGGATTTCCCTGACGATGCAAGTTTTGCACGTTTTGGCGGAGGTTTCAGCAATAAAGGAGACTGGCGCCGGAGCAACGTGAATGTGCTGATTAAGAAACTGCATGAAACAATTCGTGAAATCAAGCCGTGGGTGAAGTTCGGGGTTTCTCCGTTTGGCATTTACCGGAATGAAAGCAGTGACCCGCTTGGCAGTAAGACCAAAGCCTGCAAAACTACGATGACCTTTATGCGGACGTGTTGCTGTGGGCCCGTGAAGGTTGGATAGACTATAATATTCCGCAGATTTATTGGCATATAGGACATCCGGTTGCCGACTATGAGACACTGGTGAAGTGGTGGGCCAGGAATACGGAAAACCGCCCCTTGTTTATCGGCCAGTCCGTGATGAACACCGTGCAGAATGCCGACCCCAAGAACCCGTCGATAAATCAGCTTCCTCGCAAAATGGCCTTGCAACGGGCCTATCAGACCATCGGTGGCAGTTGCCAGTGGCCTGCCAGTGCGGTTGTAGAGAATGCAGGCAAGTATCGCGATGCCTGATTGCCGAATATCATAAGTATCCGGCGCTACCTCCCGTTTTCGATTTCATGGATAACGAAGCCCCGGCAAAGGTACGTAAGATGAAACCGGTGTGGACGGAAGACGGATATATTCTTTTCTGGACAGCTCCCAAGTATAAAGAGGAAATGAACCGTGCCGTCCAATATGTGGTCTATCGCTTTAATGACAAAGAGAAAGTGAATATAGATGACCCTTCCATATTGTAGCCATCACGCGCGATAATTTCTATAAACTTCCTTACGAAGACGGAAAGACAAAGTACCGCTATGTGGTGACAGCCTTGGACCGTCTGCATAATGAATCGAAATCCGTTGGAAAGAAGATTAAACTTTAAAAATTAGGGATTAAGGATTAGGGATTAATCATTAACGTTTAATCCTTAATCCCTAATAAAGTATCAATCCTGCTATTCCACAAGCTACAATCATCCTATCGGGTTCAGTTTATATTTCTTTGTGCCTATAAATGCCACGAGGAAGATGAGGCAGCTGATGACGAAGGAATATATGTCTTCTTTGGGAGAACTGAAGTTTTCCGAATTCATCAA
>ENA-OQCK01001077-OQCK01001077.1-human-gut-metagenome-genome-assembly--contig:-NODE-1077-length-11203-cov-2.696009_pt1 | contig 11203 bp, 16 predicted proteins | sample MGYA00242498_ERZ504578 | MGnify/ENA primary metagenome ERZ504578 (study PRJEB26092, sample SAMD00036229) | human gut metagenome | host: Homo sapiens | study: EMG produced TPA metagenomics assembly of... | reverse complement strand
TTCTGATCGACCCGGAAACACGCTGGATGTAGAGAAGATTTTTGACCTTGCCGTACACGGAGGGGTGCCGCCAGCATTACACGGATTCTGGTGGAAGAAAAGTACCTACCCCCGGCTGGCTGAACTATGAAAGATATGGAACTTTCGCCAATATCTACGCCGGTGCGCCCGCAGAAAAAGCCTATGCGTGGACGATAGCACAGGTCAAGAGCATTTTGAAAGAGGAAACCTACATCGGTCACAGTGTTCACAACAAGCAGAGCAACATTTCATTCAAGAACAAGAAAAAGGTGCGGAAGCCGCAGGAAGAATGGTATCGTGTGGAAAATACCCACGAAGCCATCATTTCCGAAGAAGTGTTCCAAAAAGTTCAAGAGCTGATTGCAAGCAGACGCAGGAAACGCAGAAACGGTACGACACAGATTTTCGCAGGATTGATAAAATGTGCAGACTGCGGATGGTCTTTAGCCTATGGGGAAAACAAGCAGAATAAGAACATACGGGTACTACCATTGCAGCAAGAACGGACAGGGATTACGCCAGTGTTCCATGCACTATATCCGCTATGATGTACTGTATGCCTATGTGCTTGCAAGACTGCAATACTGGTCTATGATGGTACAGAAAGACGAGGACAAGCTGCTGAAACGGCTGCTCAATGCCAGCGACAGGGAAAGAAACTCTGCGAAGAAAAAGCAGGCTGCGGAGCTGAAAAAGGCAGAGAAGCGTAAAGCCGAGGTTGACGGGCTGTTTGCTAAAATGTATGAGGACTGGTCTGCCGGACGCATAACCGAGTATAACTTCAATATGCTGTCCGAGAAGTACCAGAACGAGCAAAGGGAGCTTGAAACAAAAATAAGGCAGCTTCACGAAACGATGGAAGCCGCCGTACAGACCGCAGCGGATGCTGAAAAGTGGATTGCCCTGATGAAACAGTATGTCAACCCTGTGGAGCTGACCGCCGAACTTCTGAACACTCTAATTGAAAAAGTAACCGTCCACGAAGCTGTCAAGGGCGAGGACGGAACCGTGAGCAGGAAGTAGAAATCTACTACCGCTTCATCGGCAAAATCGACTGACCTTTCTTTTTTACCCAATAATATCTTTAATTAAGGGAAACGGGTACTGCCAATCCGGATATGGAGAATCTGAAAACACTCTCCAGAAGCTTGCAGGTCAGCATTGATGAGCTGCTGGGAAATAAAATCCCCCTGGAAAAAGAGGTTGTTAAGGAAAAGGAAGTTATTTATGTGCATAACCGCTATACATATGAAAAGCGGTATCGCTCCAAGCTGTCAATCTGTGGAATTCCTCTTGTGGATATCAATGTTGGAAGAGGACGTACGGAGGAAGGCTATTGGCGGGTTGCCAAGGGAATTATTGCGATTGGAAATGTTTCCGTCGGTGTGATTTCCATCGGACTTTTAAGCGTGGGACTATGCAGTCTGGGTCTGCTCACACTGGGGCTATTGTTCGCCATCGGTCCGCTTGCATTATCCTACTTTGCCATTGGCTGTCTGGCTATCGGCTACATCAGCATCGGTGCGATTGCTATCGGTGTATACAGTATCGGTGCGATTTCCATCGGGTTTAAATTTGCCATCGGCGCTCTTGCATATGGTGAAATTGCGATGGGGACAAATCCGGTTGGGGATATCGTATACCATCTGCGCTCCTCCAATACCTGCTTTCTGGATTCGCAGGAATACCTGCAGTTTCAGGAATACCTGTCCAGAGAATCATTGCCGAAAATCATTGAATTCTTTGTACAGGTGATACCATTGTGCTGAAACAAGGAAGCAGCGCTGCTCATACAGGGGAGATTAGATTTCTTAATCGATTGTATAACTGTAAAAAACGGATATAGGTAAACAGAGGTGTGCGAAGCTGCGTATGCTCATATCTGATGCTATGAAGCAGCATATCATAAAACACAGTCTTGTGAAAGAAATCAACACAATGCCGGATTCTGTATAGTTCTGGCATTTTTTATATTTCACTTTAGCGATTTAAAAGAATTAGGCTGTCATCAGTATTTTTTTCTATTCCTGTATTCCTATTGTGAAAAATATGATAAAATTAAACCTTGTAGGTGATAAAATGAAAAATATGACACAGGGCAATGTCACGAAGCTGATTATGGCATTTGCAATACCTGTTTTACTTGGTAATGTATTTCAGCAATTCTATACCATGGCGGATACCATGATGGTTGGTCAGATTCTGGGGGTAAATTCCCTTGCGGCTATCGGTGCGAGTGCGTCGCTTTCCAATCTGGTTATTGGACTTTGCACTGGTGTTTCCATGGGTGTTTCCATCATGATTGCTCAATATTACGGAGCGCGTGATGAAGAGGCATGAAAAAAGCCACGGCAGGATGTATCAAGCTTTGCATGATCAGTGTTGTTGTGATCTTTGTAGTCGCAATCCTGTTGAAAAAGCCGCTGCTGTATCTGTTACAGACACCATCCTCCATTCTGGGGATGGCGGATTCCTATCTGACCATTATTATCATTGGACTGTTTGTGACTATGGCATACAATATGATGGCGAGTATGATGCGTTCCATCGGAGACAGTCGGACACCTCTGTATTTTCTAATCATAGCATCCATTCTCAACGTGGCTCTTGACTATATATTTATCGCAATCATCCAGCTGGGGGTGGCTGGTGCAGCATATGCTACTGTTATTGCACAGCTGGTAAGCGTTATCCTCTGCTTTCTTTATATGCGTAAGAAATATCCGATGTTCATCGTTAAAAAAGAGGATTTCCATGTCGAGCGTGAAATTCTGAGAAAGCAGTTATCCATGGGAATTTCCATGGGCTTGATGAATTCCATTGTTTCTCTAGGCTCTGTCATATTGCAAAGTGCGGTAAACAGTCTTGGAGAAGTAACGATTGCAGCACATACCGCAGCCCGCAAGGTAGTGGAAATGTTTATGCAGCCGCTGATCAGCATTGCGATTGCCGATACGACCTTTGTTTCTCAGAACCTCGGTGCACAGCGGTTTTCCAGAATCCGTGCAGGTATGAAATCCAGTGTATGGATCAGCTTTCTGTGGGTGTGTATTGTGGTTCTCTTATCCTTTACCTGCATTGACTTCTTCATCGGCTTTCTTGTCAATGCAAAGCAGACAGAGGTGATCTCTCTGGCGGCTTATTATACCCGCATCAGCAGTGTCTTCTATTTCATCCTAGCTGTCTTGTTTATTTATCGAAACGGATTGCAGGGTCTGGGCAACGGCAGGGGTCCGATCATTTCCAGCTGTATCGAAATGGCGGTGAAAATAGCGGTAACCTTTGCTTGATCCCGTTTACCGGCTATACCGGTGTGTGCCTTGCGGAACCGATTGCATGGTCGCTCATGGGACCGTGTCTGATGGTGTTTTTCTATCGTGATCTCAAAAGAAAGGAACAGCAGCTGGAGATGCATACGCTGGAAGCATATCAAAAAATTGAATTACCATAACCAAAACAATGGCATTTGCACAGGATTGCAGATGTCATTTTTACTAATGCAACGGCAAAGCTGTACAAAAATAAAAACAGGTATCCCCGTAAGCAGGAGCGAATCGATAGCTTAAAGCTTGTCTTTTTATGAAACAGAAGCTGTACAAACGAAGGCAGCTATATGAAAAAAGAATTCCAACCAGCAGGCTAGTCAAAATCCTTTTCCAGTGATATTTTCAATATTTCCGTAAAACGCAGAAAGCTGGGTTTTTTGAAAAAATTCTGCAGCAGCTCCTCATTGCGCACAAAGGTGCTCATATAATACCAGAACTGAAATGCCTTCGGATTATTCTTTTCAATGGATACCAGCATAACTACACGAACATTGTGATTCTTATCCCATGCGATGGCTTTTTCAATACCCCCAGAGATACAAAGGTTTCATCCGAAAACGGTGTGAGCGGGATGCGGTACGGCAATGCAGTTACCGAAGTAAGAGCTGGTAATCTGTTCCCTTGCCTTAATGACCTCCAGAAACTCATCATCCAGCTTATATTTTTCAATGGCATTGCGACAGATAATATCCAGAATTTCTTCCTTATCCTTCACCTCACCATAGAAATAACAATCCTCACTGAACTTCTCCAGTATGGAATCCGTGTCTGTATAGCCGTTGATTGCCAGATTGATTTTTTCAAAATCCTTCTCATCCGGGAAAATACTGATCAGTGTAATACCACCCTTATATTTCTCACTGTTTCTATCGGTGGAGAAAATAGCATCATAATCCTCGGTATCGAAATCGTCATTGTCTCCGGTGATAAAGGTAATCTCTGCAATCTGATTGGGAACCAGGTTAGAATCTTATGACGTAGCAGGACTGTTTCCGACTTGCGAAGCGATGTGATAATCAAGATTTTCTTTGCGGAATTTCCCAGATGAATATTTTCCAGCCCGTAATTGAAATACAGGGACAGATAGGAAATTTCATCCGCAGAAACATTCAGATGAAACCGCTCCTTAATCAGCAGCGTAAAGTATAGGGCGATATCATAAGCAAGCGGGAAGGACTGTTTGATTTCCGGTGCCATCATATTATTAAGCTGTGTTCCGGATTTGATACGGTAAATGAGCGGTACCAGATGCAGTGCAAGGAACAGCTTCAGGCTTTCCGCAGGCTCAAAGTTGACACAGAACTTGTTGCGAATATACAAAAAGGAATCGTTGATAAAATCATTGACCTCCTTTTGCAGATGATCATTTCTGGAGTAATCAAGCTTTCCCAGAATGGTCTGCGTCAACAGATTGATCTCATTCATCATGTATTGCTTCTTGATGCGGTATCTGGTAAGAAAGCGCGTCAGTATTTCCGTGGAAATCTGATATTCTGTGGAATCCGGCATATCCTGTTCCATTTGCTGTTCGATGAAATGTCCCTTTCTGACTCTGCGCAGTGTGAGTGCGATATGCGCAGTAATATTCTGAATGGTCTGTTCATTGATCTGATAATGGTATTTGAAAAACACATCAGCCACTACATTGTATATATCCGATACATCCTCGGATAATGCAAAGTGATCGGTGGATTCATCATTGATTTCATTTTTTGCGATGCACATCCGCTTGTCAATTTCTCTGCCCTCGATCTTATAGTCGAGATTTGTTTTATGTACCAGTGCAAGATCGTATTGCTTTAACAGCTTTTTGATTTCGTTCAGTGCGTGATACAGTGTGGATTCACTGATATAGAAGGTCTCTGTCAGTGTGTATTTCGATACATAGCCGGTCGCATCCATCAGCATTTTCATAACGGAGTGAACTCGGTTTTTTGTATTACAGGAAAGCTGCAGCGTTTTCTTGCGCAGAATCTCCATGTCCTTTTCAAATGCCGCATCATCCAGTACACATAATCTGGTTCCCTTTCCTGCAAGTGTATCCAGTACAAATGAGGAATAGGAATCGCAAAAATCACGGACGATCTTCAGCTCTTTTTTTACTGTCCGTACACTGATATCAAACATAGCAGCGAGTTCATTGGATGAAACATACGTTCCCCGGTTTTCCACATAAAAAGATAATATCGAGTATTGTCTCTTTGTCAGCATTTTATCACCTGCAATCCTTACCCCCTCTGTTTCATTTTCTAGTATACCCCAATCCATTTCAAAAATATTTTAATCTTATTGCACGAGCATCCGTGCAGAACGGAAAAAGCAATCCTTCGGAAAAGCTGCACGATTGCTGGTGCAATAAAAGAAAAAATAAAAGGCTCGTGCAATGGTAAAGTAAGGGTGTAGTTCAAAGGCCGTTGAACATTAGGTAAAGGAAGTGAAGAAGTGATAGAGCCGATAACGTATGTGATACTGAATCATGGTAGATTTGGAGAGGAGCTGATCAAAAGCGCAGAGCTGATTGCAGGAAAGACAGAGCATATTCATGCAGTTTCTCTATTGTCCGGAATGTCAATAGAGGAGTATTACGAGGAGGTCAGAGACTATCTAACAGGCGTTCAGGGAGAAATCCTTGTGTTGGCGGATCTGTATGGAGGAACTCCCTCCAATGTGGGCATGATGCTGCAGCGGGAGTTTTCACTCCATGTAGTGTGCGGTATCAATCTGCCGATGCTGATAGAGCTGATCTTGAAGCGCAACAATGAAGAATGCACGATCGAGGAGTTAATGGAGGCTGGTCTTGAGGCGGCCAGAGCGTCCATCATACAGCCGAATCCAATTGCATTCGATGAAGAAAGAGGGTGAAGAGCATGACAGAAATCAAACTGATACGAATCGACTTTCGACTGATGCACGGACAGGTTGTCACGAACTGGATCAAGCAGGTATCCGCAGATTCCATCCTGATTGTGGATGATAAGCTGGCGGCAGACAAGTTTTTGGCACAGGTATTCCTGATGGCAGCGCCTCCGGGAGTAAAGGTGGCAATACGTCCGATAGAAAAAGCGGTAGCTGCATTTAAAAAGGATGTATTCAAGGATAAGAAGCTGCTGATTTTGTTTAAATCTGTGGAAAATGCAAAGAAGGCCTTTGATCTGGGATTTCCGATGAAGGCACTGCAGGTAGGCGGTCTTGGCAACGGGACAAACAAGGTCATGATTTCAAATGAGCTGTCGTTAAGCGAACAGGAAGCGGAAATGCTGGAGGCTATGCAGAATGAGGGAGTAGCGGTAACGCTGCAGGTAACGCCGAAGGATCCGGCCTTCACACTTCACGACGCTTTGAAAGAAGTACGAGGGAAATAATGCTGACATGCGGTGAAAACGAGGGTTTAAAACCGCATGGTACAGCAAAGAGGGAGCATTAAAAAGCATATTTCAGGAATTATAAAATGAAATGAAAAGGAGATATTTATGAACATAGGATTAGCCCTGGTATTTGGTGTACTCTACTGGCTGGCAACCAATAAACTCTGGTATGGTACACTGCATCTCGTCCGTCAGCCACTGGTGCTGGCGGTTCCGATTGGACTTATTATGGGAAACCTGGGGGATGCGATGAAAATCGGCGCATCTCTGCAGATGATTTATTTAGGCGCAATAGCTCCGGGAGGTACACTGCCTGCGGATGAGGCGCTGGCATCCTGCATTACGATTCCGGTGGCACTGCAGCCGGATTAGAGCCGGATATCGCTGTAACTATTGCAGTTCCGGTAGGCTTCTGGGAGTTCTGCTGGATAATCTGAAGCGCACCTATCATTCCTACTTTGTCCACCTTGCGGACAAGGCAGCTGAAAAAGGGATATGAAGGCAATGGGCAGAGCGGAATTCTGGTATCCGCTCTTCTGTTCCATTCCGCTGCGTGTTCTTCCGACAACGCTGGCACTGCTGTTTGGAACCGATGCCGTATCCGCGTTCCTGAATGCGATTCCTGCATGGGCGATGAACGGTCTGAGTGTGGCAGGCGGTCTGCTTCCTGCACTTGGCTTTGCGGTAACTATCATGGTCATAGGGAAAAAGGAGCTTATCCCATACTTTATTCTTGGCTTTGCGATGTATGCCTATACAGGAATGAATACGATTGGAATCGCGGTAATTGCAATCTGTATTGCAATTCTTCAATCGCAGTTTACCAACAGTACAGGCAGCACAGTCGCTGTGGATGATGATGAAGGAGATTTCTGATATGAGCGAAATTAATCTGAAGAAAAATGAGGTAATCAAGGGCTGGGCAAAATATTATCTTACCGCCGAGGTGAATTCCGGCTTTGAGCGTTTGACGGCTCCGGCATTCTCCTATGGTATGAGTGCTATTCTTGCGAAGCTGTATAAGGAGGATGAGGAGGAATACAAAAAAGCATTACAGCGTCATTTAATGTTCTACAACTCCGAGGCAACCTGGGGCTCCGTTATTTTCGGTATGACCTGTGCTTTGGAGGAGGAGCGCGCGATTATGCTGCAGGAAGGGGCGGGCAGTGAAGAGCTGGAGGCCTCCGCTGATATGATCAGCAACCTGAAGTCGGTCTGATGGGACCGCTGGCAGGAATTGGAGACACCATCAATCACGGGATGCTTCGTCCGCTGCTGCTATCCATGTTTATTCCACTGGCCGCAGAGGGGAACTGGCTGGCAGGTGTCGGACCGCTGCTGATCTGGGGTGTTGCCATAACATTTCTTGCGTATACACTTGTCACAAAGGGCTATACACTGGGTAGAAAATCAGTGGTATCCATTCTGAAATCCGGTAAGCTGAATCAGTTTATCAAGACAGCCAGCGTGCTTGGTCTGTTTATGATGGGGCATTGTCTTCCACCTATGTAAAGCTTGTTACACCGATATCATGGGCAAATGCAGTTGGCGAAAAACAGCTGCTGCAGGATGTTTTGAATAAGATTTTCCCGAATATTCTGCCGCTGCTCGTCGTGTTTGGCATTTATTTCTATATTAAGAAAAGCGGTCCGAAGTATGTGCGCATTCTGGTATCCATCCTGGTGCTGTCTGTGGTACTTTCCTTCTTCGGTATCGTATAAGGAGGAGCATGTATGGAACAAAAGCAATGGATTGACTTGAATAACAAGGTTGTGATAGTTACCGGTGGTGCGATGGGAATCGGAGAAGCTATGGTAAAGGATCTTCTTGCCTGCAATGCCAGAGTCGCAATCTTCGATCTGGCAAAGCCAAAGGATTTTTCTGAGGATGATCGCAGGATGTATGTGCATCTGGATATCCGAAACAAAAAAGAGGTTGAGGCTGCTGTTGATGCCGTTGTACAGAAATTCGGCACGGTGGATGCTCTGGTAAACGATGCCGGTGTGACCAGACCGAGGATCCTTGTGGATTACTATGGCAGCGAACCGCAGTATGAGCTGAGCGAAGAGGATTTTGATTTTATGGTTGGTGTCAATCAGAAGGGAACCTTTCTGGTATCACAGGCGGTAACACGCGTATTGTATGGAAAAAAGGAGGGTGTTATCATCAACCTATCCTCCTGTGCAGGATTGATGGGCTCCCGAGGACATAGCTGCTATTCTGCCACAAAGGCTGCGATTCATGCCTTTACAATTTCCTGGGCAAAGGAGCTGGGACCGTATAATATTCGTGTTGTCGGTGTGGCACCGGATATTCTGGACCGTACTCCTGCAATAATGATGAAAAATATAGAGCACAGGCATACGGTCGCGGCTGGGATGTCAACACCAGACCGGAGGAGTTCTTTAAAAACTACAAATCCTCTATACCGCTGGGAAGACCGGGCCATCTGTATGAGGTAGCGGATCTGATCTGTTATCTGATTTCTGATCATGCCAGCTATATTACCGGTGTCACCATTCCGGTATCCGGAGGAAAAAGCAAGGGATAGAAAGCACAAGGGTTAAATGTAACCACTTGTATAAGAGTACAGCGGTCTGCAGCGCAGGCCGCTTTCCATAAGGTATTTTGCTTTTCTATAGCATGGACTGTAGAAAAACAATGCAGAAAAGCAAGGCTCTACATGTTAAAAAGATGTCAACCGCCTTGCGATATGGACCATGGAGAAATGGGAGATTGGAGGAACATGAAAGAGGCAGTACTTATTGGTGCAGGACAGACAGGGCGCGGCTTTATCGCACCCATCCTGCAGGCAAATGCATATCATATTACGTTTATTGATAAAAATAAAGAGCTTATCGACCGGCTGAATGCGGAAAAATCCTATACCGTTCACTACTTCGGTGATGGGAAGGAGCCGGTTACTATTACCGGCTATGATGCTTATACGACAGCGGATGAGGAAGTCATAGAGAAACTGGCACACTCAGATTTGATCACGACAAGTGTATTCGCAGGCAATATAAAGGAGCTGGTAGGGCTACTGAGTGCTGCGGCTGAACAGTGTGGTGAAAAGCAGCTGCGGATCGTATGCTGTGAAACGGTGTCACGTAAAACAGCCGCTTGTGGATGCGAATATATCCGACAGCATTTCCGAGGGTGTGATCTTCTGTACAACACTGCAGCCAAAGGAAAAAAGTCTGGCACTGATCAGCGAGGATGTCGCAGAGCTGCCAGTGGACGGCAGTGTAAAGGGGATGATTCCAGACATTGCGGGAATGCCGCTGGAAGCAGATTTTCCATCCCTGATTCAAAGAAAAATTTATACGTATAATTTCATGAGTGCGATTGTTGCGTATCTTGGGGATTATCTGCAATATGAGGTTTACGGAGAAGCCGCAAATGATCCGCAGATTATGGAGCTGATGGATCGAGCAGTACCGGTTGTCAGTACAATCATCGCAAGAGAATATGCAGTGGAACAGGATGTGCAGCTTTCCTTTACTATGAGAGCAGTGCATAAATTCCGTAATCGGGAAATCTATGATACGGTGTATCGCAATGCGCGGCAGGCACAACGGAAGCTGAACAAAGAAGAGCGGCTGTATGAGCCTCTTCGGCTTGCTGAAAAATATGGACAGAAATGCGGGTATATCCTACTTGCGGCAGCTGCGGCTATGCGGTATGCTGTGGTGAAGGAAAACAGCAATCCGGATACTCTTATGAAGATGTATGAGAATTTTCACTCCGCGGATAAGCTGAAGGAAGTGTATGGGTTGCTGAAGGAAAGCATATCCCTAAAGGATGTTATCAAATTCTGCGCTGAGTTTTAGGTGTATGATTTCCTTATCTATGAGCATTATGCATTAACTCAGAGCGCCTGATACCTGTTAAAAATATGCAGCATCCCATCATGTAATTTTTACAATATTTTTAATACCTGTGATACGGATGCGGCAGAAAGTTGGATGAAAAAACTGTTTTATAAACGCTTGTCCTTATAAAACAGTTTTCTTTGGGATTGTATGTATTACTACATTGACATAACCTGATTCTTCAGCTCCTGATAAGTGTTGCAGACCAGTATCAAGTTGGATACGGCTTCAAACTGTTCATCATTCAAAGAGAGCAGCCAGGCTGAGCAATCCTCATGATACTTACTTTTAAGCAGCTTTATTAACAGCAATGCTTCTCCTTCCTTTTTTCCTTCTTCAAAGCTGTCCTCCAAGCCATAGCGGTAACGTGCCTCCCCCATCTGAATCGCCATTGCGGTTGACCACAGCTCATCATCCTTCTGCATTTCCTCGTACTTGTCCACGAATACCTTCACCAGCCTTTCCTTTGACTTCAGTATATCATTTTTTTCATTATTTTCAAACAGATACACCAGCTGTTCAAAGTCATTCAGCCTCTGTAATTCCTTTCCTTCACGATATCATTGATTGCCGGCATATGAATATAGGTGCGAAGGATGAGCGGATAGTAGCTTCA
>ENA-OQCK01001076-OQCK01001076.1-human-gut-metagenome-genome-assembly--contig:-NODE-1076-length-11228-cov-2.862895_pt1 | contig 11228 bp, 17 predicted proteins | sample MGYA00242498_ERZ504578 | MGnify/ENA primary metagenome ERZ504578 (study PRJEB26092, sample SAMD00036229) | human gut metagenome | host: Homo sapiens | study: EMG produced TPA metagenomics assembly of... | reverse complement strand
CTTCCGCAGCCAATACATTTTCCGCATTCACAACCGGAATTTTGGGAGAATCCGCCATATCCGGATCGGAAACTACCATTTGGATAGCACCGGTCGGACAATGACGCGCACAGTTACCACATTCAACTCCATCGGTCAACGGTACGCAGTTTTCTTTAATCCATACGGCATGGCCGATTTGAATGGCAGACTTATCAGCAAGGCTGGTCAGATGAATAGCGTCCGTAGGACAGACCTCCGCGCATTTTGCACATTCAGGACGACAATAGCCACGTTCATAAGACATTTCCGGCTGCATCAAAGTCAACAAATTGCCAGAAGGGCGGAGTACCTGATTAGGACAAACCGAAACACATAATTGACAGGCTGTGCAATGCTGTGCAAAATTGCGCGCACTTAATGAACCGGGAGGTAAAATGGGATTTTCCCGATGGGGAATCTTCTTGTCTTCAATGGTTGCCAGTCCGCCGTCACTTTCTTTTCCTGTGCTTTTAGTGCGGCGGTGGTTGCGAAGATAGCCGATGCAGAAAGAAAACTGCGGCGAGCATTGTCTACTTGCTCCGTAGTAACGGATTTAGCTTTGGAGGTAGTTATCATCTCAGGTTCCGCTTCTATTTCGGGGATACGTCTTGTGTATTTAATAGCCCCTTTCTTACATTTTCCCAAGCAGTTCATACAAACGACGCAACGGCTATAATCTATTTTATGCGCTTTCGCATCAATACAGGACGCCTTACAATTACGTGCACATAATCCGCATCCGTTACATTTGGAAGTATCAATCACCGGTTTGAAGATAGAATATCGGGATATGAATCCTAATACCGTACCTACCGGACAAATCGTATTACAGTAAGTCCGTCCATTACGCCATGCCAATATAATAAGTACAATTAGAGTAACCACGGCAATAACCAAAGTAGAAAAACTTTTTTATCCATACGTCCACTTCATAAAAAGCATAACTGCCGGCCCGTTCGGCAAAGTATGCCAGAAGGTTGTTTCCCCACTGCCAAACCGGAGCGAACAAAGCAGAGACCATTCGCCCATACGCGCTATAAGGTGCTATCAGAATTGCCAAAGCATTCAAGCCTACAATCATTGCAATAATAAACACTGCTAAAACGCCATAGCGGAGCCATTTCATAGCCGGAGAATAACGGAAACGATTCTTTTTACGTTTGCCGGATACCCACGAAATAGCATCCTGAAATACTCCCAAAGGACAAATGACCGAACAATAAATACGCCCGAACAAGATTGTAAGTATGATAAGGAATAATACCACACCTATATTCAAGGCTAATACAGCCGGCAGGAATTGAATTTTTGCCAGCCATCCGAACCATGTATGCAATGTCCCTGTAAAGTCGAGAAATAACAGGGTGACAAGTGTAAAACACACAATCGCGGCTGTAAGTCTGATAGTACGTAACATAATTAAATTGTTTTCTTTTTATAGTAGTTTATATCTATATTACAGATTAATCAAGCACTCATTACTTTTTTAGCATCATATACTTTATTTATACTAATAATTTATGCAGCAAATATACTCGATTTTAAATATTCGCAAAGTAGATAGATTACAGATTATTATACCAATATTACAGAATCACTGTTTATAGACGGGCTAAATCTTTTTTTGTTACCTATTATTCTTTTTTGTAAAAGCGATATCATGATATGAACATCTTATCGTCATTTTGCCTATCTTTGTGCCCCGAAGGCAAAGAACGCTCTTTTTTAATAAACTCACTATGCAGAAATTAGTCAAGAAGGAATATCAGATTCCTTTTATTCTGGTCACTTCCCTTTTCTTTCTATGGGGATTTGCACATGCTATTTTAGATGTGTTAAACAAGCATTTTCAGGATGTGATGAATATAAGCCGTGCTCATTCGGCATGGGTACAAGTCATGTTTTATCTGGGATATTTCGTCATGGCTATCCCAGCAGGACTGTTTATCAATAAATATGGCTATCGCAAAGGAGTAGTATTCGGTTTGTTGCTCTATGGTATCGGTTCGCTGCTTTTTATTCCCGGTGAATACTGGATGTCGTTTCAGTTCTTCCTTTTCTCCCTGTTTGTCATTGCCTGCGGTTTGGTATTTTTGGAAACTGCCGCCAATCCTTATATGACGGAATTAGGTGAACGGGAAACTGCCGCCAGCCGATTAAATCTGGCACAATCATTTAACGGATTGGGTTGTATCTGCGGGCCGCTTATAGGAGGTTTATTATTGTTTTCGGAAGAAGGTAGTTCGAATATCTCATTGCCATATACATTAATGGGAATCATTGTACTGGCAGTTGCTTTAGTATTTAACAAAGTCCGTTTGCCGGAGATTACCCATGAAGAAGACACGGATAAACAGGGGCAGGCACAGGGACTCTGGTCACACAAGCTTTTTATTTTTGGTATCGCAGCTTTATTCTGTTATGAAATTGCAGAAATCTCTATTAATAGTTTTTTTATTAATTATGTGGTAGATGACGGCTGGATGACGCCCGCGATGCTTCTGTGATTCTTTCGTTCGGTGGTCTGGGGCTATTTATGTGCGGACGATTTGCCGGTAGTTGGGTGATGCGGCAGATACGGGCAGAGAAAGTATTGTTCTTTTGTGCTGTCGGTACAGTCGTAACAAGTTCTTTAATTGTACTGAATCTGGGGATCATATCACTGATAGCTCTTTTCTTGGGTTACGCTTTTGAAGCAATTATGTTTCCTACTATTTTTGCACTTTCATTACGGGGACTGGGCAATCATACCAAACGTGCATCCTCTTATTTAATGATGTCTCCCATTGGAGGGGCTGTCGGCCCCTTGCTCATGGGATATGTAGCAGACCAGACTACAATGTCCTTCTCATTCATCGTTCCGTTGCTTTCATTCATAGTGGTGATGATGTATGCATGGAAAACATTGAGATAATTAACTCCGCCTGGGGCGGTATAGAATACCGAATATATTTATCAAATATCCTGTCAGACATACTACGGTGCTACCTTTATACGCAATCCGCTGAATATATCAGGGTTGTAGGCGGCAGGGGTACTCCCCTCACCGCTCATGAATAGATAACCTACTATTATTACTACCGAACCAATTAGCAGAATTATATAATTTCTTCTGCTAAATACTGTTTCTGTCTCTTTCTGTTTCATTATTTTTGATTTCATATTCTTCTTCCGTTTTAGTTTTTGTAATTCATAGTTGGAGCGAATAGCGCATATTTTTCCTCAAACCGCCGGTTGCTCTCTTTATATTTTTCTCCGTCTATCTTCTTCAAGAGTTCATTATATTGGTTCCATTGCCAGAATTTATAGATACAATCATTGCGAACCATTTCTATACGGTTTCCTTTTAATGAAAAAGCCCAGTTAATATAATCTTCCGCTTCAGCTATCAAATGTACAGCCAGAGTCACTGCTTTCGTTTTTTCACCCAAAGCAGCATAGGCCGTTGCTATATCATAAGAACCGCTTTCATGTGTTTCGGGAACATTATATCCCGGAATAACCTGTTCCGCATAAGCGAGTACTTTCTTTGCACGCTCATTATCTCCTTGCGCTATCAGTTCTTTGGCAAGTTGCGCAAAAGCCTGCGATGATACCAACACGTGCGTAGTGTTGTTTCATCCAGATAGAGCCCCGGAGTATCCAGTCCACCATATTTATATCTATTCATAACGTTGTCATAAAGCCTTTCCACATCTACTGCATAAAGTCTGTTTTCACCGACATCTCCCCACTTCTTATAGTCAAAAGGTGTAAAGCGGAATGCTAATCCTTCCTGTACAAAGTAATTGTCAAACTTCAGCTTACTGACACTTCCTACGGAAATTGCAAGATAAAGCGGACGTTCCCAATTACAGTTGGCAAGCATTTCCAGCATGAGTAAATCGACTTTAGTCAACATACGTATATCCGTTAAAGAAATATACAGTTTGTCCGGTATGGCATCCTTCAAGTCCTCCTCTTTCAAATGTCGGATTGTTTTGGGGAGCATGATTCCGAACGGAGCAGCGCGTCCTTATCAATGTGGATATTTATCGTATCCGTAGGGATTACGTGAAACTCCGGTTTCTCTGAGAACACCCAATATTTCAAGATATTTTTTACCTCAAACGGGTCTTCTCCGAAGCTGTCACGGGCTTCCTCCGGGTGCTTCCGGTACAGTTCCTCAATTTGTTTTTTCAGTTTCGGACGTACGGCCACATATTCGTTGGTTCCTTCCTGATATTGATTTTTATTCCAGCTTATAGGCAGTCCGGGAGCATTATACAACGGGCATTGCTGTTGATAAATATACCAATCGGTCTGCGCATAACTTAGGTTACAAACACGTGCATCCCTGCGTACTTCTTCCGTATCCTGATTATACCATAGCGGGAACGTATCGTTATCTCCGTTACAAAAAATAATCGGATTTCCTTCATCGGGAAGAGTCATCAGATAGTTAGCCCCAAAGTCGCGACAAGTAAAACGGGCGCTCCGGTCATGGTCATCCCAGGTCTGGCTCGCCATTTGCACCGGAATCAATAAACAGATTGTCATTAACACACTGACTTGCACCGTCGAAGTTGTTTTCCGGCGAAGCATATCACATAATCCTGCCGCTCCTATCCCTATCCAGATAGCAAAAGCATAGAACGAACCGGCGTATGCGTAATCCCGTTCACGCGGCTGACCGGGAGTTTGATTCAGATAAAGCACAATAGCCAGTCCCGTCATAAAGAAAAGGAAGAACAGTACACTAAACTGCTGTTTGCCTTTCTTACTGCGGTTCCATTGCCAATAGATTCCGAACAGTCCTAATAATAGCGGCAGTCCGTAAAACACATTGTGCCCTTTGTTCTGACGTAAAGATTCCGGTAACAAACTTTGGTCACCTAATCTTAAATTATCTAACCAGGAAATTCCCGTTATCCAGTTCCCATGTTCCGGTTCGCCACTCCCTTGCACATCGTTCTGCCGTCCTACAAAGTTCCATAAGAAATAGCGCCAATACATATAATTGAGCTGATAGGTAATGAAATAAGTGAGGTTTTCTTTTTGCGTGGGAGCCGCTTCGCTTCCTCCGTCCAGTTTTTGTATGAAGCAGCCATTCGCTCATTCCACATTCGGGGAAACAACATATTCTGAGTATAGCACACATCTTCTTTATACCGGATTATTTTATATTTACCTTTTTCCTTATCCGGACGATATACAGCACTTCCCTTTGTCGTTTTTACTCTGTAATAGTCTCCTTCAGGCACATATTCCGGATCGGATGCATAAGTTTTTCCATAAAGCAGAGGAGCACTTTCATACTGTTCGCGATTCAGATAACTTTTAAGTGTAAAAATGTTGTCCGGCGCATTCTCATTAAGCGGAGTATTAGCGTTGGCACGAATCAGTATCACCGCATAGGTGGTATAGCCTACGGTGAGCATAAGCAAGCACCATAAAGAAGTATGCAACATACGTTTTCGGAAACGATAAATGGCTCCGACCAGTACGAGAAATGTTAAAGTTAAAAAGACGATCAGCCCGTATGGAAAGGAAGTCCGAACACATTGACAAAGAGCAGCTCGAACCACCCTCCCATATCAGCTATGCCAGGAATATAAACAAAAAGGATAAATACGATAAGAAGACCGGATATGACAATTGCAGCAGCTACTCCTTTAAACGATATTGCATGATACTTCTGATAATAGAAAACCAGCACAATGGCCGGGATGCAGAGCAGATTAAGCAAATGCACTCCAATTGACAGCCCAATAATATAAGCTATCAGGATAATCCAACGGTCACCATATACTGAATCCGATTCATCTTGCCAGCGAAGAATCATCCAGAAGACCAATGCCGTAAGAAAAGAAGAGAAAGCATAAACTTCACCTTCTACCGCACTGAACCAAAATGTATCACTGAATGTATATGCCAAGCTCCGACAAATCCCGACCCCAGAATGACGATAACATCTATCGTTGATAAATTCTGCTCTTCATTTACTATCAGGGATCTTACTAACCGGGTGATGCTCCAAAAAAGAAACAGGATGCAACCGGCACTCAACAACGCATTCAGAAAATTCACCAGCCAAGACACTTGCGATGCCTCGGAAGCAAACTGGGTAAACAGGTTTCCTACGAGCATATAGAAAGGTGCACCCGGTGGATGCCCTACCTGTAACTTTTCGGCACACGAAATAAATTCGGGACAATCCCAAAAACTAGCAGTAGGTTCAATCGTCATTCCATATACAAAAGCTGCTATTAGAAAAACAATCCACCCACTAAAATCATTCCATTTTTTAAATAATAAGTTATTCATTGCTCTGTAACTTTTTTGTTTGCAAAGTTATAGAACAAGCATATAAAAGAGAAGATTCTTATCGGACGAATACGGACACTTTATACTTATAATCAGTTGATATTCAACAATGTAACATAAACAAGCACAGACAAATGCAGACTATAATGATTTCACAATATCTTCCAACGATTCTTTAGAGTTTGCCAGCATTAATTTCTCCGTTTTTATCCTGGAGATTCTCCGGGTCAGAGTCTCAACAGTCAGTTTCATTAAATCTGCAAAACAAGTAGGCTGAACACCTTCGCGTAAAAAAGCACATACCCTCAAATCTTCTTCTGTAAGTTTCGGACTTATCTCTTTCAATTTGGATACAAGGCCGTAAACGTTTTCCTGAAGTCGTAAAAGTTCCGTCCAGTCTCTTTCTGAAAAAGACGGTATTTTGGGAGACAAAGCAGTTCGTTCCTTCAACTGACGGACTTTCGAGATAACCGGAGAATTTTCATAAATATGCTGTTGAAGGGATTGATACTTTTCTTCGAGATAATTACATTGCATCGCCAATTTGTCAGATTCAACCTCTTTCATCTGCATTTCTTCCTTAAAGGTGTCCAGTTGCGAGTGTACAGACAGATGTTTCTTCCATAGCAATCCAAGCAAGAGGGACATGGCACCGAACACTCCCAAAGCGGAAGACAGAATCACGGTAGAACGGTCTTTACTATCAATCAACATCAATTGGCTGGCATACGCTTTTCTTTCCATTTCCAGCGCTTCGTCAAAGTTACCATATTTCTGATAATAAAGACTACATCTCCTGCAAATCTTAGTCATTTGTTCATATTCTTCTGTTTGCGCAGCTAGTCTTATTGCTTCTTTGAAATGAGTTTCAGCGTCTTTCTCCTGATTCAAATCACTTTCTACACATGCCAGATAATAATAGGCTTTTGACTTCTGAATTTCATTTCCGTATTGCTCATAATAAGACACGGCCTGACGAATCTGATGATCAGAAGAATGAGGTATATTCTTATCTTCATTGAATTGAGTACAAAGCAAATTGTATTCTGCAAGTTGCGCCTCATTCATTTGGTTCATTTGAATAGTTTCAAGAATAATGGATGCCGTATCCGGATCTTGCTCCATTAATTGAGCAGCTTTATCTAATCCTTGTTTCACATTAGTCCCCTCCGGATGACATGCGGCCAAAGAGAGGACAAATACATACAATAAAATTCGAAGATTACTCATAGTCTCAATTTTTAATCTCTACATACAAATATGCGACAAATTTATAAGATTATTGTTAGAGTAGCGAATATTTCTTTCTTCTTTTAGTAAACTCTAAACTTGATATAGTATAAAATTAATCGTCTGATAACTGTTATTCTTTCGTCTAAATTTACTTTCTATACTTTTCTTGATAAATATCAAGGAACAGCAAGCAGTTAATTAGGAAGATAAGCTGTATCTTTGTAGCAATAAAAAATATATCATGATTAAGAACATTGTATTCGATTTTGGTGGAGTTATTGTAGACATTGACCGTGATAAAGCCGTTCAGGCATTTATCAAACTGGGATTGACGGATGCAGACAGTCGGTTGGATAAATATCATCAAACCGGAATATTTCAGGAATTGGAGGAAGGCAAACTTAGCGCTGATGAATTTAGAAAACAACTGGGAGATTTATGCGGACGAGAGCTTACTATGGAAGAAACCAAACAGGCATGGCTGGGCTTCTTCAACGAGGTAGATTTGCGCAACTTGATTATATGTTGGAATTACGGAAGTCTTATCATGTATATATTCTTAGTAATACCAATCCTTTTGTCATGTCATGGGCTTGTAGCCCCGAATTTTCCTCAAGGAAGAAGCCATTGAATGATTATTGTGACAAGCTGTATCTATCTTATCAGGTAGGACATACAAAACCTGCACCGGAAATATTCGACTTTATGATAAAGGATTGTAATATAATTCCTTCCGAAACTTTATTTGTAGATGACGGAACTTCAAATATCCACATGGGCAAAGAGCTGGGATTCGAAACTTTCCAACCCCGGAACGGAACTGATTGGAGAGCAGAACTGACTGCTATATTAGAGGAGTAATAATTGGCCGTTATATCACTTTCTGAAAAAACATGCAACCACAAATCATACTTATCACCGGAGCATCTTCCGGGTTCGGGAAAATCACAGCGCAAATGTTATCTGAACAGGGGCACATTGTTTACGGAACAAGTAGAAAGCCTTCCGGAAACATGAACAATGTAAAAATGCTTGTTGCCGATGTCACTAATATTCTTCTATCCACGAAGCTGTCGGACAGATTATATCAGAACAAGGACGGATTGACGTATTGATTAATAATGCCGGAATGGGTATCGGCGGCGCTTTGGAACTCGCAACAGAAGATGAAATATCCGGGCAGATGAATACTAATTTCTTCGGCGTAGTGAACATGTGCAAAGTGGTGCTGCCTTATATGCGCAAGGCACGAAGAGGAAAAATCATCAATATCAGTTCTATCGGTGGAGTAATGGGTATCCCCTATCAGGGATTTTATTCCGCTTCTAAATTTGCGGTCGAAGGATATAGTGAGGCTTTAGCCTTGGAAGTTCATCCGTTTCATATAAAAGTTTGTATTGTAGAACCGGGAGATTTCAATACCGGATTTACAGATAACCGGAATATTTCGGAAGCAACAAGAGTAAATACCGATTACAAGGAGAGTTTCCTGAAATCATTGGAAATTATAGAAAAGGAAGAACGTAACGGATGTCACCCGAAGAAGTTGGGGCATGCAATCTGTAAAATAGTAGCACGCAAAAATCCTCCCTTCCGTACGAAAGTCGGACCATGGATACAAGTCACATTCGCTAAGAGTAAGAAATGGCTGCCTGACGTTGTCATGCAATATGCTCTTCGAATATTCTATGCCATTCAATAGGCAGGTATGCAAAAATCGCCTTCTATAACTTTAATAGTTATAAAAAGCGATTTTTTATTTCTAGAAAAAACTATTCTCTCTGTTTCAGATTAGTTTTTGGGTACTAATTCCAGAAACATTGTAGTGGTCAGTAATATAGCCAATCCGATACAGACAGTTATTAATAACCAATTAATATATTTTGCTTTCGGCTTCGTATCGGCATGCAGGTTATTCAGGAAATACTCTCTGAAGAAAAGATACAAGCCGGGAATGGTTGCACTTGCCAACAAAAAGTCTTCCGGAATCTGGAAGAAATAAGTTTTGGATAATCCTATCAATGACCAGTGGCAAAGAAAAAGCACCAGAAACATATTCACTTTATGAGCAAACAGCAATAGTAGTCCGATTGTAAATACCACCACGGAACAGGGCATTACCGGAGAGGTCATTTCCGGGAAACTAAGTCCGCGGGCCAACGAAACCAGTGGTATATAAAAGGCATTGCCAACAAGATATACGATAAGATATCATACTTATGTGTACGTTCAAAAGTTGTATATCCCGTAATAGTATCCCAAATCCAGATAATAGCCATTACTCCCCAAAACATAGCCATTACTCCATTATAGCTGCGTTCCTCACAATAAATATAATAATAGATAACTGAAATCCATGAATACAGCCCTATCATGTAGAACTTCATTCCCATTTTCACCCACGGACGTGGCCGGCAGATGAGCAATGCTGTCAGCACGATACCAATAAGAATAATAACTATCTGCAAAAGCCAGGTGGCTGAATTATAATATGCGATTGTTCTCCAAAAAATCTCCATAAAAGTAGTTTAATTAATGTCTTGTTAAAGAAAAAGCCCGGTGTGGAAACAGGAACATCGGGAATGTGGCTCCTACCGCCAACATGAATATTACAGTACTGGCTATCAAGCTATTGGAGAAAAACATACCCATGAATTTATCCAGTTGCTCCGGGTCATTCATATTCTGTAAACACATAATCAGTGAAAATACCATATTATAGGCAAACTTGCCCGGAATCATCGGAAGCAATGCCGGAATATAGAGTACCGTCATTGGGCAATAGACCCTTTTTCCCAGCCATAGACTACCAAAACCTATTACCAAACCGGCAAATAAAGAAGCGGTAGCAATATCTACCCCTAAATAAGTCATCAGGCAAAAACGACATGCGTGTCCTAATGCCGCTAAAATCGCAATCATTTTAAATGCGCGCAAAGGTGGGTCGGAAATAGCTCCGAAGCCTATACCCGCCACTGCTGCAAAAAATCCATCGGAAAGAATATCGAGTGCTACCATATCAAATTAAGCTGTTTTTTACCATTAATAATGTAAAGGAAAGGCCGATCGCAATGCTGACAATCAGCAAGGACGCCTCCGTCAAGCGGGCAAATCCGGTCAGGACATATCCTTCTACCACATCAATCACACCATTAATCAAAGGCACTCCCGGAACGAGATACAGTACGCTGGTTGCCAGTGCTATTTCGGAAGTCGTATCAAATATCAAAGCTGTGGATGCACATAGGGAAGCCACGAACGCCGAAACAATAAATGTTATATAATGATTGATTTTCTTTTTCTGCATCTGTTGTTTCAGGTAAAATCCTGTAATTGTGGCTGAGAAAACAATGCCCATAGAAATCAAATCCCCTCCGAACAGTTTACAGAAAGAAGCATTGGCAAATCCTACCAGCAATAATACAAAAAGAGGATGTATCATCGGAGCGGAAACTATTTTCCTGTATTTTTCCGTCAGTTCTTCCAACGAGAGGCGATTGTCCACGGCTTCCCAACTCAATGCACTTAATTCCGAGTTATGTTCAAAACTAATAGGATGTGCAGGAATGTCTATAACCTCGTTACAAGCCTCATTGGTTTGTTTGTCAATAATCGTAAGAATGATGTTTTTATGAAATACTCCTAATTTTACGTCTAGCCCGAAAGCC
>ENA-OQCK01001075-OQCK01001075.1-human-gut-metagenome-genome-assembly--contig:-NODE-1075-length-11229-cov-1.775896_pt1 | contig 11229 bp, 11 predicted proteins | sample MGYA00242498_ERZ504578 | MGnify/ENA primary metagenome ERZ504578 (study PRJEB26092, sample SAMD00036229) | human gut metagenome | host: Homo sapiens | study: EMG produced TPA metagenomics assembly of... | reverse complement strand
CTTGAACTTCCGCCCCTTTCTTCACAAGGGCACGGATGATATAGGCGGCTTTATAGGCAGCGATGCTCCCTGTTATCCCCAATATGATATGTTTACCTTTCAGCATTTTATTCGATATGCGGTCCCGAGGGTGTGCCCGACACACCCTCAAGTCCCTTATTCCATTTTTATTACAAACGCAACGCCATTATCTCACGGGCCACACGGCTGTCGATATTATGATGTTCACCCAATTTCCAGCCCTGTTTGTCCACAGGAGCAGCAAGGGCATCCAAATCCTTTTCCGTAATGCCACATTCGCCGAGGTGCGTTTTCAGTCCCATCCGGCGGAAGAAATCCTCACAGGCCGCAATTGTCTTTCGTGCCCTCTCCTCTTCCGTTCCATCCGTAATGCCAAAAACGACTTCCCCCATACGAGCTAACTTGGCCTGCTTCTCTTTAAACATATACGTCATCACGCCCGGCAAGAGGATCGCCAGTGTTTGTGCATGATCCAGACCGAACTGTGCCGTCAGCGAATAGCCCATACGGTGAGAAGACCAGTCCTGCGGAACTCCCTGTCCGATCCAGACATTCAACGCATTGGTTGCCGCCCACATCAGGTTGGCACGGATATCGTAGTCATTCGGATGATCCAGAACTTTCAGTCCCTCTTCATGGATGACGCGCATCAAGCCTTCCGAAAAGGCATCCTGTACCTTCGCATTGACCGGATATGTCAGATATTGTTCCACTACATGAATAAAAGAGTCGACCACTCCGTTCGCCACCTGTCGAGCAGGAAGTGAATAAGTCACTTCCGGGTCCAGCACAGAGAATTTAGGGAAAATCAGCGGACTGGCGAAATTCAATTTCTCACGAGTCGATACACGGGAGATAACCGAACGTTCGTTCATCTCCGAACCAGTCGCAGCCAATGTAAGCACCGTTCCCAAAGGCAGAGCACTCTTCACCTGCCCGCCTTTCGAAAGGATATCCCACGGATCACCTTCGAAACCGACAGATACTGCGATGAACTTTGTTGCATCGATCACCGAACCACCGCCTACGGCCAACAGAAAATCGATCTTCTTCTCTCTGACGATCTCCACGGCCTTCATACAGGTTTCGTAATGCGGATTTGCTTCGATACCTGGAAACTCGGTCACTTCAAAACTTTCCAACGCCTTCGTCACCTGATCGTAGATACCGTTTTTCTTTATGCTTCCGCCACCATATACCATGAGTACCCTGCTTCCTTCCGGAATCAAAGCGGACAAGCGGGCGATGGAACCTTTACCGAAAACGACCTTTACCGGGTTACAAAACTCAAAATTATTCATACCGCTTATTTCGAATTCATATTAAAACCTGCCATCCTTAATTTGATCTCCGTCAATTTCTTTTTAGTATTCAACGGGAAATCCCCTTTCATCATCACTCATAGTACCCCAAATCAGTCTTCAGGACCTCTTCTACCAGACGCCCCTTATGCTTGCCGAAGTTGATTATCTCTTCGCCCTTGTCGTTATAGACCATCCTTCCGGCAAAGTCCACATTGTTCGTATAGCTTGAATACTTGGAAAGGAAATCAATGTCGTTCTGCAACTCCGGATAACGGTCCAACTGCGCTTTCAACACTTCATAAGTCGCCATCGTATCGGCTTCCGCCGTATGGGCGTTTTCAAGGCTCTTGTCACAGTAGAACTTATAAGCGGCCGAAAGCGTACGCTGTTCCATCTTATGAAAAATAGTCTGTACGTCTATGAACTTGCGTCTGTTCAAATCGATATCGACACCAGCACGCAAAAACTCTTCCGCCAGCAAAGGGATATCGAAACGATTGGAATTATATCCGGCCAGATCACACCCTTCTATCTGGGTTGCCAGCGATTTGGCTATTTCTTTAAAAGTAGGACAGTCTTTTACATCTTCGTCAGTGATGCCGTGAATGGCGGTCGACTCCGGTGGAATGGGCATTTCCGGATTGATCCGTCTCGTTTTAGATTCTTCTTTTCCATTCGGGTAAACCTTTACAAAAGAGATTTCCACGATACGGTCTTTAACAATATTAATACCCGTAGTCTCCAAGTCGAAGAAGACTAACGGGTTTTTCAGGTTTAACTGCATTTTTTCGTATTTTAATCATTCAACATCATAGGCATCAGCAGCATCAGCAGATCCTCGTTCTCTTCGTTTTCAGAAGGAACGATCAGACCGGCACGTGAAGGATCAGCCAATTCGAGTATCACCTCTTCCGAATTGATGTTGCTCAGTATTTCAATCAGATAAGTAGCCTTGAAACCGATGCTTAATTCAGTTCCGTCAAAGCTGCAAACAATCTTCTCTTCTGCGGAAGTAGAGAAATCGATATCCTGTGCGGAAACAAGCATTTCACTTTCCTTCAACTGCAATTTGACAAGGCTGCTGGCCGGATTGGAGAAAACGGAAACACGCTTCAAGGCATTCAGGAAAGAGACACGGTCGATTGTCACCTTGAAAGGATTTTCCTGCGGGATCACGCTGTTGTAGTTCGGATAACGGCCTTCGATCAGGCGACAAACCATTTCGAAATTAGCACAGTTCACATAGGCGTTGTTATCATCGAACTTGATGCTGATCATCCCCTCCTCCTTTGACAAAAGGCCTTTTAACAGGTTAGCGGGCTTCTTCGGCAAAATGAAAGAAGCTCTTTCCAGTGATTTTACCGAAAGATTACGCAGGCGCACCAGTTATGACCGTCGGAAGCCACAAATGTCAAATCGTCCGTGTGAATATCGAAATAGATACCATTCATTACCGGACGAAGTTCGTCGTCAGCCGTTGCAAACAACGCGCGGCTGATACCGTTCAGCAACATCTGCGCGTCCATCATGATGGAGATCGCGTTATCATTCAACGGTTTCTGCTGCGGATATGTGTCTCCCTTCTGTCCGATAAAATTATATTTACCATTCTGGAAATGGATAAAAATTTCCAAGTTATCATCGTTAATATCAAAAGTCAGCGGTTGTTCGGGCAACTCCTTCAATGGATCGAGCAGGATTTTTGCCGAGACAGCGAAAAGCCCGCTTCCCTGTGCATTCATCACGTCAACGGATGTAACCAGACGTGTTTCAGCATCCGAAGCTGTTATGGTAAGTTTATTACCTTCCAGGTTGAAAAGGAAACTGTCTAGGATCGGTAATGAATTCTTAGAAGCAATAACTTTGCTAATAGATTGCAAACGTGATAACAGCGCTGTGCTGGATACATCAAATCTCATGGTTCTTAATTATTAATTTGTTTCTATTTATTATTTATCAACGTGTTGTAGGTTCGACTCACCGGCAGCCCCAATCGGACAGCCGCAGATTCGCCCACACAAAATTATGAAAATATTCCATATAACCACCCGAATGGAGACAAAAAAAGAGGTCCTTCCCGCTATGGGGAAGAACCTCTCTTTGTATCTTGATATTACGCTCTGTTATTTAGCGAAATAATCTTTAACAGCTTCGTTAGGATCATTTCTTCCTGGAAGATGTAAGCACCGGTCTTCGGGGACTTAACCATCTTGATTACTTAGTAGGTACGACCGTCACCTTTCTTAAATGTTGCAACCGCTTTTTTGCCATTGTTTAATCTCCTCTTACTTAATTTCTTTGTGTAATGTCATCTTCTTCAGGATAGGATTGTACTTCATCAGCTCCAATCTCTGAGTTGTATTCTTTCTGTTCTTTGTTGTAATATAACGAGATGTACCCGGCATACCACTTTCTTTGTGCTCAGTGCATTCAAGAATTACCTGAACTCTGTTACCTTTTGCTTTCTTTGCCATTTCTTATTTCCTCCTCAAATTAAGCGTTTAAATAACCTTTTTCAGCAGCTTTCTTAATTGCTGCATCCAAACCAAGTTTATTGATAGTACGCAAGCCAGCGGCTGAAATATTCAGGCTAACCCAACAATCCTGTTCTACCCAGTAGAACTTTTTAGTAAACAGGTTCACATCAAACTTACGTTTCGTTCTTCTCTTTGAGTGAGAAACGTTGTTTCCAACCATTGCTCTCTTTCCAGTAATTTGACAAATTTTAGACATCGCTAATCTTTCTTTTTAATATTACGAAATTTAAGTCAACTCCTGCTATCTGTCTTCCCTTTTTGAACTGCATCTTGAACAAAAACAAAGATTCTAATAGAGTTTCTCTTCTTTTACGGGGCACAAAGGTACAAATTATTTTCATTCACACACAAGAAATCAACAAATAAATCAGCACTTCTGCTATTTTTCCTTAATTTATTCTGTATGAGAGTATCAAGTCCCGCTGCCGCATAGATTGTTATCGCAAACAGATAAGGATAATGATAGCGGGAAGTAATCACGAACAAAACCGTTACAGCCGTGCCTAAAGCTGGGATCAGGAGATAGACATTCCGTTCCCGTAACAGGTCGCGCCGGTTCGTCCAAATGTAATAAAGGAATAGCAAAAGCACGGGTGTAATAGGCAATGCTCTTCAAGCCAAAGAGACTATCAACTCCATCAATTCAATCTATTGTCCTGTACTTCGAAAGTACTACTCTAAATCCCATATCAGGCTTTACACGCTCCGTCCAGGTATCTTCGCAATATAAAGCGGCCAACTTGAAGGGCATTTGAGCAATATATTTAAACGGATGTTCCGATATCCAACGGACTGACGCACGCTTCAACAAGCTGTCCCGCTCCATATAGGTATATTCTCCGGGAGGAAGGCAAATATAATTGTCCGGATCACTGAAGCCGTTAAAATTGACTAAACCGTTTGCTTCATCAAAAGAGCTCATCGCTAAATTATAGCCTCCGGATACCGCTTGATAGACAAAATGACCGGTTCTCTTCTTCGCACTCTGCCCGATCAGGAAAACAGTCAAGACAAGCGGCAGGGTCAAAGCGGCATAAAACTGCCATCGACGCTTTTGCACGATGAAAAGGAGCAAAATCACGAATAAAAAGACAATTGCCAGAGGACGGAACCAGTTAGCCAAAGCAATCAACACGCCGGCGACAGCCACAGGAAACAGCCGGCGGACGTTGCATAGCAGCAGGGCTGTCAACAGCAGGAAAGTAAAAGGCAAATCAGTCAATACGGCTATCGGAGCATATAGGTTCGAAAAAATCAACATATATAAAATAGCAGCGTAATACCCCGTTTTATCCGAAAACATCCGCCCGGCCAACTTCCGTATTTCAAATACCATTGCAATATTCATCAATAAATTCAGTAACCGGACAAAAGAGAAAGATCCGAAAAGATGATGAATTCCGATCAAAAGGTTTACATAACCCGGACCGAAAATAAAATCCTCATATTGGTTATGCATGTCCGGATACCAAGTACCTCTCGCGATACATTCCGAAGCCAGTTTCACATAAGCCAGGGCATCATCGTGTTAGGCATATCCCAGTATTTTACTACCAGGAAAACCTGCAGGATCACCCATATGGCAAACACGATCCGAAAAACAGCCGGTAATTTTTTCCCAATCATTCCTTTAGCTCTTTTTGGGAGACAAAGATACAGCCTTTTCACCACTAATCCGCCCGTGATAGATTAATTCTATCGGTTCATTCGGGGAACAACGGGACGTTTTTGCAACAAAATCAAACTCCGGATGGTTTTATTTTCAAAGAAGCATAAAATAAAAACGTATTAATTATGGCACGAGATTTTAAAGAAGCATTGAGACATCGCAGAACTTATTATCACATCACAAACAGTTCCCCGATATCAGACGAACAGATCAAAGAAATAATAGACTTCGCAGTCATGAACGTCCCTTCTGCTTTCAACTCGCAATCGACCCGTATCGTATTGCTGTTAGGCAAGAACCATAAAAGACTTTGGGAGATCACGAAAGAAACATTGAAGAGACTTGTTTCTGCGGAAGTCTTCAAAGGAACGGAGGCTAAAATAGACGGAAGCCTGGCTGCCGGCTACGGAACGATCCTGTTTTTCGAAGACAAAGCGGTAGTCGAACAGTTGCAAGACTCCTTCCCTACCTACTACGACAAATTTCCGGTTTGGGCACAGCAAACATCCGCCATGCACCAGCTGGCTATCTGGACAATGCTCGAAGATGCCGGCTTAGGCGCGTCCCTTCAACACTATAACCCGCTGATCGACGAAACGGTATGTGCAGAATGGAAACTCGACGAAATGGGAACTGGTGGCACAAATGCCTTTCGGAACACCGACGGAAGAGCCCGGACCGAAAGAGATAAACCATTAGATAAAAGAGTCCTGGTTTTCAAATAAAAGACCAGAAGCCGTTTTAAGCACCGATATCACTATTTACAATCGAGAAAAGAGAAAGTTGCTCCATTACCAAAATGTCACTACGACCCCATGTAAATCGGATTAGTAGTGCATATAAATAGAATTAGTAGCAAGGGTAATATTTTTTAACATTTCTATTTGAAAGCGATAGCCTCCTTTTGCTGTCGAAATGGTAACGGAGTATCCTGATACGGTCCTTGCCAAAGGCACCGAAAAATGTCAAACTAAATTAAGCACAAACATGAATTACGATATTGCAATTATAGGGGGAGGACCGGCAGGCTACACCGCCGCCGAACGGGCAGCCGAAGGGGGCCTGAAGACCGTCCTCTTCGAAAAGAACGCCATCGGGGGTGTCTGCCTGAACGAAGGCTGTATTCCCACAAAAACATTATTATACTCTGCCAAGATATTGGACAGTTTCAAAACATCCTCCAAATATGGCATTTCATCGGAAGGGACGCCGTCTTTCGACATGGATAAGATCATCGGGCGTAAGAACCGGACGGTCAAAAAACTGACATCCGGTGTAAAGATGCGACTCACTTCGAGCGGGATCACGATCGTCGAGGGCACTGCCGTGTTGAACGGGGAAACCGACGGAATGATCCGCATACAGTGCGAAAACGACCTTTTCACCGTCAAAAACATACTCCTCTGCACCGGTTCCGAAACGGTAATTCCCCCAATCAAGGGACTTTCAGAAACAGACTACTGGACTTCGCGGGAAGCACTCGACAGTAAAGAACTCCCCAAAGAACTTGCCATCATAGGTGGCGGTGTCATCGGGATCGAGTTCGCCTCTTTTTTCACCAGCATGGGAGTAAAAGTGAAGGTGATCGAGATGATGCCGGAAATACTCGGCGCAATGGACAAAGAGGCGTCCGCCATGCTCCGGAACGAATACGCCAAGAAAGGGTGGAATTTCATCTGAACACAAAAGTGATCGAGGTGAACCCGAAAGAGGTCATTGCCGAAAAAGACGGCAAGGTGAATGCGATCCCGGCGGACAGAATCCTGGTCAGCGTAGGACGCCGGGCGATCACCAAAGATTTAGGCCTGGAAAGCCTTTCCATCGAGACGGACCGCCGGGGAGTCCGGGTGAACGAATATATGCAGACCTCCCATCCGCACGTTTATGCAGCCGGCGATATCACAGGATTCTCGCAACTGGCCCATACGGCCTATCGGGAAGGTGAGGTCGCCGTCAACCATATCTTAGGGCATGAGGACCGGATGGACTACAGGGCTATTCCCGCCGTTGTCTACACCAACCTGAAGTGGCCGGTGTCGGCAAGACGGAGGAAGAACTGAAGGCAAACGGAGAATATTACAACCTTGTCAAGATACCGATGACCTACTCCGGCCGTTTTGTCGCTGAAAACGAAACCGGCAACGGGCTCTGCAAGCTCCTGACGAACGTGAACGGCCAGATCATCGGTTGCCATCTGTTGGGAAATCCGGCATCGGAGATCATCGTCATTGCCGGTATCGCCGTCGAGCACGGCTATACGGTCGATGAATTCAAGAAAACCGTATTCCCCCATCCGACCGTCGGAGAGGCGATACACGAAAGCCTGTACCTCTGATGATGCTTTATATCGACAATCCATACACCGATGCCTGGTTCAACCTGGCGGCCGAGGAGTATCTGCTCAAGAACTTTTCGGACGACATCTTCATGTTGTGGCAGAACGAACCGTCCGTCATCATCGGCAAGCACCAGAACGTATGGGACGAGATAAACCGGAACTATATACAGGAGAAGCACATCAAAGTCGTACGCCGTTATTCCGGTGGCGGGGCCGTCTATCATGATTCCGGTAACCTGAATATTACTTTTATACAAAACAGCAAGGAACTTGCATCCGGCACATTCACAGCCCGGCTGATCGACTTCCTTGCCACATTCGGCATCCGGCAGAGACAGACGAACGGCAGGCACTCACGATCGACGGCTGAAAATATCGGGCAGTGCGCAATCCATCCATAAAGGCAGGATCTTGCATCATGCCACCCTCCTTTCTCCACCGACCTGTATCACCTGACGACCGCCTCAAAAGCACAGGCAGAGACCGGAGGAAAAGGAGGTGAACCCTGCTCCTTTTTATGTCAAGTCCGTAAGAAGCCCGGTCACCAACATATGCACCTATACCCGTAAAGCGGTATCTATCGGAGAATTCAGAGATGCACTTCTGAACTATTTTACTGAAAACAAGACGGCTACCCGTCCCTATTCATTCACTGAAGACGATTTGAACGCCATCCGTCCCTGCGTGACAACAAATATGCGACACCGGCCTGGAACTTCAATATCAGAACATAAAATACACATTTAAAATAATATGTCGACATTTGAAATAAAAATGCCCAAACTGGGCGAAAGTATTACGGAAGGGACGATTGTCTCCTGGTCCGTCAAAGTAGCGACGCCGTTCAGGAGACGATGTCCTTTTTGAGGTGAGCACAGCCAAAGTCAGTGCGGAAATTCCCTCTCCGGTAGCCGGAAAGGTTCTCGAACTTCTGTTTGCCGAAGGCGACACGGTAGCTGTCGGAACAGCCGTCGCCCTGATCCAGTTGGAGGGCGAAGAAGGAGAAACTCAGGAAAGCTCCGCTTCCGCAGCAGCCAAAAGCGACGAAAGCACCACGGTACGGTCCACCCCGGCAGAACCCGCCCAGCCGGTCAAATCATCCAAAGAAGAAGACGGAAGGTGGTATTCGCCCATCGTGTTGCAACTGGCGCAGGAAGCCAAAATATCGCAGGCCGAACTGGATGCCATTCCGGGAACCGGCTACGAAGGACGGCTCAGCAAAAAAGACATCAAAGATATATAACGACGAAGAAAAGCGGAGTTGCTCCCCAGGCGGTCGCCGTCACCGGACAGTCCCTCACCTCGTTACCAGACAGTGGCGAACAGTCGCACCGGGCAACAGCGGCAACCGCTACCGGACAGGCTCCGGCATCAACAACGGGTGGTAACGACAAACGTAACAATCCGGTCAGTCCGGTAGCTTCGGCCAACGGCGACAAGATTGTCGAGATGGATCGCGTAGCCCGCATCCTATCCGACCATATGGTGATGTCGAAAAAAGTGTCTCCTCACGTCACGACCGTTGTCGAAGCCGACGTTACCCGCCTCGTCAAATGGCGCAGCCGCGTGAAAGAGGCTTTCTTCAAACGCGAGGGCGTGCCACTCACCTATATGCCCGCCATTGCCGAAGCTACGGCCAAAGCATTGGCTGAATTCCCATACGTGAACGCATCGGTAGATGGCTATAAAGTCATTCTGAAAAAGCATATCAACCTGGGTATCGCCGTGTCGCTACCGGATGGGAACCTGATCGTTCCGGTCATACATGATGCAGATAAATTGAATCTGAACGGTCTTGCCGGCAGTATCGACAGCCTTGCCGCCAAAGCACGCAGTAATAAGCTGATGCCGGACGACATACAAGGCGGAACTTTTACGATCACCAACTTCGGTTCGTTCAAAAGCCTGTTCGGTACTCCGATCATCAACCAGCCCCAGGTCGCCATCTTAGGTGTCGGCTTCATCGAAAAGAAACCGGCTGTAGTGGAGACACCCGAAGGAGATACGATTGCAATACGGCACAAGATGTACCTATCCCTGTCGTACGACCATCGGATCATCAACGGTGCTCTCGGCGGCGAATTCCTGCGGAGGGTTGCGGACTACCTTGAGAATTGGGATAAATAATGATTTATCTGTGCGCAATAAAATAATGGTGTCCCGTAGGGCGGGGTTCTACTCCGCCCAATGAAAATAACCTCCGTCTTGCCCGGATCCAATGGGCAGAGCAGAGCCCTGCCCTACAAGCGACAACCATGTCATCCATCTTCCGCACCGGTAAATCTGCATTTATCACCAAACAATTAATACAATATAAAATAATCAAGTATGAAACGATACGATATAAAAAACAACCGATACCGAGACTCTTCGCAAATGGTATTACCTGATGAGTCTCGGCAGGGCGCTCGATGAAAAGGCGCCTTCTTACCTGCTCCAGTCCTTAGGATGGTCCTATCATGCCCCTTATGCCGGGCATGACGGTATCCAGCTTGCCACCGGACAGGTATTCCACCGGGGAGAGGATTATCTCTTTCCTTATTACCGCGATATGCTGACGGTCCTCTCTGCCGGAATGACGGCGGAAGAAGTTATCCTGAACGGTATCTCGAAAGCGACCGACCCGTCCAGCGGCGGACGGCATATGTCCAACCACTTCGCCAAGCCGGAGTGGCACATCGAGAACATATCCTCGGCAACCGGGACACACGACCTGCATGCCGTAGGTGTCGCCCGTGCAATGGTTTATTACGACCATAAAGGTGTCGCGATCACTTCGCATGGCGAGTCCGCCACTTCCGAAGGTTACGTCTATGAAGCCATCAACGGGGCGAGCAACGAACAGCTCCCCGTTATCTTCGTCTTGCAGGATAACGGCTACGGCATCTCCGTCCCCAAAAAGGACCAGACGGCCAACCGCAAGGTAGCCGACAACTTCTCCGGCTTCAAGAACCTGCGTATCATCCACTGTAACGGGAAAGACGTTTTTGACTCGATGAACGCCATGACCGAAGCCCGCGAACATGCGATCAATACGCATAATCCGGTGATCGTCCATGCAAACTGCGTACGCATCGGCTCCCATTCGAACTCTGACAAGCAGACTTTGTATCGCGATGAAAACGAACTTGCCTACGTGAAAGCAGCCGATCCGCTGCAAAAATTCCGCCGTATGCTGCTCCGTTACAACCGCTTGACCGAAGATGAGCTGAAGCAGATAGAAGCACAGGCAAAAAAAGACCTGAGTGCGGCCAACCGCAAAGCGTTGGCGGCTCCCGAACCCGATCCTGCGACGATCTTTGACTATGTCCTGCCCGAACCTTACCAGCACAGAAATATACAGACGGCACGCATAAAGAA
>ENA-OQCK01001074-OQCK01001074.1-human-gut-metagenome-genome-assembly--contig:-NODE-1074-length-11238-cov-4.022230_pt1 | contig 11238 bp, 7 predicted proteins | sample MGYA00242498_ERZ504578 | MGnify/ENA primary metagenome ERZ504578 (study PRJEB26092, sample SAMD00036229) | human gut metagenome | host: Homo sapiens | study: EMG produced TPA metagenomics assembly of... | reverse complement strand
CTGTTCAGAATGACAAATTATATATAATATCACAGCCATTCGGTTATCAATATTCCTCTTTTCGCTTTGAATTTCAAAACCTATTTCTTATATTTGTACAAATATTTGTTTTAAGACCTTATCTGAATGAGAAAAACCGTCTATGTAATCCTGGTTCTATGTTGTTTTATCATAAAGACTTATTCCATCAACCGTCCTTATTATCATTTTAAACAACTTTCTATTAAAGAAGGACTTCCAACCTCTATTATATCCCTATACGATGACAAAAACGGTTCATTATGGGTCGGAACCACTCAAGGAATATATCGTTTCAATGGAGAAAAATCAAGAAATATAATCTACCGTATTTATTACGTAAAAACAGCCATTACATCAACGATATTTTCGGAGATAATGAAGAACGGATATGGGCGATCACCTCACAAGGAATCAGTTATTATGAATATGAGAAAGATTCCCTGCAAATTTTTCTGCGACATAATCAGCCGGTAAAAGCTCCATTATAACAACTGAAGGAAGCAAGCTGCTGATACCTGTAACCGACACATTACTTGTATATGAAAAAGAATTAAAACATTCCAAAGCAATCCCTTTAAAAACAACAGGAATCCGTATTATCAAGATGGAGCCTTTCGACTCCACTCATTACCTGATAATAAACAATGCATGGGAAATAAAGCTATTAAATAAACATACAGGAGAAATAACTGATTCTCCATTCGGTGAATCATCCAATGCATACGATCTATATAAGGATTCCTCCGGACGTTACTGGGTCTCCTTCTACGGGCAAGGAGTAAAATGTTATAATCAGGATGGACAACTGCTGACCTCCTATAATACCCATAATTCAAACTTGAGCAACGATATCGTTCTTGATATAACAGAGTGGGATAAAGCCATTTGGCTGGCAACAGATGGCGGCGGAGTGAATATAATCTATCCGGACACTCATGATATCCAAATCTTATCAAACAAAGAAAACCGGCAATTCCCTGCCAATTCAGTCACATGCCTATGTCACAGCAACAACCACATGTGGATAGGTATGGTGCGGGAAGGCGTACTAGGAGCAGAAAAAGTTTTTATCACTACCTATACCAAAGCTGCACAAAACCCAGCCTCAGGCTTGTCCGACAAATGCCCCTTATGCCTATGGGAAGATAAAGACGGACGGATCTGGATTGGTACGGACGGAGGCGGTATCAACTGCTTTGACCCGCAAACGGAACGTTTTACCCACTATCGCAAACATTGGGAGAAAAAATAGTATCCATTTGCCCTTTATCCGAAACCGAACTGCTAGCATCCAGTTTTTCAAAAGGAATCTTCCGCTTCAATAAAAAGACAGGAAACTACCAGCACTTCTCTCTTCCGGACAAAGATGCAGAAGCAAAGCTGGCAAGCTCCAGTGCACCCACCAATATACGAGTTAATGATCGGAACGAAATAGAACTATACGGTAATGCTTTTTACCGATATATTCCCGGAAGCCAACAACTTATTCCCATCCACTTCAAGAACAAACAATTACAATATTCTTGGATCTATATTGGAAAATACCGTACTTATCCATTTTTCATGACCGAAACAATGTATTCCAATACAACAAAGAGAAAAACGAATACGAAACCATAGCTTATGAGAAAAATAACCAGATATTAGCTGCAAGCATTGATTCTTTAGGGACTCTATGGATAGCCGAACCTAATGGAGTCACCAGAATTCACCTGCCCTCAAACCGTAAAGAGCCATTAAAGCTACCCGATGGAAATGACGTAATCACTTCTTTAGTCATTGACCATGAAGGCATCGTATGGATGGGGTCATTGGGAATCATATACGCTTATAATCCACATAAAAATCATTTTGTCATCTACAATGAGATGGACGGCATATTACCTAACGACTTTTTAGCCAAACCTGCATTGGTGGCAAGTGACGGCAACATATACATGGGTGGCTCCGAGGGATTGGTACGAATCAACAAAGCTTTAAAACCAGCTTCGGCTCCACCTCCCATCACACTTAAGTTGCAAGAAATAGCATTGAACGGCACAACAGTTCACTTCATCCCCCGATCAACTATGGAAATTCCTTATAATTTCTCCTCCCTAAAAATACATACACAACTGGAAGGGGGAAATGTATTTCACAAGCGCATCTACCGGTTCCGCATAAAAGGGCTGAACACAGAATACACAGAAACATCCCGTCCCCATCTTGTTTTACATACCATTTCTCCGGGCGACTATAAAATAACGGTTCAATGTACACAGAACGATGGTAGCTGGAGTCCTGAATTCACTTTGCTGAAATTCACTGTCCTTCCTCCGTGGTGGCAACAATCCTGGTTCATCCTATTATGTGCGGTCATCATCATTCTTTTCATTATCTATATCATAAAAGCTCACGACCGTCAACTGAAACGGAAATACAAGGAACAGGAACGTACCATCTACAAGGAAAAAGTGAAAGCTTTGATCAATATCAACCATGAACTACGTACCCCTTTAACCTTAATTTATACACCGTTGAAACAACTTACAAACAGCAAACAAATCCCCTATGAACTCCGTGGCAAACTATATGGTGCGTTCAAGCAAGCACGACAAATGAAAAACATCATTGACATGATTCTGAATATGCGCAAGATGGAAGTAGAGAAAAATATCCTGCGCATGTCTTCCACGCCCTTCAACGAATGGTTGCAAAGTATCCTAAATGATTTCAAGGATGAACTTTCGTTACGTAATATCTCATTGGCATTTACTCCTGACACTACCATAGAAACTATGTATTTTGACCGCAGTCAATGTGAAATCGTCGTTAACAACCTATTGACAAATGCCTATAAATTCAGCGAAGAAAATTCTACTGTCACTGTTTCCACTTACCTCGAAGGTAATGGAAGCCGTGTACGGGTAACTATAAAAGATGAGGGAATAGGTCTTCAAGAAGAAGATATAGCCAATTTATTCACTCGCTTCTATCAGGGTAAACATAGCTTTCAAGGTAACGGAATCGGCTTGTCATACGCCAAACAACTGGTAGAAATGCACGGAGCATCATCGGAGCCCAAAATAATGAAACCAAAGGAGCGACTTCTTTTTCACATTACCGTATAGACAGGAAGCCGCCGACATTCAATCTACACCTCAAACCTATTTGAATGATGCATTGCATCTATCAGCCGACATCGATTACAAACAACCTCAACAAGACAGCATAGAGAAATTTCATTCTATTCTAATAGTGGAAGATGATCGCGACTTATGTAATTACCTGATTTGCAACCTACAAGTTCTGTTTGAAGAAGTGTATGAAGCTCATGATGGCATGGAAGCTCTTCCTATCCTTACGTCACAACGCCCCCAAATTGTATTAAGTGATGTCAAAATGCCCCGCATGAACGGATTTGAACTATGCCGCTATATCAAACAAAAACCAGACTTAAACTATATGCCTGTGATACTGCTTACTTCCTGTGTCGATGACGCCAGTATAGAAGAAGGATACAAAACAGGAGCAGAAGCCTATATAACCAAACCGTTTGACATGGATTTACTTTCTATCCAGATACAGAATATCATGCATAATCACAACATCGTGAAAAAGCACTATGCCACCATAGATATCCCTATACCCAAACAAGAAAATCTGAATCACATCAATGAGCAGCTGATGCTTCAATTCAGCCGCATTGTCAATGAAAATATCAGCAATGTGGATATGGATGTCAATTTCATAGCAAAGCAAATGGGAATGAGCCGTGCGTCACTCTACAACAAGACTAAAGGAATGATGGATATAGCATCAGTGAATACATCATAAAATGCCGTTTGGAATATGCCCGTAAATTACTAGATGCCACCACACTGTCCATAAGCGAAGTAGCAGAACAGTCAGGATTCAAGCATTCACGCAATTTCAGCACTGTATTCAAAAATGCAATGGGAATGAGTCCGTCCGATTATAGAAAAAAAGATTCCCGACCTTCTTGAAAACAGAAAGACCGGGAATACTTCATGCTATGTTAAATTTAGGTCAGATTAGGTTGTCAATCCTTGTAAATGTTACGAATAGGGTCATCATACTGAACTTGGAGACGTAATAATTCCGTCTTCAATTCTTTAACCAACTCTTCCGTTCCAGATTGTCCGTAGATATTATGCATCTCCATAGGATCTTCCTGTAAATCATATAGTTCCCAACAGTCTATGTCATTATAAAAATGCATCAATTTATAACGTTCTGTACGTACACCATAATGGCGGCGGACAGCATGTTCAGCCGGGTATTCATAAAAATGATAATACAATGATTTACGCCAGTCAGGCACTTTCTCCCCCTTCAGCAAAGGCAAGAAAGAAACTCCATGCATATCTGCCGGTACCTCCACCCCTGCAAGGTCCAATATAGTAGGACCATAATCAATATTTTGCACCATCTCATCAACATCACCTTTCTTTCCTCCCGGCAAACGGACCAGCAAGGGGGTACGGAAAGACTCTTCGTACATGAAACGCTTGTCAAACCAACCATGTTCTCCCATATAGAATCCCTGGTCGGAAGTATAGACAATCATCGTATTTTCCATCAATCCGTTCTCTTCCAAATACTTCAAAACACGCCCCACATTACGGTCTATGGAATGGATAACCCGCATATAATCATGCATATATTGCTGATATTTCCATTCAGCCAAAGCCTTACCCGTTAACTTATCCTGTTTGAATTTGGCAATGATAGGATCATAATGCTTGTCCCAAACAGCCTTCTGTTCCGGATTCAGAGCATTATACATATTTCTGCCCGCTTCTTCCAGTCCCGTTGTGGTATGGATCTCATTCTCCTTGTCCGCCATCTTCAGGTCATACACCAAATCCATATCCTTTATAATGCTCATTTCCTGCTTGGATGCAGGAATTCTGCCTTCATATTTATCATAGAAGTTCTCTGGCATCGGATAAGTTACATCATCATACAAGTCAAGGTCACAAAGATCAGGCATCCAGGTACGATGAGGCGCCTTATGATGAATAAAAAGACAGAATGGTTTACTCTTGTCCCGGATGCTGTCCATCCAATTTATTGCCAAATCTGTCACAATATTGGTAGCATAGCCTTCCCTTTGTACCCGTTCGCCATTTTTAATAAATTTCGGATTATAATAATCCCCTTGTCCTATCAGGATGTCCCAATAATTAAATCCGGTAGGTTCAGATACCAGATGCCATTTACCGATCATAGCAGTCTGATAGCCATTAGCCTGAAGCAGTTTCGGGAAAGTCTGCTGGTTACCGTCAAATGTGGTGGTATTATCCGTAAATCCATTGGCATGACTATGTTTACCGGTCAGCATACAGGCACGGCTGGGACCACTCAGGGAGTTTGCCACAAAACTATTTGTGAAACGGACCCCTTCATTGGCTATCCGGTCAATATTGGGTGTCTGCATATAACGTTGGTCATATGCACTGATAGTCTGAAAAGAATGGTCATCACACATGATATACACAATATTCATGCTTTTTTTCTCATTCCCGTCGCTCTCTTTCTTTACCTTGCAGGAAGGCAGCGATGACAACATCGCTGCTCCCGTCAAAGAATACAATACACTACTGGTTATTCTATTCATTTTTATATAACTTTGGATTCATTCACCACTTCCTTACCAACCGGGATTCTGTTCCCACATGCCATCCATTACATTAATCATACGCTCCTGGATAGGCAACAAATAATCCCGGTTCGGTTTAAACTGCCATCCATTCGGCATTGTAGAAGGAGGCACCGGTAATATGTAACGTTCAGCATCATCAGGGCTGCCTGTCAAAAACATATTATTTCCAGATGCCTGGTCATATTTCAACTCTGGCCCGTATTGTTCCGGCAAGTTACTGCTATAAACAAAGCACCATGTGCGCGGTTACCTATAATCAACTCCTCGGCAGCGGCCCAGCGCATGATATCAAATACCCGACGACCTTCCAATGCTTTTTCCACCCGGCGTTCGCGGCGTACAGCTTGGATATATTTATCCAGATTCTAAACGGATACTCCGCAGAAGTATTATATTCACGGTCGAAATCAATATCCGGCATACCGGCACGCTCGCGCAAAGGATGCAATATCTCTATAATCTTGCCCGCATTAGCCGCCCCGTTCTTCTCGGCCAGCGCTTCCGCATAATTCAACAAAACATCAGCGTAACGGAACTGAATGGCAGGAGTAGAGCCTTTATATTCCGAGATATAATCTCCAGTATAATCTATCTGTACATGTTTCAACATCACATAACCGGTCATGTTCGTTCCAAACGCTGAACCATCGCCAGCCAACGAGGGGAAACCGACAACGTACGGATTACCAGCCCCAGCAGGTTGCATGCGCTGTCCAGGCAAGGCCACAGTCTGCGACAAACGGGGGTCTCGGACAGTAGGAAGCAACTCCGTAGGATAGACACGCTTGGCATCAAGAAGCTCTTTCCCAACCAAAGGCCGGCCGTCTATCGTCAAATAATCATCTACTAAAGATGCCGTAACCCCCACATTACCTCCACCTGTATTCAAATAACGAGTGACACTATTGCCCACCTGATCTCCATCATACATCTTAAACCAAAGAATTTCAGGATTAGCAGTCAGATCAGGAGTTTCAAAAATGCTCCTATAATCATTCTCCACATTTCCGGTATTATATATTTTCCATACTCCCCGTTGACGCACTTCTTCAGCAGCAGCGATAGACTGATCCAAATAGTTGTCTATCTTTGCCATTAACTCTGCTCTCCAAGTTCCGTATCATAAAACTTTTCGGGTTTGTTTTTTTCCTTAGCATAATGCCATTTTTCCCATGTAGCCTCAAAGAGAGCGACTTCACTCTTCAACGCACGGGCTACATCCTTGTGCAGACGCATGGATGACGAATTATTCTGCTCCTTCATCAGTGAAATGGCCATATCCAAATCTGCCAAAATCTTATCGGCAATAAATGTACGGCTCTCGCGAGGCAACATCATTACTTCCAGATTTGGTTCTAGCGGGGTGTCTACCCATGCCAACCGACCATAGTCTGAAAACATGGAATAATAAAACCAAGCACGGAAATAATAGGCCTCACCCATCAGATGATTATACTCTACACTGCCTTTTTCCGGACAGTCACCGGCATTATTTATCAAAAAATTAATGTTACGAATATGTGTATAATTATCTAAAGCCACCGCATTGCTCAACGAAGTTAATCCCATCAGGCGCGAATTGACAGCAGCAGATGCCAAATTATCACTGTTAACATCATTACCGGCAATACCACCTCCACCACCAGCCATGAACCCTTGCGTACGGACACCAAATTCATAATAGCGGTCTATATAGTTTCTTATTTCGCCTGTACTGCGAAACGGTTCGGCCGTAGACAATACTCCCTCGGGCATTTTATCCAAATCATAGCAAGCCGTAAAACAGAATGCCAAAGCCAACCCCAATAATATATTTCTTTTTTCATAAGATATCAAAATTATAAATTAACAATAAAGCCTAAGGACAATACGCGGTTCATCGGATAGTTCTTTCCTCCCTCACTTGTATATGAGTTGGAACTAAAAATGGCTTCCGGATCAAACATACCTTTCAGTTTGGTAAATGTCAACAGATTCTCTCCGGAAAAGAACACCTGCACTTTCTGCAAGCCAGCTTTGTGTACCCATGAATTAGGCAGGTCATAGCTTAAAGTCAGATTCTTCAACCGGCAATAAGCTGCATTCTGCAAATACAAATCAGTACGCTGTATATTTTTATCCTGATAAGGAGCTACTCCACCCGCAGAATTAATATAAGGTTTCGGATAATAAGCTCCCGGATTGTCCGGTCTCCAATAATCCATATGTTCCTTGAAAACAGTAACTTGAGCATAAGGTCCAAATCCCCAGAAATATGCGCCACCGGCAACCCAGTCACGTTTGCCCACACCTTGGAACATAACACTCAGACTTAATCCTTTCCAACTGATATATCCATTGAAAGTGTACTGATAACGTGGGGTTGTATTACCAATTATAGTCTGGTCTCCCATATCACCATCCACCAGTCTATTGTCTCCCCTGTCAATGACTTTATTGCCATCCAGATCTATATACTTCACATCTCCCGGTTCCCACAGTTTTCCACTGATATAGCTTAAATCATACTCCGCATTGTAAGCGTCAGCTTCTTCTTGTGTCTGAATCAGACCTTCGGCCCGATATCCCCATATTTCACCTACTTTACGGCCTGTATACCAGCTTCCGTAAGGATCATTCTTTTTAGCATTAGCATATTCCGTCACTTCGGAAACAGCATCTGAAACCGACCCTCCGACACTATAATCAATATCGTTACCTATTTTTCCACGATAATTCAAAGACAACTCCCAACCACGGTTACGCATACGGGCGTTATTAGCCTGTGGAGCTACCGCACCAAACATATCGGGAAACTCCAGCCCCGGTCCCAACATATCTTTTGTATCACGCTGGAATATATCTACGGTTCCGGTCAAAGCGTTTCCAAAGAAACCAAAATCCAATCCGATATTTTTGCTTTCCACCTTCTCCCAAGTAGTATTCGGGTCAATAACAGGAGCGGGATTGGTATAAATATGACGACCGTCGCTAAATATATATCCTCCCAAACCACCATTCAGTGACATATTGGAAGCAAAAGTATATAAACCGGCATCTGCCTGATTACCTAACAAACCATATGATACACGCAATTTCAAATTAGAAAGGAAATCGGCTGCCGGTTCCATAAATTTCTCCCGATAAATATTCCATCCCAAAGATGCGGAAGGGAAGAATCCCCAGCGGTTTCCTTTAGCAAAGCGAGAAGACCCATCATAACGGCCGTTCAATTCCAACAGATAGCGACCGTCGTAGTCATAATTGATACGCCCAAAAAAGCCTCGTGTAGCCCATCCGTTACGAGTATCCACTACCACTTTATCACCTGTACCCATACCCAAATTAGGGTTGTTTGTAGAATACAAGCCTGTAATAGAGTTCTTCATATAGCTATAATCATTATCCTCTTCTTGATACCCCCCCATTAATGTAAGTTATGATGATCATTCAGAGTGAACTGGTAGTTTGTATAAAGATTGATAGTCTGATAACGGGTACGTCCATAAGTACGTGTAAACTTACCGTCTTCCACTACTCCCAATTCAGAACGCGCCACTTTGGTCATTGTCACCCCATCTTGCTCATAAATACTGGGAGCCACATTCAATGCTTCATACTCCAAGTTCATTTGCTTATAAGTATAATCAAAGAAAATAAACCAGTCTTTCAGCGGTTGCAATTCAAAACCTGCAGTGATATTAAAACGGTCACGTTGCGTATCTGTATACGTTCCACTCTGCAAATAAGGAATCATAGACAATTCCGTAAAATGTCCATTAGGGTCAATAACCGATACCGTAGGACGGAAACGTGCCAAACTATGATAAAATCCTCACTCAAACCACCGTCAAGTCCAGTTTTCGGATCTTCATTATTAAAAGGAGTCCTATTATCCGAATGCATAAACTTAGTGTTGAATTTCAGTTTCAACCATTTAGTCAATTCTGAAGTGATATTGGCATTAACCGTATAGCGTGTATAGTCCATATCAGCATAGCGCAAAATACCGTCCTCATTATAGTAGCCTCCGGAAACATAATATTGTGCTTTCTTGCTACCCCCGCTAAAACTGAGATTGTGGTTATGCTTAAAGCTATAATTTTTATAGTGCAGGTCAAAATAATCCGTATTTCCCAATCCGCGTTCCGAGTTTTCGAATGCGGCATTCAATGATTCACCCGGTGCCAAATCTCCCCACGGGTCAATACTGGACGGATCTCTCATATATTGTTCCAAATCAGCTATTTTTTGCTCACTATACATACGGTTAGCAGCTCCTGTATTGCTGACACCGTCATTCCAAAACTTCACAAAGTCAAGTGAGTTCACCATATCCGGCAGCACAGTTGGAGCACTCCATCCTAATGTACCTTGATAACTGGCACGCATCTTTCCTTCTTCACCTTGTTTAGTTGTCACCAGAATCACACCGTAAGCTGCACGTGCTCCATAAATAGCACAAGCCGCCGCGTCTTTTAATACAGAAATATTCTCGATGTCATTCGGGTTTACATCTGAAAGAGACATTTCCACACCATCTACCAATACATAAGGAGCAGAATTTCCAGACAAGTTGCCTTGACCACGCAAACTCAACGAACCGGTAGCGCCAGGACGTCCCGATCCTCCATTGCTTACTGACAAACCCGGAACTAAACCTTGCAAACTCTGTGTTGCATCCACTACCGGACGATGTTCCAACGCATCTCCTTTCACAGAAGCGACAGATCCGGTAAGATTCACTTTTTTCTGCACACCATAACCTACCACAACAACTTCATCCAACGTTTCGGTATCCTCAGCCAAGACAATACTGAAACTAGTTTTTCCATTGATTGGAAGAGTTTGCGTAGCATAACCAATATAAGACACGACTAGATTTCCTTTGGATGGAACATTGGAAAGCATAAAATTACCATCCAAATCGGTTATCGTACCGTTTGAGGTTCCTTCAATTAAAACACTGGCCCCAATTACAGGCTCCTGACTGTTTTTGTCAATTACCTTACCACTGATGGATAAGGATTGAGCTGTCACCATCGGCGAGAACAAAAACAGAATAGCTGTCACCAATCCAAGGACTGAAAGCAGTTTCATTTTTTTTATTCATAATAAAAGAATTTAAGGATTAATTAGATTAAAAACTGTTGCAAATATAGGCGTTCCCATTCCGCCAGCACCTCTTTATTTGTCTAATTAATATCTGTATTTGTCTAGAAAGCCCCTATTATCCAGCCTTTAAACAAAATAAGACCTGAAGATCTCCGGATACCGGAAGACATTCAGGTCTTATTTTTATATGTTAAAAAGAAGTTACTCTGCCACCATACTCATCGCTATTCCTTTTTCCAAACCACGAAGCTCGGCAAGGCCACGCATACGTCCCAAACAAGAATAGCCCGGATTTGTTTTCTTGTTCAAATCATCTATCATCTGATGACCATGATCCGGACGCATAGGAATAGATATTCCACGACGTTGCTGCACTTTCAACAAGTTCTTAACTACATGATACATGTCCACATCACCCTCCAGATGATTCGCCTCATAAAAGTTCCCTTCAGCAT
>ENA-OQCK01001073-OQCK01001073.1-human-gut-metagenome-genome-assembly--contig:-NODE-1073-length-11249-cov-2.607175_pt1 | contig 11249 bp, 12 predicted proteins | sample MGYA00242498_ERZ504578 | MGnify/ENA primary metagenome ERZ504578 (study PRJEB26092, sample SAMD00036229) | human gut metagenome | host: Homo sapiens | study: EMG produced TPA metagenomics assembly of... | reverse complement strand
TTCTGGTTTAACGAATTCTTACATAATCACAGAATAACTTTAAATGAATTATCTACCTTTTAGACAATATAATAAAGGATGAATTTACTCATCCTTTTTATATTCCTAAAAACTCTTTCTTTTTTATTTCAAATTCCTCTTTTGTAATTATATCATTATCTAATAATTCTTTGAGTGCTTTCAGTTCATCATATCGTATTGCATTCGTTCTCTTAAAATCATCATCCTTTTTTTTACATGCATCTTTATCCATAAAATCAATGATACTCTTATCACGCTGTTTAAACCAGTGCGCATATGTATTGTGCAGTGTCTGTACCGTATCTCCCAGTCGCTTTGCGACGTCAAAATCTGTAAACTGATCAGACATGTTATTTATTAGATAACTCGCGTGAGAGTGCCTGAAATCGTGTACTCTGATCAATTCAAGTTGTTTATTCTTATTTTCATCCTTTTCATTGGCCGCTTTTACTTTTTCACGCTTTACCCGGCGTACAGTTTCCGGGTCCAGCGGCTTGTCAAAGCCAAACACAAAGCAATCCAGTGTGAATCCCTCATACTCCTTCTGCAGCTTGTATAACTCTTTTAATGATTCATGTATCCTTTTCGGCATTGATATTTTTCTGTGTGCATTCGGATTCTTTGGTGATGTTATTTTATATGGACGCAGCTTGAAAGATACGGATTTTTTTTATTTCCACGGTGTTCTCATTGAAATGGATGTCGTTCCATGTAAGGGCGTTTGCTTCGCCCGATCTAGTCCCCATGAAATATAAAAATTCAAAGAAATAATAAAAACGGTCTTTTTCTGGGAACTCATCCAGGAACAGCTGAATTCATCCGGTTCCCATATTTTCATTTCCTCTCTTGGTTTATCCTTGTTAATTCTTCGTTTTACTTTGCTCATGGGATTTGCAGGAATGTATCCCTTTTCTACAGCAAGCTGAAAGACCGGATTCATTGCGTAAAATATTTTCTTAACCGACCTCTCTGAAATCTCATAATCAAGCTGCCATATGTATTCCTGTAGCTCCTCCGACGTGATTGTTACGATATCCCTATCCCCAAACCTTGCTACAGGGCGCTTTAAATCGTCTTCCTTCGTCTTTTTTGTGGATTCTTTAACATCTACATACCTGCTTAAAAAGTCCTCGCATACGCTGTTAAAAAGCCTATCCTTGCGTGTTTGAGTTTTTGGCTTAAAAAGTCCTTTGGCTTTTGCTATGTTTTCATCATATTTTTTCTTGTATTCTTTTATTTTACTTTTTGGGTAGTCAGCTATTTGCGGTGTTGGCCCCAGAATCTCCTCTATGTATTCACCAGCCGATAACCGAATTTTAATATCCTCTTGCCTTTTTTTAAATTCATCCTTAAAAATGATTTCCTCTTTCGCTGCCTTTGCTTCTGTTTTGGCAAGTGCCGGTATCTCATAATTGTAATAGCTGCCGTCCCAGCGGGTTAGCTTGCCTTTCATGATCAGCTGCTTTTTATCTCTGATAATCGTCATATAAACCACCTCTATACCCTCATATTAGCATAAAACCGAAAAACAACCCAATTTTTTCGGGTTGTTTTCGGGTTGATATATCTAAGGCTTCAAAAACCCTTTATTTATCATGATGGTGCCGGTACCCAGAATTGAACTGAGCGCTGAGCATTACCATTGCTCTGTATTACCACTATACTATACCGGCAGGTATGCTTTATGATTGGAAAGCTATTATATTATAATAGCATTGCCGATTTTTTCAACCATAAAACAAAATTTTTTAGTTTTTTTCCAGATACGCTTTCAGGTGTCGGTAAACTGCAGCAATCGGCAGCCCCATAACATTGAAATAATCTCCACGTAGTTCTCGCACAAACAGCTTCCCCATTCCCTGAATTCCATAGGCTCCAGCTTTATCATATGGCTCATTGCTGTCAAGATATCGCTCTAGCAGTTCTTCCTCAAGCTCATAAAAGGTCACGCTTGTTTTTCATGAAAGCTCAGCTTTTCCTTTCCAAACAATAGCCACACCGCTGACAACCGTATGAGTTTTACCGCTTAGCTGCTTCAGCATACGATAGGCATCCTCCCGATTCTCCGGCTTGCCCATCATCTGATCTTTGTAGCACACCATCGTATCCGCACCAAGAACAACAGCCTCGGGGTGCTGTTCCCATACGGTAAGTGCCTTCTGTCTGGCTATCTGTTCGATTGCAGAAGCAATCGGCAGGAAACGGTCAAAATATTCCTCACAATCCGCAGCAACAATATCAAAGGGATACGATAGGTCTTGTAACAGCTCCTGTCTCCTGGGAGAAGCGCTTGCAAGAATCAGACGTCTAGTCATGATGCAGTTCTCCATGAAGCTTATGAAGCTGATGTCTCAGGAAAAGATAGCAGAATACAAACAGCCCGATGAATCCGGTCGCAAACATACCCACGATACGAAATACCATCGAGGAAAAGAATTGTGCTGGAAACAAATTGATCATCAGGTCGGTTGCCGGATTCAGCAGCCACAGATCATTGCGGAATGCCAGCTTGTGAAGGTAGTCCAAAATGCATCAAAATCAACATACGCCCAGCCTGCCAGCATTGCGAAAAACACCGCTGCCAGTATCGCCGTTTTCATATAATTGATACTAAAAATCGTCAGCATTCCACTTTTCAAGCGTACCGCCATGTACACCAGAGAAAGCACAAGCAGAATGATCGCAACATTTCTCAACACCATGGCAAACCGGTACAGGTTGCGTACATCGACCATATGGGAGGATTCTCTCGCATTGAATGCCTTGGTCTCCGTCCCCTTAACCGCTACGGTGACATCAATATTATCCCGACGGTCCTGCAGATAATCCAGCAGTGCATCCGTTGCCTTGTTGAGATCCTTCTCCGTCATCCCTAAAGACTGTGCAGTTTCCAGTGATGCATATTCCGTTTTATAAAAACCCTTATTGAAGCAATTTATGTTTATACTCGTAACCAGTAGAATCACGATTGTGCAGACAGCAGCAGTGTATGCCGCCAATGTCGTTAGTTTTTCTAACAGCTGTTCATAGGATACTCCTTATATATTAAATGGCTTTTTATATCGTACCATATTTCAGAAAAAAAAGAAAATCACCTTTTTTTTAAAATCAGACATTTACAAAGCAAAGCACGCTGCTGTACACAGAGCAATTTCCCATACAGAAAGGAAACCATGGAGGATACTCCTGCAAGTACGAGTCTACTGTCACAGGATGGCTTTGTTTTTCCCCTTATCCCAGCTAGTACATACAACATAGATTGAGAAAATAACCACAGCTCCTGATTCGGAACATCTATCACCATGCAATAAAAAGCGTCAGCATGGAAAAAGCGGGATTCCCCGCTTTCTAATCATCCTGTGCAATGATTCTTATCCGCACATTCCGGTCACGTTATTCTACTGCAATCAGACGCAGATTGCTTACACCGCGGCAGCTGCGCAGACGCTCCAGTAGCTCATCGATGGATACCGCCATTTCGCATAAATCAAAGGACAGTACCACCGACGCCACTCATGAATCGGAATATTCTGATTGATGGTCAATATATTGGCATTGACGCTCGACATCGTGTTCAGTACCTCTGACAAAATTCCTTTGTCATGATGCAGCATAAGAGATATCACAGCCTTTCGCTCACTCATTCCCTGAGCTGGCAGAAAGACATAGTCCTTATATTTATAATATGTTCCGCGCTGATTCCGACACGCTTGACAGCCTCGCTCACCTGCTTTACCTCACCGTTTTGCAGCAGGGAGCGCGCTTCAATGACCTTGTCCAGCACATCCGGCAGAATCGTACTGTCTACAATATAGTATTTCTCCATCAGCATACCTCTCTTGCACACCGTCATAGGTCGCACGCAGAATACGAGCATCCCAGGATGGATACTGATTCTTTATTTTTTCAACAAGCACACGGGCTGTCGCTTCCTCCTGGGTCAGAGCGATCATCGTCGATCCGCTTCCGGATATATACATGGTAATCATATCCGTTTCCCTGCACAGACTGCGGACATTCTCATATTCCATAATCAATTTCTTGCGGTAGGGCTCCTGCATCTGATCTGTGCAGGCTTTTCTCATAATCATGCATTCCCGATTTCCATCGCCTTTGCCAATGCCGCACAGCGCCCCATCTGATAGACAGCGTCCCGATACCTCATGGTATCCGGTAAAACCTCCCGTGCCGCTTTGGTGCTTACCTCATAATCGGGAATCATTGTCACAAACAGCAAATCGCGTTTTACACCGTAACGAATCATATTCGGCTTCCCGTCTTCCATGAAGGAAACGCACAGACCGCCAAAGATGGCCGGAGCAATATTATCCGGATGTCCCTCCATCTGTGTCGCCAGATCAAAGAGCTCATAGCGGTTCATGCGGTTATGAAACAGGGCATTCGCTCCAGCAAGTCCTGCGACGATACAGGTTGCGCTGCTGCCAAGTCCTCTGGCATAGGGAATATCGGTATCCACGGTGATGCGGATTCCCGAAACGCTTTCCCCCATATACTGGAGCCCCTTTACAAATGCCTGATAAAACAGATTCTCTTCATTGCAGTAGCTTCTTCACAGCCCGCAATTTCCAAGCCCTCTGCAATCACCTCAAAGGTCACGGTCGCAAAATCGTCAAGCGCCAGCCAAGACAGTCATAGCCGACTCCCAGATTCGCACTTGTTGCCGGAACACGTACCTTAACCATGGAATATTTCCTCCCCGATGGTTTCCACAAAGGAAGGCATATCATCCTTATCAATCAGGTGGCTGTGCAAAATGTCCATTTTCGCAAGCTCTGCCAGCGGCTTCGGCATCGCAGAACCGCTTTTCTGCTGCAGCATTTCCATACAGGCAAACTCATCCTGGATTGTCTCATTAAACAAAGCCTCGTAAACAGCCGGTGCAAATTTATATGGACTGGCTGTGGAAAGCAACACACATTATGCATGGAATCCTCTTTTTCATAATCCTTCATCACCTTGTAGCGATTGCCGTATGCGGATCCATAACATAACCGCTCTGTTCATAAAATTCACGCATACTCTGTGCACATGCCGCATCATCACAATAGCCACCCGCAAAATCTTCACGGACAGAGGTGAAAATGTCCTCACGCACCTGATAGCGTCCTGTTGCTTCCAGCTCGTTCATTAGCTGTGCGATATAGTCAGCATCCTTGCCGCTCTTGTAGTAAAGCAGCCGCTCCAGGTTGCTGGAAATCAGTATATCCATACTCGGAGAGATGGTTTTATAGAACGGACGGTTTCGATCGTAGACACCGTCCTTTAAAAAGTCAAAGAGTACATTATTGGAATTGGATGCCACGATAAATTTGTTTACCGGCAAGCCCATCAGCTTGGCATAGTAACCGGCAAGCACATTCCCATAGTTTCCTGTCGGCACACAGAAATTCACTTTTTCCCCAAATGTGATTTCCTTTGTCCGTACCATTTCCTTATATGCATACACATAATATACAACCTGCGGAATCAGTCTACCGATATTGATGGAGTTCGCGCTGGATAAAGGTGATACCCTTTTCCTTCAGCCGTGCAGACAGCTGTGCATTCTGAAAGATCCGCTTCACATTAGACTGGGCATCATCGAAGTTACCCCTGATGGCACAGACACAGGTATTGCTTCCTTTGGTGGTTATCATCTGCAGACGCTGAATATTGGATACACCTCATCCGGATAGAAGACCGTGATTCCGGTACGCGGCACATCCAAAAAGCCTCAAGGGCAGCCTTACCGGTGTCGCCGCTGGTTGCGGTTAAATCATGACATGTTCATCGGGATGCTGCTGCAGGGATTTGCTCATCAGCTGCGGAAGCATGCGCAGCCCCACATCCTTAAAGGCGCAGGTAGGACCATGAAACAGCTCCAGAATATTGGTGTTCCCCGCCTTATGAAGCGGCGTGATGTGCTCATCTCTGAATTTGCCCTTATAGGCATTTTCCACACAGTCCTTTACTTCTTCCTCGGTAAAATCCGGTAACAGCAGCTGCAGAACAGTTTCCGCCATCTGCTCATAGGTCATCTGCATCATATCCTGCAGCGGCAGACGCAGCGTATCCAGCGCATCATAGACAAACAGACCGCCATCCTCTGCAATTCCCTTTACGACCGCTTCCTTGGGTGTGCGCGCCAGCGCTTTGTTTCTCGTACTTGTATATATTTTCTCCATGTTCCAATCTCCTTCTTTTTCGTCTTGCAATTCTTTTTTTACTATGATACAATGTTCGCAATAAAAAAACAAGTGTTTTTGAAACAAAGACACAAAAATTTATTGAGGAGGAATTATATGAATATAGCAATACTCGGTTATGGAACCGTTGGCTCGGGAGTAAAGGAAATTATTGATCACGCGGTAACAAAAAGCATTAAACAGTTGCACGTATCCTATATACTGATTCGTAAAGGAAAAGCGAAAACACTTCCTTATATGTGTGATGATATCCGGACGATTTTACAGGATACTTCTGTGGATGTCATCGTGGAAACGATGGGTGGTCTTGAGCCTGCCCACACGTATATTCTGCAGGCATTGAAAAGCGGCAAGCATGTCGTTACAGCCAACAAAGCGGTAATCGCAGCTTATTTGAAGGAGTTCACAGATGTCGCAAGAGAGCACAATGTCCGCATTTACTATGAAGCAAGCACCGGAGGTGGAATTCCCTGGATTGAAGGACTGGCAAAGGCGATGCGAATCGATGAGGTTGACCGCATTCACGGTATTTTCAATGGTACCAGCAATTATATTCTGGATCACATGCAGCGCTACCATGCATCCTTTGAGGATATTCTGAAGGAAGCGCAGGAGCTGGGCTATGCGGAGGCAGATCCAAGCGCTGATATCGACGGCTATGATATCTGCAACAAGCTGCGTATTTCTGCCAGCCTTGCTTATGACTACCATGTTCCGGATACCTTCCCGGTTTTCGGCATCCGCAATATCACGAAGCAGGACGTATCGTATTTTTCATCTTTGGGCTATGCTGTACGTCTGATTGCCAAAACCCGGCGCAACGCCAACCGTTATGGCTGTGTTGTTGAGCCGGTGCTGTTTGAAGCCGGTTCTCTGGAAAGCAACACACAGGACAATTACAATCTGATTACCCTGCATGGGAAAACCATTGGAGATTTAAAGTTTTTCGGTCAGGGTGCCGGAAAGCTTCCGACTGCCAACGCCATTGTACAGGATCTGATTGACCTCAATGAAGGCGTTTGTCACATGGATCCTTCCTTCACCAATACGATGAGCTATGATGAGACACTGTGTCTGCGTGATTATATCCTGCGTGCAGATGAGGCGGCACGTGATGAGCTGCAGGATTTCAGCTATGAGGTGAAAACCTTTGAAGGGCAGGAGTATCTGCATATTCAGAAGGCTGAGGTATATGAAATGCATCAGGTGATGGAACGGATGCTGAAGACAGATGTCCATGCCTTTATGGTCAGCATCTATGAAAGGGAGGATGACTAGCAGTATGATGAAAATAACAAGTTTGGCGGTTCGTCGGTTGCGAATGCACAGCAGTTCCGCAAGGTGAAGCATATCATTGAAAGCGATCCGGCCCGGCGCTTTGTCGTTGTCAGTGCATCCGGACGTGAGCATAAGAAGGATAATAAGGTGACCGATCTGCTGTATCTGATTGAGGCCCATTTAAAATACAGCGTCGATCATTTATCCCTGTTTCATCTGATAGAGGAGCGCTTTATTTCCATTAAGAATGATCTTGGGCTGAGCTATCCGATTGAGGAGGACCTCGCAAAGCTGAAAGGACAGCTGAATAAGACAATGTCCACGGATTATCTGGTTTCACGAGGAGAATATCTGACTGCTAAGCTGATAGCGGAGTATCTTGGCTTTCCATTTGTGGATGCAAAGGATATCATCACCTTCCGTTATGATGGGAAAATTGATTTTGATGCGACAAAGTACCGAATGGATAATACAATGAAGAAGCTGGACCGTTTTGTCATTCCCGGCTTCTATGGCGCACTGCCGGATGGCACCGTGCGTACAATGTCACGTGGTGGAAGTGATATTACGGGATCAATTCTGGCGGATATTCTGAATGCGGATATGTATGAGAACTGGACAGATGTTTCCGGCATACTGATGGCTGACCCGAGAATTGTCCACCATCCAAAACGCATCAACACCATCACCTACTCCGAGCTGCGTGAGCTTTCCTATATGGGGGCAAGTGTTCTGCACGAGGAGGCGATTTTCCGGTAAAGGAAAAAACATCCCGATCAACATCCTGAATACCAATCATCCGGAGGAGGGTGGTACCATCATCGTGGAGAAAGATGATCATCCAAGCGAGCAGATGATTACCGGTATCGCAGGGAAGAAGAATTTCACCGTTATTGCCATTTATAAAAACCACATGTCGGATGAAGTCGGCATTATCCGCCGTGCGCTGGAAATCTGTGAGAATTACCGGATCAGCATCGAGCATATTCCAAGCGGGATCGATTCCTTCAGCATCGTTGTCAATTCCGAGGATGTGAAGGATATCATTTACGATATGGTGGGCGATATGAAGAAAGCTGCAATGCCGATGAAATCAAAATCATCGATAATATTTCCCTGATTGCCACGGTTGGCCGTCAGATGATGTACCGTCCGGGAATCAGCGGGAAGCTGTTTGCTGTGCTGGGAAAGAATAATATCAATATTCGCATGATTGCTCAGGGGACGGATGAAATGAATATCATCGTCGGTGTGGAAAACAAGGATTACGAGAAGACGGTGGAAACCATCTACAACAATTTTGTTGTTTAGAAACACCGCATGCTTCACAATTCGTGCATACAGAACATATAGATAGAATATGAGGAGAGAGTGAAATGAAAACATACAAGGTCGCAATACTCGGTGCCACCGGTGCTGTAGGTCAGGAAATGATAAAGATTTTAATGGAGCGCAGCTTCCCAATCCGTGAGCTGCATCTTTTGGCAAGTGCAAGAAGTGCAGGGAAGAAGCTTACCATTGCCGATAAGGAGTATATCGTTGAGGAAACGACAGAAAACAGCTTCGATGGCATGGATATCGTTTTAGGAGCTGCAGAAAATGATATTGCCGAAAAATATCTTCCGATTGCCGCAGAAAAAGGAGCGGTAGTTGTGGATAACAGCTCAGCTTTCCGTCTGGATGAGCAGGTACCGCTGATTATTCCGGAGGTGAATCCGCAGGCAGTACGTGAGCATCACGGCATCATTGCCAATCCAAACTGTGCAACGATTATCGCACTGGTTGCGCTGCAGCCACTGCATGCATATGCAAATGCAAAGCGTATGGTCGTTTCCACATATCAAGCTGTCAGCGGTGCAGGCGTCAATGGAATACGTGAGCTGAATCAGCAGGTGGGTGCGCTGGCACATGGCAAGGAGGTAGCAGTCAATACCTTCCAGTATCAGATTGCCTATAATCTCATTCCACAGATTGGCGGCTTCAACGAGGCCGGATACTCCAGCGAGGAAATGAAAATGCAGAACGAAGGACGCAAGATTATGAGTAATCCTGAGCTTTGTGTAAACTGTACCTGTGTGCGTGTTCCGGTGATTCGTTCCCATTCCGAATCTATCATGGTGGAGTTTGAGAAGGAAATCAGCGTGGAAAAGGCAAGGGAGCTGCTGCAGGGGGCACCGGGTGTCAAACTGGTGGATGAGCCGCAGAAGCAGGTATATCCGATGCCACTGGATACCACTGATCAGGATCTGGTGTTTGTGGGTCGTATTCGTGAGGATATGAGCGGACATGCGAATGCATTAAGCTTCTGGTGCTGTGGAGATCAGGTTCGCAAGGGGGCCGCTACCAATGCGGTTCAGATTGCTGAGCTTGTCATTCAGGAAAAGGAAAAGCAGCAGGAATAAAGGAAAACTGTTCCTACTGATATGTAAAGCCGCAATAAAATCTCAAATTCTTCCGTTCACTGTGACAGAATTTGAGATTTTTTTGTTCGGCATTCCCCTGTACTTGTTCTTATAGGAAGGCTTCCTTCCATTCGCATTTTCGTATTTACCATGCGGTAAATATACGAAGCGGTATGCATGCAGTATCCATTGCTCTATACGTGCAATTCAATCGCCATCAACCTGCGGGTTTATCCGTTGCCGCATACAGGATGTTCTCTATACAGCGGTATGTGTCCTCGCATTGTTCCAGCATCGGCATGTGACAGGCATTTCTTATAAAATGAAACTGCAGCCGATTTACTGTTTCCCAATGTAGATTCAAATCCTGAATCCGATCGGCATACTCACAGATTCCGCGATCTCCATAGATCATATGTATCGGTATGGTAATATCCGTCAGCGGACTGTAATCAAACTTCTCCTGCAGCTGCTTCGCCAGTGTATCCTGATACCATACTGCTTCCTTTGCCATCTCCTTTTGCAGCTTAGCACCCAGTGTTGTCATACTCTGCTTCATAACGAGATTACGATAAAAGGGCTCTGCCGGACATAAATTGCTCTCTATGCAAATAACGCATTTCACCGGCACACCAACATCATGTACCAGCTGCAGGGCAAGGATTCCGCCCATGCTGTGTCCGATTATAACATCAATATCCCTGGGAAGCTGTGACGCAATCCAGGAAGCCAAATCCATCACCCGAGCTGCCTGTGACGTAACCTCATGCGGATACTCCATAAATAGCAAATCATGTTCTTTCAGGCAGGAAGCTGCCTGTTTCCAAAGCTTGGATGTACAATACAAGCCCTGTAGCATCAATATTCTCATGTTCCTTTTTCTCCTATAGGCGAATGGAGAATTTTCATATCGAAATTCCCCGCTGCCATGCTGAAGCAGACCTTTTTCCTGTAGCTCCTGCCATGCCTGTGCTGTCTCCTGAATCAGTGAAGGCCCCACTTCGATTGTATCATGGGCAGGCAGCAGGCGCTGAAGCGCTAGCGTTTGCAGCCTTTGTACCGACAGCAGGTATGCCTGTGGATCAGTGGACGGATAATCACAGTACAGAACTCCTTTATAGATAAGATCCCCGCAGTACAGCCATTCCCGTTCCAAATCAAAAAAACACATATGTCCAGGAGAATGCCCTGGTGTATGCAGGACACGAATATGACGACCGCCAAGATTCATGATATCCCCATCTCCTACAATGCCTGCATGCCCCTGCCATACAGTATAGGCGTTCAAATGAAAGTCCCCTGGAAAAGAACAGGGCTCTTTCATCAGCTGCTGCTTCACCAC
>ENA-OQCK01001072-OQCK01001072.1-human-gut-metagenome-genome-assembly--contig:-NODE-1072-length-11250-cov-4.915580_pt1 | contig 11250 bp, 20 predicted proteins | sample MGYA00242498_ERZ504578 | MGnify/ENA primary metagenome ERZ504578 (study PRJEB26092, sample SAMD00036229) | human gut metagenome | host: Homo sapiens | study: EMG produced TPA metagenomics assembly of... | reverse complement strand
ACTCCATTTTCCGAGAGCCAGTCTGTAATGTCTCCCCAGTTTTATAACTGCAATAACTATCGCAACAACAGCCGCAATGCCTGCCACAACTCCTATAATCGGCAATAGTCCAACTCCTACTAATTTAACGAGCGCACCGTTAGAACCATAATTGCTCCAATCACAGGCGTAATGATCGCTGTTATTGCTGCAATACCGCCGATAACTTCTATAAAATTTCGAATAGGTTCTGGCAACTCGCTGAATTTCTCCATCAGGTCAGCTATCATTTCAAACACCGGAGTCAATATTTCAGCGATATCTTCTCCGATCGGGGCGAACGCATCAGAAACCTTTCGCATGGCCGCTTCCATCTCCTGCGCAGATGTAGTTGTGTTATCTTGCAATTCCTGTGCTTTTCCGCTTACATTCGTATAAGCATCACCGACAGAGTTAATGATTCAACAAATTTAGCACCCCCATCTTCACCCATAGACCCAAATGCAAGAGCCGCTTTATTAAGCTTGTCCTGCTGGTTTTCGGTGCTCTTAATATCTTCTACGATAGCATCTATGACTTGCTTTTGTGTCGCTTCTCCGTTTTGCCATTTTTTGAATGTATCCTCTACGGATTGACTCCATTTCCCGGTACCTTCTTCCAGCTCCCCAGTTTCCTCATTGAGTTTGGACATGGAATCCGCGATAGTTCCATCAGCAAGCTTTGTTGTTACTTCGTTGATCGCATCATTTACCTTGTCCAGATTATAAGCTCCACCTTCAAGGCCATTCTGTAGTAATTGGAAATATTCTTGCGAGGAATATCCAGCTTCTGCGAATTTCCCTGAATATTCTGCTAGGTTGTCTCCCAGCTCATTTGTCTTGTCGAGACCGTTTTGGGTTCCAGCAACAAGCATATCCATCGCTGTCTGAGCATCTGTCCCGAAATGCTGCATTAACCATTGATACCACGTAGACTCTCAGCCATATCGATGCCATATGTTTCTTCCAGTACAAGTGACTGCTCAACAATCTTTTCAAGAGTCACATCATCCAGATCTTTTAAGTTATCTTTTACAAGGATAACCGCATCTGCTACGGCATCCATGGAATCTCCCAATCCTTGTTCATAGACCCGCTTAATCAAATCTGCACTGTTTTCTGCAACCTTTCCAGTTTCATCAAACCTTGCGTTTACTTTCGCAGTTGCATCTTCCATATTCTGGAAACTTTCAACTGCTTTTTCTCCGATTTCAAAGACCTTGTCCCCAACGCCAGAAAGCTGATCGACTGCTTCCAGTAAATTACCAGATGTTACCGCATCTTCAACTCCCTCGATGGCGTCTGTGGCATCATCAGAACTTGTTTTGAGCTTATCAATTGCAAGTCTGACTTGATCAATTCCAGACTCATCAATCTGATTCAGCGCAGTTTTTAGTTTTCCGATATCAGAATCAGCTCCGAGTACTGCCCGACCGATTTTATTCAAAGCAATAGTTAAATCGTCTGAACTTGACGTTCCATTTTTTATGGCGTTCGTCAGCTTCGTTCCAAGAATATCTTGAAAATCATCCAGAGACTTCCAGTTGCTTCGAACAGCGTCTGCAACTGCTTCGTGCTTTCCTTTAGGGATTTCTGCTCAGTCTCCATCCGGCTAATCTGCGTGGTGTAAGATTTTAAATCTTGCTCCGTTTTCGCAATTTCTCTCTGAAATTCTCGGTACTCTTCCGCTCCGATATCTCCAGATTTGAACTTCTTTTCTACTTCCCCTTGCGCCTGTTTTAAGGCTTCCAGCTTTTCCTTGGTATTTTCGACCTGTTTACTTAATAACTCCTGTTTCTGTGCAAGCAACTGCGTATTCTTCGGGTCAAATTTTAATAATTTATTTACAGAGCTTAATTCGCTACCAAGACTTTTTGATGTATCTTCCGCGGATTTCAAAGCTTTGCTGAGTGCCGTTGTATCCGCACCGAATTTAATTGTGATTCCTTTTATTTTCTTATTCGCCACTCTCTCACCTCTTTAAAAATTATCAAAATCTTCCTGAGTTGCTTTTCTCGCAGTAGGATTTTCATCCTTTTTCTGGTTATCGATATACTCCTGTACATAGTCCAAGCAATCCCCAATAGTCATTTCTTCCATGTCTTCGCTGGTCAGTCCAACCTGTCTGCAAACATAAAAAAGACTCATTTGTGAACGGCTCTCCACTTGATGAATCTTTATCATTTATTTTTTTTTACTTGTTGGCATGGTGTCTGTAAGCAGATCCTTTACTTCTCCCATGATTTCATTGAGCGGGAATACTTCGAATCCATCCAGCCACTCCAATGGATCAGGAATCGTCCTGTCTGCTGTTTTAGCCATTGTCCAGATGATGTCATAAAATACTTCCATGTCCATGTGGTCAAGAGAAGCAAAAGAAATATCCTGTATTCCAAGATTCCTTTTCGTTCCTTTTCCAAACACTTTCGCTACTTTCATCAGGTCTGCAAAATAATCTCTGCCAAACTGTGCTTTATATCGTTTCGGCAATGCTGCCGTTGATTTCAATTTCACTGGTTTATTGTCAATGTAAATTGTCTTTTCCAAATTTATTCCCTCCATACAGGGTGAGCATATCCGCCCACCCACATTTTTTACGCCGCTGCTCCAGCTTCTTCATACACTTTTGTATACCAAGAGTTATACGTCTCTTCATCCACTCCTGCGGATGTAGACGCTTTAACCAGATTATCACTCGGTCTCGGGCTTGCTACCATTGCCAGTTCTGTTGTATTCGGATCACCACTATCTTTTGTCGCACTTCCAACAGATGGTCTGTTTACGGAGCAGTAATACAAGAGATGTCGTGTCGCTTTTACATCTCCCTGGAACTCAAACATCAATGCAATATTTGCCGTCTGAGCGTCAGAGTTTTCGATCAGCACTCCTTTTTCTGTTTTCTTTTCTTTCAGCACTTCCGTGCGGAAATCTTCCGGAACTCTCGCAAGCGTCAGAGTACCTTCGTATCCCTGATTGTTTGGGTTTGTGTAATAATCAATGTCATCAGCTTTAAATCGGATCAGATCACCACTCTTGTCGAATGTGATACTTACCGCACCAGGCAATTTCTTCGGTGCACCGTACGTGATTTTTCCACTCTCATCCACTGCAACAACAGCGTAATAACAGTTTCTTAAGCCAAATTCCACTTTGTTTTCTTTTGCCTGTATAGCTTTTGTTGCTCCTGCCATATGTTACCTCCTATATATCAATTTCGTATGCTTTTAGATACATACCTTCAGAATCTAAAAACTCTCGTACGATTCGTACGGGAGTTGATTATCGTTTAATAGTTGCTTTACCCTTTTTTCCAACTCGATATCTTTGTACTCAGTGTACACCTCAATCGTGACGGCATACCCTTCGTGATACACAATATCGTCTGCATAAAATGCCACATCCTCGTCCGCATAATACACGATATACGGGAGCGCCGGAACTTGACCGGGAGCGAAACAGCGGTATGCGATTGGTAGATTCAATTCTTTTAAGATACCTTTTAAATCTGGCAATGTCATTTCACAGTCTCCTTTCCAATTCTTCTACATATTCTTTCACGCATTTTTGCTCCACTTCTTCAATATGTGGATACGCCTGTACTTGTCCTATCTTCCTACCGCCACGCTTTAATTGATGTCCTTTTTCCAGCAAATGTGTCAGTCGATATGTCGGATCTTTATTGTATACCGTGATTCCGCTTCTGCCTGTTGTTCTTGTCCAGTTTTTCGCATAAGTTCCGCCATTTTTACTTTTTGGACTTTCTGCTTTGAGCATTCTCACAGCTTTCTCCGATACATTCATCGCGACATCAGCGGTTGTTTCCTTTACTTCCTCTGTATATTCTTTCATCTGCCGCATAATTTCTCTTGCGAGTTTGTCAGCACTTATGCTTTCGCTCATTTTTCGATCCTTTCCGTGCAGGTCAGTTCCAACTCTTCCATGCTGATTGGATACGTCTTAATCACTTTCAGCTTCTTTCCGTGGAATCGGATATACCTCTGTCCTTCATATTCATAAGGATGCACGATCAAAATCTCTGAAATTTCCATGTTGTTCTGTCCTGCAAGGTAGAATTCATTTCGGGGAACTTTTTCTTTGCAACACCAGATCTCCTGTTCCGTTTCAATCGGTACTTGCTGACCGAGTTCGTCCTCTTCATACCCGTTGGAAGATATCAATACTACTTTTTCATCCCATGTTCGATTCATTCTGCACCGCCTTAATCATCAGATTGTTCAACCGAAACCGTATACTTCTTGGAATCACACCGTCTTCTGGATGATTGTACTTCCACGTACCCAATCCAGCACAAACAGGATGTGGTCATATCTCTCTTCCGTGATGCGAACGCCGTGTACATTTTTGCATTCGTCAAGAATACCATCTATGATCGCATAAAGGACGAATCCCTACTATCTGTAGAGATTCCAAGTCTGTCTTTTAATAGTTGCAATACAATCACTCTCATAAGCATACTCCTTATGAATTCACCATGATCCCTGTTTTTTCATCTCCGCAAGAATCGCATTGATTTTATTTTTCAGGTCAGTTGCTGTTTCTGTGGACAAATCTGCAATCAAAGCCATCTGTTTCACGCCGCCAAGCGTTGTTTTGTTCGCCGCTGGAAGAGTGTAACTTGGTCCCGCAGGTCCCTGTGCGCCTGGATCTCCCTTGTCTCCTTTCGGTCCTGCTACTCCTTGATCGCCTTTTTCGCCTTTTGCTCCTGCTGCTCCTGCTGGTCCCGCAGGTCCTGCTGGTCCTGCCGGTCCAACCTGCTCATTCTTCACGCCCTGCTCTAACTTATTCAGTTTCTCTGCTGTAATAACGTCATCATTATTCCATGTCGTTGGTGTATATGCCATAACTCATACCTCCTATTTCGCCTTACCTACTTTTGCCTTTCCGACTTTCCCTCTGCCAACTAAGGCTACATCGTCAGAGGGAATTATTCCCCCGGTGTGTATGTAATGTAGAATCCGGCGTCTGCATCCGTTTTCTTGACATCATATCTCACAATACCGGCAAGTAGTTTACCGTAAATCTGGTTATCCAGCCATTCAACGCTTGTCTGTTTGCGGTCAAAGAATGCGCAGAATGATTTCGGATCACCGACAAAACCTTTTAATTCGCCAGCTCCTGCGATCATTTCGTCATCCAAAACGATTACCTCTTTGCCAAACAGCATCTTTCCGCTTGAGGAAGTGATGGAATCCTGCAGCAGATATCTTCCATTCTTATCTTTCAACTTGTCCAGCTCGGCATACAAGGAAGCTGAAATGATGAATTTTACAGGATACACTTTCTTGATTTCTTTGTTCACCAAATCTTTCAACCCATCCAGCCCTGCAACACTTTTCGCTGTTGCACTCTTTAATACAGTTGCGATATCTGTATTTCTTGCATTTCTGGACTGGTCATTGATTTCATCCCGGATCAGACCTGTTACATCATAGTCGCGTCATCAATAGCCTCCTGAGAAATTGGAATATATCCTCTTCTTGTCGCGATGCTATAGTCGATATTTGAGATTTTTGGTTTGGAAAGCTCTGGGTTCTGTTCCAGTTCTTCAACAGTAGACATTTTACTTCCAGATTTCGCAATTACCGGGTATTTTCCAGACGCACTGTTGACACTTACATTTTTCACGTAGTTTTTCAGATCTACAATATCCTCTGGTTTCTCCTGTGGAGCAAGAATTTCTACCGGGATCAAAATACCTGCATCCGCTTCTTTAAATTCGCCCTCTCTTACCTGCCTTTGGACTTCACAAATGCGTTAATCGCGCTTCTTGCCTCTTCAATTTCTTCACTTCTTTTACCCATATCTTTCTCCTTTTCACGTTTTTCTGGAGCTTTTTCATACTCCTTCATTTTTCCACGCAGCTCGCCAAGCTCTGTTTCAAGCTCACTTTTTCTTTCTTCGTGCGCTTCTTTTTCCTCAGTAAACTTCGTAATCTCTTCATCCACAACCGATCGTTCTTCCTCTGTATTTGCTTCTTCAATGGATGTTTCCAATTCCTTTTCTCTTGTCTCAAAATCTGCGTCTTTTCCACGGATTTCTTCCAATTCTTTCTCTTTGTCTGCGATCTGTTTCGCAAGCATCAACTGTCTTAAAGCCATTATTTTTCTCCTTTCAATCTCTTTGTAGCGTTGCTTCTCCACTGTTCCATCTGTTTCTCTCGATACTGTTCCACCTGTGCATGTCTCGCCTGTACGCCCGTATCTTCATAAGCCGGGAATGTGCATACAGACACTTCGTGCAGATCAACTTCTCGTATTGTCCATTTCACAGTGCCGTCATCTCTCCAGTCCGTTTCCTCACGCACGATGTTAAAACCGAACGAGCACTGATCCACATCTCCACGTTTTACCCTCTCATACAGGTTCATTGCGTCTGAATCATTCTCATTGATATCAATTTCGCCCCATAGACCTCTTGTATCGGTTCTCAGGCGTAAGTTCCAACTTTTGTCCGTCCAAGTACAAGTGTGTCATCATGGTTTGTCAGAGCGCGGATGTCGTTGCTCATGGTATTTACAAACGCTTCTGGTGCGATTTCTTCGTAAGCTCCCGGCCACAACTCTGTTTCGGAATTAAAAACAGCGAAGTATCCGGAAATTGTTTTCTTTCCGTCCTCCGCTTCTCGTGTTTCAAACTCCGCTTTCCACGATCTGGTTAGGTTTTCTTTCTTTCGTTCCACTATTCATCACCTCCCGTCCTCAATTTCTTCTGTTCTCCAATCATCCCCTGTGGAATAAAGTTTTCAAGGATAATCAGATCGTTCAATCCGTCTTTCGGAGAGTCACCAATCAAGTTCAATACATCGTTTCCTGTATAGATTCCTCGGATATATAGGTTCATTCCGATTTCCGCAAGTTCTTTGGTGTCGTAAGCCATCAAGCTCTTTGAGTTGCATTTAAAGTACCAATGCGGGCTCTGAATCAGCCCTTTCGTCAATGTCTGTTGAAATACATCAGCAATGGATTTTACCCTTGTTCTGACAAAGTTGTTATACTCATCCTTGTTAAAACTTCCAACTCCCAAGAAAAAAGGCGGTACATCCAACAGGGATGCAACCGTCCTCTTATCGATCTCCACCGATTCATTGATTGCAATATCCTTAAGGGATAGCGGTTTTACCTCTGATACCTCCAGAAATTCCGCAGGTATGATCCACGGCTCACCCGGTTTTGATTCTTTTAAATACTTTTCTTTTATTTGCTTTCTTCCAGCTTCGTTCGCAAAATCCTCTGACATTGCATCTACTTTGACGATAATGTTCGGCATATACTGTCCGCTCATAAATGATTTTTTTGTCACATTCGCTTGTTTCAAGTTCGATGCAATATCTTTCAGAGCCAACCTGTACCCGGTTCCCTTCCACGGATATTCCGGGTTCGGTTGATTGCAAAGTGCAGCACTTCGCTGGGATCATATTCTTCGCTTCCGTAAATCACCTTATATCCCGTCTGTGTCTCTTCAAAACTTGTCATAGACGGCTTTAATGGGATCAATTCATCAATATACCCATCCCTCATCACTGGGAGGACAACCGCATTCCCGTCACCCGGCAACAACATGGAATATACAATGTTGTATACCCATGCTTTTCTTGTCATCAGCGAATATGGATTGATATCTATCTTTCGTGATAACTCATTCTTAATTCGGATATCTCCATGTGGGCCATTTTCCATCAGGTGGATTGTCATTCCGGAAACCAGATCGGCAATTTTCTGACACGCTGCCCGGATTTCTGGATTCTGTGCCAGCGTAGTGTACCCTGACGGCAATAAAAAATCAGAGAACGTAGCTCCCTGATACACGAATACTTTATTCTGTGGTTCCGATCTAATGCTTTTCTGTTTCTTTTTCTTCGCCATTTCAATCTCCTATTCTCTCTTTAACCATTTATTCGCTACATTTCCAAGTGCCATGTCAGCCAACATCTGGCAACATGAAAAGACACCGGCATCAAACAAATCAATTCGTCTTACGCCGCCGTCTCCGTCTACCTTTTCATATTGGATCATGTCATCCACTTTTTCAATTGCCCTTACGTTCTGCACGCAATATTCAAAAGCGTCCGAATGTAGATAGTAAAATTTCTTATTCTTCATTTTCACTTCGATATGCCGGAATCCCTCAGACTTCACGTAAAAATACTGCGGCTGATCCTGAATCTTAAATCCAGATTTTTTCATTTTTAGGAAAAACTCTCGTCCGAATTTCTTGTCGAATCCAACAATTTTTATTTTAAATCCCATCTTTTTCATGGAGATGAACCAATTCACAATGTCATCTGGAAGTACCGTGGCTGTATTACTCATCGTCAGCCATCCATCCTCTTCCCATCCAAACAGTGGGATACCGTCTTCATCAGCTTTTTTAATTGCCGCTGCCTCGGGAAAAATGCGTGTGTGATGCAGATGTCGACATCTTTGTATGTTCCGTAGATTGCTCCAGCAGTCAAATCATGAAGTTTTGATAAGTCAGCGCCGCCATACCATGTGATCGGCAGTTTTGCCAGCTCTTCCAACGACCAGTCATATTCATCGTCAGATGATCTGAATTCGTTGATATCAAAATAAGCATTTAAAGCATTCGTAAAGATGTTCAGTGTTTTGTTTAAATACTCTGCTCTCAGCTGCGGCTCATTCATTGCCTGCGCTGCATCATCCATCAGCTCATCTACTGTAACAGTAACTCCAATGGACGGCGTACACATCTGTAGCACTTCCGGATCATCCAAAGTTGTAATCTCGCCTTTGCTGTTTAAAACATTTCCTTCTTTATCCTGGTCTGCTTTGCAATAAAATAAAATAGGAATCATACGCTTTGTCCGTGATTGTTCCATTCAAAAACGTCATGAAGAGTCTTAATCCTATTCGCAAGGAATCCGTCCGGAATGTCTCCAGCAGTAGATATACCAATCAACAATTTGTTTCGATATGCTTTCATGGCGTTTTTCATCAATATATATTTTTTAGCCCCAGCTCTTTTCCAAGAATGCAGCTCGTCAAGAATCAGGCAGTTACAGTTCAGAGAGTCCAATTTGTCCTCTTGGTTGGCAATCGCATACATTTCTGCGGTACCATCTCCGAAATCAATACTAATGGAATGCTCTTGGTTATTGTTTCGGATTCTTAACTTATTCACATCTCCACGTAATGTCTCGACGTTATCCACCAAAAATCCAAAGCTTTCCATGGTCTGCTTTACAGAGTTCGCAACGATGTACGTCTTTGCACCGGAACATCTATCCAAAATACTCTTTGCTTCAGCAAGTGCAGCACTAAAGGATGTTTTTCCCTGCTTTCTCGGCAAAAAAATAAGCGCTTCGTTAAAACGCCTAATGTCTGTGCCTTTCCGGAAGAATCCAAACAGATTCACACATACAAATTTCTGCCAATCCGTCAATAACATTGGAGTACCTTTAAAGCTCACTCCATTCTTATCCTCACCTTGTACGTGGTGTACGGTTCCCTCGATCAAATCAATCACAAAATCGAATTGGTCACTACGGAAATCTAAATCATCACGTTCTAAGTCTGTCAGAAACCTCTTACACGCAAGTACTCTGTCTATGTTTACTAATACTTTTTTACTTACGATATCCTCCGCATAACGCACAGCCGTATCGAAATGCGGACTGTTAATATGGGATAAGTCCATTTACTTTCCCTGCTGTTTTTCCAGTAATAATGCAAATGCAGATTTCTCTTTTTTCGGCTGTTCAATCTCCGCATTGTACGTTTTTGCATTCAACATCAGTCTGTCAGAATACGTTCCGATGTCCTTCCGGAGATTTTCGAGACTCACGAGAATAGGGCTTTTTTTACCCCCACTTTTCTCCGTGTCCAGAATCACTTCATATCCAGACTCTTCAAACTGTTTGCTTAGCACATTGTACTGATAAATCATGTCTGCATATATCTCGATTACCTGTTTATACTGCACTTTGTAGGTTCCAAGCTCTTTCATGTATTTAACTGTTCTGTCGATGATTGTTTGCTTCTGTGGTATATATCTTGCCATCTATTCTCACCTCCTTATCTGCCGGAAAATTTATTTTCACAGATCCGCTCTATTGGAAAGAGTCCTCTCTCCCGATTCTCCTGAGACATTTTTAATTTTCAAAAGGGAGGGGGGATACCTGGATCTCTTTGATTTCCATTTTTATTCCTGCGAATTCTTCCATCATTCTGCCATGGAGTACGCTGTCTCTTTTTTGTTGTGACTATATTTATCTTTATATTTTTACATCCCAAAAAAGCGCCATCTTCGCTTGTGGTAGTGAATGCATCATCTGCGCAAGCCTGTACACATGTTTCCGCTATTTTGCGCATTACTTTTGCGACTTCATATTCACACTCGCTTGCTTCGCCTTTCCACTTCACTGCATACATCTTGATTTCTTCCATGCTTCAAACTCCCTTCTTCTTTTCCTCTGCCAGTACAATCCAGCGTTCGTTACCTTGTCTGTCTTTCTGTCGTGCATCCTGTCATGTTGTGCGGTGGACATGCTGATAAGATTCCAGTCCACAAGTGCAAGCTCTGGATACTCTTCCAGAGGATAGATATGGTGTACTGTCGTAGCTTCTGCATACTTCCCATATCTCTTAGACTCTTGACACTGGTATGCGTCACGCCTTAATATGTGTTCTCTTTTCTTTTTCCACTTTCGGCTTTCGTAAAACTTTCCCATGTTTCTTCCCCTCAATCAGCTTCCCGCAGTCCTTACATCTCCACATGTGCTCTGTGATAAAGCTACCATCATTCTGTCTTACAAGATCTGTGCTGACATATTCCGTCTTGTCATGCTTGCATAACAATCTTTTAACAATTCCCATGCTCTTCTCCTTTTTAAGCATAATAAAAGCACCCATCTCTGGATGCCAAGAATGTAGACTACTGCTGAAAGAATTAATAACGCCAACAAAAACCAAAATAACCAAATACACAATCAAAATTTATAAGAAAAAAGGAGGAAACCCTGCAGTAGTCCACAACGGGTATAGCAGGATTCGAACCTGCGACACATCGGTTAACAGCCGATCGCTCTACCAACTGAGCTATACACCCGTAGGATGCCTTTTATTGACACCCTTTACCCTATCCGCACTCGGGTACTGACACTAAATATAGATTGCTGAATCTATATTTGTTTGTTGTTCTGGCAGATCTGCGGATATCTGCGTTTTGGTACCATTTGTGATGTAAAGCCGGTGTGC